>Ga0316576_10000626_pt1 | contig 17046 bp, 7 predicted proteins | sample S0NA_FD_203075 | JGI IMG/M metagenome (GOLD analysis project Ga0316576, IMG submission 203075) | Rhizosphere microbial communities from salt marsh grasses in Alabama, United States - S0-2_050615r3r5 | ecosystem: Host-associated > Plants > Roots > Rhizosphere | place: USA: Alabama | collected... | reverse complement strand
GCCGATCTTGCGGCTCAGCGAGAGCGCCTGCCCCAGGTGGTCCCGGGCCGATCGCAGGCGACCCATCAGCTCCTCGGTCAGGCCGAGGTTGGCGTGGTCGAAGGCCATGCCCAGCTTGTCCTCCTCCTGGCGGTCGAGCTCGAGAGCCTTGCGGAACTCGGCGCGGGCCTCGTCGAAGCGGCCGGCCAGGCGCAGGGCGTTGCCCAGGTTGTTGTGGCTCGCCGCCATCTCCGTCGCGTTGTCGAGCCGGGTGGCGATGGAGAGCGCCGCGCCCAGCTCGCGCCGCGCGTCGTCGGTCTGCCCCAGGGCGGCGAAGACGGTGCCCCGGGCGTTGTAGAACTGGATCCGCCTGAGCGGGGCCTTGGTCAGCTTGAGCCCCTGGTCGGCCCGGGCCAGGGCCGGGCCGTAGGCGCCGGTGTAGTACAGGTTGTTGACCAGCTCGAGGAGGGCCTTCTCCTCCACGCTGCCGATGCCCGCCTGCCGGGCGATCTGAAGCGCCTCCTCGGCCCGCTGCGCCGCGCGGTTGTAGTCTCCGCGCGCGGCCTGGATGCGAGAGATCTCCAGGGTCACCTCCAGGCGGCTCTTGAGCGCCTTCTCCATCGCCGAGCGGCGGGCGAGCAGCGCCTTGAGCTGCTTGGTCAGCGCCTCGAGCTGCTTCTTGTCCTTGAGCCCGGCCTTCTTCTTGATCATCGCCCGGGCCTCGTCGGTGATCGCGCTGAATGCCTCGGGCTTGACCTCGGGGAGCTGCCCCAGCGCCAGCCGCGCCGTGCTCATCGCGTCGCGGTAGCGCGAAAAGAGCATGCGCTGGTAGCGGGCGACCCGCAGGGCGGCGTCGGATACCTTGATCCTCGCCGCCGCGCTGGGCTGCTTGCCGAGGGCCGCGCGGGCCGTCTTCAGCGCCTTGCGCGCGTACTCCAGCGCCTGCTTGTTGTCCCCCTTCTTCTCCGCGATGATCGCGCGCTGGTCGTAGGACCCCTGGGCCAGCAGCGGGCGCTTGACCACGTTGACGTAGAGGTCGATGGCCTGTCGGTTGGCGGCGAGGGCCTTGTCGTACTGCTCGTTGCGCATGCGCAGCCAGGCCGTGTCGGTCACCGCCTTGACCCACTTGGCCTGCGCCGAGAGGACCTTGCCCTTCTCACCGGTCTTCTTCGCCTTGGCGATCGCCTCGGCCCGCAGCGCGAGCAGGCGCTCCATCATGGGGACGGCCCGGGCGTAGTCCTCGAGCAGGGTGTAGGCCTGCCCGAGGAACTCGAGGGCGCCGTCCAGGTACTTGTCGTCGTCAAGGAACGCCATGTAGCGCAGCGTGGCCTCGAGGTGCTCCACCGCCGGGACCAGCGCGCGCTTGCGGAAGGCGCCCACGCCGGCGCGGGCCTCGGCGTCGAGCATCTTCTTGGCGAAGGCCTTGGCCTCGTCGGGCTCCATCCCGGCGTGCCCGTACGGGGCCTGCGCTCTCGCGCTGCGCGCGGCGCCAGCGAGGTCCTCCTGCTTCAACCGCGCGAGCACCTTGCCGAGTGTCGGCGTCGCCCGCTCGTCAGGCAGGAGCAGCACGCTGGGGACGCCGAGGGCGTGGCACAGGCGAAGCAGGGCGACACGCTCGATGCGCTCGCGGCCGGGCGTGTGGCGCAGGCCGACGAGCGCGAGGAGGTTGCCGCGAAGCGGCAGGCCGAGCGCCCGCGCCGGGCGGAGGTCCTGGATCCGGCTCCGGTCAGGGTCGTGGAGCAGCAGGCGCAGGTTGGCGGCGGAGCCCCCGTCGAAGCGGATCGGCCCGCTCCAGAGCAGGACGCCCGCGCGCTCCAGGCGGCGGCCGAGCCCCTTGAGGACCAGCTCCTCGCCGGCCAGGGTCTTGAGCCCGAGGGGGCCGGCCACGCGCTTGGCGACCGCGGGCCGTGGGTCGACCACGAGGCCGGGGCCCAGGGCGAGGTTGAAGACCTGCCGGGCGTCGACGAGCTCCCACAGGGTCGCCAGGCGCGCGACGCGGAGCTTGGGCAGCAGCGCCTCGGGAGCAAGGGTCGGATCGACGCGACCCAGATCGACGTAGGCCCGGGTTGCCTTGCCCGCCAGCCGGGCCAGCAGGCCGGGGAGGCGGGCGCTCAGCTCGCCGCGCGGCAGGCTCGCGGTCCTCGGCTCGGCCCCCGGCGCCAGGGCGATGAGCAGCACGCGGTCGCCGTCGGGCACGGCGCTGATCGCCACGTCGCGGTCCTTGACCAGCGCGTCGACGAGCTGCTTCTCGGGGAAGGCGGGGACCGCCTCGAACAGGGCGGCGATCCGGGGCGCGGCGTCGCGCAGGGTAGCGAGCGCCTTGGCCACGCCCTGATCCAGCGCGTTGAGCCGCTGCTGCCACGCGGCCCGCTCCAACGAGATCGCCGGCGCGCTGGTCGGCCCCGCCGCGGAGGAGGGCGGCGGGTCCACCGGCTCTCGCGCGAGCTGCTCGCGGTGGGCCGCCGCGGCGCGCAGCAACGCCCCGAGGGGCTTGGCGACGCGACCCCAGCCCGCCGGGGGCAGGGCGGCGAGCTCGTCGGCGAAGGCCCGGCGCTCCTCCTGCTCGGCCCAGGCCAGGGCGCGGAGCGGCTCCTTCTGCTCCCGGGCCAGCGCGATGGCGCGCCCGAAGATCAGGCGGCGAATGCGGGGGGCGCGGCCCGGATAGGCCGCGTCGAGGAGCAGCGGGGTACGGTCGAGGAAGCCGCGCACCGCGGCCTCCATCGCTCGCAGGTCGGAGCGGCGGTAGGCGAGCTCGGCGGCGAGGGCGAAGCGCAGGGCGCCGAGGTCGCGGCGCAGCCCGAGGGCGAGCAGCGCCCGCAGCCGCTCCGTGGTCGGGTGGGTCTCGAGGCGGTCTCGCGGCGCGAGGCCGGAGACCAGCTGCACCAGGTTGAGGCCGGCGAGGACGTGCCAGCGCACGCGCTCCCGCGGCGAGAGGGGGCGCCACAGCGGCGCCGCCACCCCGCGCTCGCGGGCCTGCTCGGCCAGGGCGGCGCGCACCTCGGGCTGGACCGCGGTTCGCTCGGGGTCGGTCGCGGCGAAGACCTGGCGCATCAGGCGCACGGCGTCGACGAAGGGCCCGGACACCCGGGAGAGCTCGCGCAGCGCCCGCTCGGCGGGGGGCAGCGCGCCGGCAACGGGCGGGCCCTGCCGCGCGGCGTGGTAGGTGAGCAGCGCGAGGTCGGTCCACAGCGCCAGGCGCAGCCGCTCGGGGAGGATCGCGTCCTGCGCGCTTCCCGCCCCTCCCGGCGGGCCGGCGACGGCGGCCCGCCGCTCCTCGATCTTCCTCAGACGGGCGAGCAGCGCGCCAACCTCGGCAGGGTCGACGCGCTCACCCAGGGCCAGGCGACCGAGGGTGCGCTCGGCGAGGTTGAGGGCCATCGCGGTCTGCAGCGGGAACAGCGCGCCATCGGGCACGAGCTCCTTGGTCTCCTCGTCGGTCTGCTCCTGTGCGATCCCTCTCAGCGCCCGGGTCAGCTCGCGGGCGTGGCCCTTGGCGTCGCCCATGGCGAGTCGGGTCAGGGCGAGGTCGTTGCGCAGGAGCCAGACCTCGCGCGTCAGCTCCTCCTGGTCGCGCTTTCCCCGCGTCTCGTGAGACCGCTCGCGGGAGGCGATCCGCGCCTTGATCAGGTCGGCGACCTCGGGCAGCGCCCCGCTCTGCTCGATCACGTCCTGCCGGATCGCATCGGCGAGGTAGCCCTCGTCGACGCGGTCGAAGCCGTAGGGCGCGGTGGTGCAGTTTCCCTTGCCGCAGTTCTTTTCCTGGGGGGTGAAGGGCTCGATGGGCGGCGTGCCGTGCTTCTCGAGCAGGGCGCGGGCCTCGAGCAGCGCCTCGAGCGCCTTGCGCTGCTCGCCGGCCCGGGCGAGGTTGAGTGCGACAGAGCGCTTCAGGCCGGCCAGCGCGTCCGCCCGGCCCAGCTTGCGGAACAGGGCGGTGGCCTGCTCGAAGTAGCGGTTGGAGCGGGCGTGCTGCCCCTGAAGGTGGGCGTTCAGCGCGAGGCGCGCGCTGGCCTCGGCCTCGAGGCCGGGGCGGTCCAGGTCCCGGGCGAGCTCCAGGGCGAGCTCCAGCTGCTCGTCGGCGACCTTGTACCACCCCGTGGCCGAGGCGGCGCGGCCGAAGGTCAAGTGGTAGGTCGCCGCCCGCTCGCGGGAGGTGAAGGGCAGCTTCAGCCGCTGCCGGCGCTCGCAGTACTGGTAGGCCTCGGCCCACCCGTTGCCCAGGTTGGCGAAGGCGTTGCACTGGTTGACGAGCAGGTCGGCCTCGGTCTGAACGTCGATGCGCCCGTCGTTCAGGTTATAGGCCCGGTCGTAGAGCACGATGGCCTCCTCGAGGTGGCCCCGCGCCACCTGCCGCAGGAAACGCTCGCGCATCTCGAAGACCCAGCCCAGCGTCATGTGGCCGAAGGGGCTCCGCGGGTTGAGGCTGATCCCCTGCTGCAGCTGCTCCTCGGCCCGGTTCAGCGCGGAGGCGTCGAGGGCCGCGCCCCCCTCTGGGAAGGTCGCCAGGTAGCCCAGCGCGTAGTGGCCGACGAAGTCCCCCTTGTTCTCGTCCAGGCGTTTCTCGTAGCGCGCGATCAGCTTGTCGCGCTCGCCCCGGGCCAGCCCGAACTGGATCAGCTTGCGGTGGGCCTGGACGTTGTCGGGCTCCACCTCGAGCAGCGCCTTGTAGCGCTTCTCGGCCAGGGTCTTCTCGCCGTCGCGCTCGAGCTGGGCCGCCATGAGCAGCGAGAGCCGGAGGAACTCGGTGCGCGCGCGCACGTGGTGCTCGTGCCCCGGCTCGAAGGTCTTCATCACCTGGGCGTAGGCGGCGAGCGCCTTGTCATAGAAGGAGAGCGCCTCGGACAGGCGGCCCTTGTCCCGCAGGCGCTCGTAGTTCTTCAGCGACAGCCTGCCGAGCTCGAAGGCCGCCTCGGTGCGCTCGGGCACGAGCTGCGTGCCCGGGTAGCGCTGGGTGATCCGGGCCATGGCGGCGATGGCCAGGTCCAGCTCGCCGAGCTGCTCGTAGAGCCGGGCGATGCGCAGCTCGGCGATGGCGCCGAAAAGCGGGCGGTCGCGGTGCCGGTCCACGAGCGCGCGCAGCGACTCGATCTCTTCCCGATCGGGCCGGGCCTCGTAGAGCGCGAGCACCGCGCGGGCCGCTTGGCGCAGCCACTCGGTCTGCTCCGGGTAGCGGCCGAAGAGGGTGAGGTAGTAGGTCGCCAGCAGGTCCGGCGTGTGAATCCGCGCGAACAGCGCGCCCAGGTGGAGCTGGGCCTCGACCGCGTGGTCGCGGACATCGGCGTGTCGCTGGACCAGCGTCTCGTAGGTCTGGATCGCCGGCTGCACCATCCCGGCGAGCCGCTGCAGGTCGCCGCGTCGCAACAGGAGGTGAGCGGCCACGCGCGGCGTCGGAGCGTCGGGCAGCCGCAGGGCCTCGAGGCGCCGGAGGGCCGCGCGCGCCAGCTCGCCGGGGACCTTGCCCTTCCGGTGCGCCGCCTCGGCCTCGAGGGGGATCAGGTCAATGGCGGCGAGGTGGGCCACCTCGCCGTGGGTCAACGGCGACTCGCGGACCAGGCGCTCGAGGAGCCGGCGCGCCTGGTCGAGCTCGCCCAGCTCGCGGTGCAGGATGCTGGCGAGGTAGATCGCCCGCGAGGCGGCCGCGGCGCGCGCCCCCCAGATCCAGGTCAGCTCCAGGGCGGCCAGCCGGTCCCGGGGGTCCTTCTGCTCCAGGGCGAGGGCCAGCTGCTCGTCCGCGCTCTTCAGGCGGGGGAACGGGCCGCCCGGGGGCAGGAGGCCCACGTCGAGGCTTCCCGCCCGCACGGTGGTGAAGACCAGGCCTCGCCCCGCGTCCTGGACAAACAGCGCGGTCTGGCGGCCGCTGGTGATCGGGCGCGCCCCCTGGCCCGGGCGGGCCCGCAGGGCGCGCTGCAGATCCACGGTCCAGAGCGAGGCGGTGTTCGTCCGGTCGGTGAGCGGGCGGCCCGGCTCGCCGACCATGAAGCGCGAGAAGAGCAGCCGCTGGCCGTCGCGGGAGAAGGCGGGGAAGCCCGCGTGGTGCTCCCCCTCGCTGAGCAGCCGCACCTTGCGGCTGGCGAGGTCCATCACGGCGATCCGGCCGCGCCGCTCCCGATCGAACTGGGTGAAGGCGAGCAGCTTGCCGTCCGGGCTCAGCGCGGGGTGCGTCGTCTCCCAGTCGGTGATCGGGGTGCGCTCCCTGGAGCCGAGGTCGAGGCGCTCGATCCGGCTCATCCCCTCGGGCCCCGCCGCGAAGTAGATCGACTTCCCGTCGGGGGAGAAGCAGGGGTAGCTGTCCGCGGTGTCGCGGTCGGTGAGCTGGGTCAGCTCGCCCCCGCGCCATATATAAAGGTCGCCCTTGACGTCGCGGCGCATGGAGACGAAGACGACTTGCTCGCCGTCCGGGCTCCAGGCCGGCTGGGTGTCGGTGGCCACGTGGGAGGTCAGGCGCTCGGGCACGCCGGTGGACAGGTCCTTGACCCAGATGTCGAGGTTTCCCTTCTGGTTGCCGGCGTAGACGAGGCGGCGGCCGTCCGGGGCCAGGCGCCCGTAGAGCTCGTCAGTGGTGAACGAGGCGAGCCAGACCGGCTGGACCACCTGGCGCCGCGGCGCGAGAACGCGGTACTCGGCGAGCAGGGGCCGCGTGGCCGCGCCCCCGCCGCAGGCGGCGAGCAGGGCGAGCAGCGCCGCGAGCACACGAGCCGGCGGGCGGCGCTCCGGGAAGCGGCAGCGGCGCGCCGGTACGCCGCTGCGGCCGAACCCTGCCGGCGCGCAAGGTCGGCAAGTCTGCCGGCGCGACACGGTCGAGCACTTCGCCGGCGTCCCGCGCCTCACTTGCCCTTCTCCTTGGCCGGGGCGGGCTTGGCCGCGCCCTCCGGCGCCGGCTCCTTGGCCTGCACCGTCTCCCACTGCCCGCTCTCGAGCTGGACCCGGTCGCCCGGCCGCGCGGTCTGCCGGTTGAGCCGGTAGAAGATGCTGCGCACCAGCGGGAGGTCCTTGTCCGACAGCTCGCGGTTCGTCTGGATCACCCGGCGGATGATCACCGTGCGGGACTCGTTCTCGAGCTTGACCAGTCGGTCCATCTCGGCGGCGCGCTCCGGGGCCTCGGGCCTGGAGAGCACGACCAGCAGGCCCTGGTTGCCCTCGCCCACCACCTGGTCCTGCTTCAGGGCGTCGATGTCGTCGCGGTAGAACTCGCGGACCATCATCGCCTCCACCGCCTCGCGCTGCAGCGGCGAGAGCTTGGCGGCCTGGCCCTGCGCTTCCCCGCGCACGGAGGAGGTGAGGATCAGATCCTGCTCCAGGCGCTGGAACGCGCCGAGGACCTGGTTCTCCAGCTGGGTCTTGCGATCGAGGATCACCGGCTTGAGGCTGATGCAGCCCCCTGCCGCGGCGAGGAGCGCCAGGGCCGCCAGAGCGCGACTCATTGTCCGCCCTCCTTCTCCGCACCGGCCTCTTCGGACGCCCCGCCGCCGCCCCTGCCGCAGGCGGGGAGGTAGCGCTCGAGGAACGGCCGCAGGTTGAGGCGCCGGATGCGGTTCTTTCGCAGGTTTCGCTTGAGGATCGTGCCCACCGGCATGATCGCGTCGAGCTCGATGTCCATGTTCAGGTTGCCGTGCTGGATCCAGATCGAGACCAGCTTCACCCGCGGGTTGGCCATCTTGATGTACCACGAGTTGATCAGCTTGCGGTTCTCCTGGACGCTGTCGTTGACCTTGTTCGGATCGAGGTAGGCCAGCAGCGAGTCGAGCATCTTCATCGAGAGCCTGGTGATCTCGATCCGCCCCTCGACGTAGCGCCGGCAGAGCTCGGTCTTCAGGTCGAGCAGCGCCGAGACCTCGGTCTCGGCCGTCCGCTCCTTCGCCGCCGGGTCGAGGTAGGCCAGGTTGACGCCGGTGATCTGGGTCTTCAGGTGCAGGCGCAGGTCCGGCGGGCCGATGGGGCGGAGCTCCAGGATCTGGGCCCGGAGCGAGCCGGCGATGTCGCCGGAGAACAGCTTGAGGTAGAGCCGGTCGAGGAGCAGGGAGCTCTGGCGGATGGCGAGGTCGAGTCCCAGCCGGTCGATGGTGGTGGTCCGGTTGATGGTGGAGAGCTTCTTGCCCTCGGCGTTGCGCGCGGTGATCCGCTGGTGCAGCGAGACGCCGCCCAGGGCCAGGGAGGCGCGCCGCCCCTTGTAGGGGCGGAGCGCGGAGTAGAGCGCGTCGCGGTTGTCGGCCCGCTCGAAGATCGAGCGCTTGGGCCGTGGGAGCGAAACCTGGCCCCGCGGCCCGAGGGTCACCGACTGGGAGATCGGCAGGTCCATGTTCAGGTCGCGCAGGCGCAGGCGGCTCTCGATGGTCAGCGAGGTGCCGGTCTTCTCGCGCTGCACCGCGCCGCTCGCGCTCCACAGGTTGAACGCGCTGGCGAGCAGCCGGGTGTCCAGGCGGAGCTTCCCCCCGCCGCTGTGCCGGGCGCGGAGCTTGACGCCGGCCTGGCCCGAGGCGCGCAGCCCGGGCAGCAGGAAGGTGGCGCGGCTGTAGCTGTCCGCGCGGGGGTTGTCCAGCCCGCCCTCGAGCTGGACCTCGAAGGTCGGGATGTGGCCCGGGCGCGAGGGCAACAGGTCGCGAGCGGTGGCGGACATGTCGAGCTTCAGCCCGTTGCCCGGCACGCGGAGCGCCAGGCGGTGCAGCCGGGCGTTCTTCAGCTCGTCGGTGAGCTCGGCGTGCACCTGGAGCGAGCTGTTGTCGAGCCGGTGCAGGCCGCGCTTGTGCACGCTGGCCAGCGTGAGGTCAACGCGGTTGTCGACCCGGGCGAGCTTGATCACCGGCTGGGGCAGGGTGAGCTTGACGCCCTCCACGGCGGTCTTCTCCCGCAGCCGCAGACCGCGCACGCGCAGCTGGAGGCCGTCGTGGTCCAGGGTGTCCAGGCGGGTCTCCACGTCGACGCGGGCGGCGTCGGGGCGCGCCGGGTCGTGGTCCAGGCTCACGGTGACCACGAGGTCCTGGCCCCGGACCGGGTTGCCGGGCGGCGCGGCGCGCAGGGCCTTGATGCCGAGGGCGACGCGCCCGCCGACGCGCCCCACCTGGGCTGGCTGCCCCGCGGCCAGGCGCTGCACCGGCACGTCGGCGTCGATGGTGGCGCCGACGGTGAGCCCCTGAATACGGGCGCGCTGCTGGCGGTGGGTCAGCCAGGCGATGCGGCTGCTCAGGCTGACGTGGGAGCTCCTCGGCTTCGCCGGGTCGTAGAGCAGCTCGAGGCGGTTCTCGATCGGTCCGGCCTGGATCGTGCTGCCGGGGGAGGCCATGCGGAAGCTCGCGCTGCCGTGCTCGAGCCGCAGCCGGGTGCGACCGATGGGGGGCGGGCGCCGCCCCGCGGCGAGCAGGCGGTGCAGCGGTGGCAGGGCCGTCTGGGCGTCGAGGGCGAGACGAAGCTTGCGCGCGTTGACCTTGGTGCCCTGGACCAGCTGATCGGCCTGGAGACCGAGGCGCGCGTGGAGCTGCTTCGGCGTGAAGTGGACCGAGAGCGGCAGACGCAGCCCCTTCACCGCCACGCCGGCGTCGAGCTTGCGCGCGGCGGACAGCCCGATGTCGGTGGTCAGGGTCAGATCCGAGGGCCGCCCCTTGCAGGTGATGTTGCCCTCCAGCCCGACGAGGTTGAGCTGGCGCGCCCGGTCCTTGACCGAGATACCGTGGAGACCGACGCGCGCGTCGAGGCTCAGCGGCAGCGCGAGCAGCTGTCCCGGGGTGGCCGGCTGGCCCGCGAGGAGCGCCTCGGGCAACCGGCCCTTGACCTCGAGGCCGAGGTCGACCTTGCCGCCGAGCTGCGTTCCGCGGACGAGCTTGCGCAGGCCGGCGGGGAGCCGGCCGAGGAGCTCACCCAGCGGGGCCGGCTGGAGGTCGAGCCTCAGCGCGAGGCTCTTTCGACCGAGGTCCCGGACCCGCGCGGACAGGTCGAGCCCGAGCAGCCCGGGCAGCTCGACCCGCAGGCTGTCGAGCGAGAGCTGCCTGTCGCGCCAGTCGCCCTTGACGCGTAGATCGGTGCTCAGGCCGAGGCGCAGCGGCCCCATCTTCGGGTGGTGGTAGACCACCGCGGGCAGACGCAGGCGCAGCTTGCTGCCGAAGGCCTGCAGCCGGGACAGGCCGCGCAGGTCGGCGGCCGAGGCGAGGCGCAGGTCGAGGCCGCGCACCGTGGCCCCGGCCCCGCGGGCCTCCCCGAGCTGGATCCTGCCGTGGACCCGGACCCCCGGCGTGGGCCGGTCGCCGGCGGGCAGGATCGCGGGCTCGGCGCTGAGCTCCGGCAGGGCGGCGAGCACCGCGGCGGGGGTCGGCGCCGTGGCCCCCCGGGGCGGGTCGGTGCCCAGGGCCAGCTTGACGTCGAGGTCGCGCAGGCTCGCGCGGGTGCCGGCGCGGTCCACCTTGGCCCACAGCTTGTCCACGAGCACCGTGCCGCTCATCCTGGGCAGCCGCGTGCCGGAGAGCTCCGAGGCCACCTTGAGCCGGCGCACCTCCACGGTGCCGCCGAGCGCAACGCCCGGCTCCACCGCGCGGATGTAGGGCGCGAAGAGATCCAGGGGGAGGTGCAGCCGCTCGAGGAGCAGGTCGACCTCTTGGGGCTTGAAGATGCCCTTCAGGCCCGCGGTGAGCCTGAGGAGCTCGGTGTCGTTGAGGCGCACGAGGAGCTCCTCGAGGCGCCCGCGGTCCTTGGATGTGTCCGCCGCGGCCCGCAGGCGCGTCTCCAGCGTCACGGCGGGCACGGGCCACGGGGTCTGGAGCCGCTTCGAGGCCACGCGGAGCAGCAGGTCAACCGCGGCGTGGACGTCCGGCTTCAGGTCGCGCCGGAGCGTCGGGCGCTGGGTCGCGTGGACGTCGAGCCGGAGCACGGTGCTCAGCTCGGCGCCCAGGGGGGGCTTGCCCGGCGGCCGCTGCAGGGCGGCGAGGCTCACCGCGCCGCTTCGCGGCGGGGCGAGCTCGATGGCGACGTGGGCGTCGTTGCGCTCCGGGGTGAGCATGGCCCACAGCGCGAGGTTCAGGCTGTCCAGACGCGCGCGGTTGACACCGTCGTCCACATCAGCCCCGAAGCCGATCAGCGCGACGCGGTCGACGAGGACGTGCATCTTTGACGGCTCGGAGGGGGGCTCCTCCTCCTCGGGCGTGGGCTCGGAGGGGGGCAGCCCCTCGATGAAGGCGATCCAGCTCAGCTTGCCCGCCCGGCTCTCCACGTTGACGAAGGGGCGCTCCACCTGCACCTGCTCCACGCGCAGCAGCCCGCTTCCGACCCGGGAGATGTCGTAGCGCACGACGATGCGCTTGACCGAGAAGAGCGGCTTCTCGTAGCCCGCGGGCGGTCCGAGCCACAGGTCGCCGAGCTCGATTCTGCTGAGCGGACGGAGCGTGAGCGCGCCGATCTGGAGGTTCTCGTGGTTCAGGGCGTCCCGGGCGATGGGCAGCACGGCGCGTCGCAGCAGGTCGGAGGGGGGGAAAAAGACGAAGACAAGCACCCCGGAGAGCAGCACGAGCACCAGGATCCCCAGCCCTCCGAGCAGGCGCAGCAGGAGGCGGAGCGGCCTGAAGCGCCGGCGGCGGGGCGGGGGAGCGCTGTGAGCAGGATCCGGCACAAGTCCTCAGAAACTGATTGGTCTCGAGGATAGCCCAGGCGTGGTGAATATTGAAGGGACCCCACCCGTCTCGCAACCGGTGATACCAGAGCGGGGCTGTGATGCGCGTCACGGGGCGGTGACTTGACTTCGACAGGGCAGCGGGGGTTCACTTATGTGTCTTAGAACCATCGCATATAGGAGCGCAGACATGAGGCAGATTCGTATCCTCGCGTTGATCATGGCCCTCGCGGCCTGCAACGGGACCTCCGGCGATGACGGCGGCCCCCCGCCCGGAGAGAACCCGCCGACGCCGGACACCGGTCCTCCTCCGCCCAACCTGGTGACCTACAAGAACGCCGGCGAGAGCGCCGAGGCGGACTTCACCGCCGGCTCCGAGGAGTACCTGGTGGTGCCCTACTCCACCTCCACCACCGCCGCCAGCGGGATAAGCTTCGACATCAAGCTCGGCACGGCCGCCGCCGGGGACGGCGGTGTGGGCCAGTCCCACTTCAAGCTGCGCTACACCCCGCCGGTCCCGCTCAAGGTGCGCAACCCGAAGCTCTGGGCCGAGTGGCAGCAACGCCTGGCGCTGGAGCGCTGGACGCGCAGCCTGGCCGAGAAGGCCGCCGGCTCCAAGATGCGTGCCCCCCGGGCCGGCCTGGACTCGACCCTCGCCGCCTGCACGCTCTCCAGCGAGTGCCAGGCCACCGAGGTCTGCAGCGCCGGGCAGTGCGCCTCGACGGTGACGCTGAAGACCGAGAGCTTCTCGGCCACGGCGACCATCGACGCAGATGTGAAGGCGAAGGGCACCATCGCCGCGATCCTGGTCGACAGCGCCGACACGGTGGACCAGACCAACGTCGACGCGATGCTCAAGGAGTTCGAGGAGCTGATCTACAAGCGCGACGTCGCGCTGTTCGGCAACCCCCCGCTCAAGAGCGGCGAGAACACGCTCTCCTCCGACCGCAACGCCGACGGCCTGATCTGGCTCGTCTTCACCAGCAAGGTCCAGGAGAAGAACGCGGTGGGCTTCTTCGTCGCCACGGACTTCGACGACACCGACGCCAAGAGCAACAAGACGGACATCCTCTACATCGACTCGGGGCTCACCGAGCTGAAGAAGGCCTACACCACCATCGCCCACGAGTTCCAGCACCTGCTGGGCTTCGCGACCAAGGTCTACAAGGCGAAGGTGAACGGCGGCCAGGGCGCGCTGGAGGACCTCTGGCTCGACGAGGGCATGTCCCACTTCGCCGAGGACGCCTGCGGCTACGGCGGCGAGAACGTCACCGTGCTCGACCAGGAGAGCTTCACCTCCTTCGACAGCACGTCGCTGCTCGGCCCCGACGACACCCTGGCCATGCGCGGCATGGCGTTCACCTTCGTGCGCTACATCTTCGAGCAGAAGGGCGGCGTGACCTACGCCAGCGACGGCGGCATCACCGACGCCGGCGGCGCGGCCCTGCTGCAGCAGATCCACACCACGTCCAAGCAGGGCGCCGAGGCGGTGGCCGAGGCCTACGGCAAGAGCTTCAAGGATGCCTTCGACGGCTGGATCGCGGCGGTCTCCCTCGATGGCCGCGGCCTGACCAGCTTCTCCTCGTACGTCTTCAAGGACCTGGTGGATGACCCGAAGACGGGCAACAAGATCGGCGTCAAGATCCGCGGCACGCGCAAGGACGACACCGGCGCGGACGTGGAGCTCAAGGGCCCGATCGAGAACGATCTGACCGCCGACGTCTCTGACGCGATCCCCAACGCCACGGGCAAGTTCTTCGTGCTCAAGGGGCAGTCGGGGACGGTCAGCGTCTCTGTCACGACACAGGAGCAGGACTTCCGCTTCGCGCTGATCAAGCTGAAGTAGGGGTCCAGGGAGGCCGCATGCGGACAACTGTGATAGTCGCCCTCCTCGGCCTGGTGCTGGCCCCGCCGCTGGCCCGGGCGCGGGACAAGGGCAAGCAGGACAAGGGCAAGGGCGTCGAGGTGGTCAAGGAGGGTAAGATCCGCGTGGTCCGCGGCCTGAGCGGGGGAGAGCCCCAGCTCACCGACGCCAAGGGGAGGCACCACCTGTGCGTCGGGCCGAGCCACGACGAGCTGTTGCGGCTCGGCGGCCACACGGTCAAGGCCTGGGGCGCCGTCGGCGACAAGAAGCTGATGATGCCGACCTTCAAGGTCGTGCGCTACGAGATCACCGACTCGGGCGGCCGCAAGCCGATGGTTGGCCTGCTGCGCAAGGAGGCCAAGGAGAGGTACCTGCTCGAGCGGAAGGAGGGCAACCTGACCGTCCAGGCGAACAAGGGCCTGCTGCGCCAGCTCGCCCGGCGGGTGGGTTGCAAGGTCTGGATGGTGGGCGAGCTCGAGGGGACGACGCTCAAGACCCACAAGTTCGGCTGGATTCGATGTGCGCCCCCCAAGGCGATCAAACCAGGTAAAGAGACCAGCTCAGGAAAGGAGACCCGGAGATGACGAAGAAGCGCACCTACGCTGTGATGGGCGCCGCGCTGGCGCTGACCCTGCTCCTCGGCGGGACCGCGGGCGCGGATGACCCCTTCGCCCAGGGCGCCGACGCCCTGGCCGTGGCGGACTCGGACGGCAGCTCGTCGCTGCGGGCGAAGCTCAAGCTGAAGAAGATGGAGCCCGACATGGTGATGATCCAGGTCAAGGGCGTCGACGACTCCAAGTTCCCCGACTGCGTCGTGGCCGGCCGCGTGCTCAAGGAGGCCAAGAGCAAGGACAAGTACTTCAAGCTCATCGGCCGGGGCAAGACCTACAAGTTCGCGCCGGTGCTGAAGAAGAAGGGCAAGCGGGTCGTGCTCAAGGACAAGATGACCCAGAACAACCTGGGCGCCTGCTACTACCCGGCGAACACCAAGCTGGTGATCAAGGTCGCCGGCGTGGACATGAAGAAGAAGGTGTTCCAGGCCCAGGAGATCTACCTCAAGTAGCCCCCGGGAAGACCCGCCCCGCCCCCCCGTATACCCCGCCAGACAACCTAGCAAAGGAGCGCATCATGCCGGGCAGCGTGAAGACCGCGGCCATTCTGTGGATCGTCTTTGGGGGGCTGGGCGTGCTGGGGCAGCTCTTCTCCCTGATGAGCGGGGGCTTCCGGGGCACCGGGATCTTCGCCCTCGCCGTCTCCGTCGCCTTCGTCGTCGCCGGGATCCAGACGATCAGCGGCAAGGCCAAGGACACCCTGGGCAACGGCATCGGCTCCATCGTCCTCGGCGGCCTCGGGCTCCTCGCCCTGCTCTTCGTCGCCTTCAGCTTCCGCGGCCTCGCTGTCGGGGCGATCCTGCTCATCGGTATGGTGAACACCGGCGGGCTGGTCCTCGCCGGCATCCTCGCGCTCAGCGGCCGCGGCGGCTACCGGGAGTGGCGCGCCGCCACGGTCTACTGACCCGCAGGGCAGAGAAGGTCCGGCGCTCCAGGGTCGTACAACAAGCTGGATCCGACCCAGGAGCTGACCGATGCGCTGTCCCCACGCAGCAACCCTCCTCGTCTGCCTTGTCGTCGCCTGTGCCCAGCCCGCCGAGCGCGGGCGCCCCGAGACCCTGCACCCGATCCTCGGTCGGGGGCTGGGGGCCGGCCCGCCCCGGACCAAGCCCAGCGAGCCGGTGGAGGACTACGCCGTCGACCTCGGCGCCCTGGTTCCGGCATGGCCCAACGTCGCCGATGAGCTCCCCGGCCTGCTCCGCGCCGTGATCGCCCGGGGGAGCTGGGTCGACGAGCACCACACCGCGCTCGCCCTGGACGGCGTGCTGCGGGTGCGCCACCGCCCCGAGGTGGTGACGCAGGCGCGCCGGCTGGTCGAGAGCCTGCGTGCGCGCCTGCTCTCGCCGCTGCAGATCCAGGTCGCCTTCGTCGAGGCCAGGGCGGACGCGGCCGGTGGCCTGTTCCTCGTCGATCGGGGGCAGGGGCGAAGCCGCTGGGACGCCCGGGCCTTCCGCGCCGCCGTGGACCGGGGCAAGGCGCGGACCCTGGCCCGGGTGGCGCTCACGGCCCACAACGGTCAGTGGGCCCTCGGCGACCGGGTGAGCAACCAGGTCTACCTCTCCGGCGTCGGTGTCGCCGAGGGGATCATCACGCCACGGACGACGACCCTGGCCTCGGGCTTCACGGTGCAGGCCGCGGCCTGGCGCTGGGGCGAGGAGCGGGCGGTGCTCGCGCTCACGGGGCTCTACACCGGACAGGCCCGGGGCGGCCAGAAGGTGACGCAGACGGTCCACCGCCTGCTGCCGAGCCAGAAGACCTACGAGCGAAAGTGGGAGCCCCACGACGTCGAGCTCGAGCTCCCGGTGCGCGAGATGATCGAGATCCAGAACCAGCTCACCGTGACCCGCGGCGAGTGGACGGTGGCCGCGGTGCTGCCCCGGGACAGCGAGCGGGTCAGCGCGGTGGTCGTGCGGGTGGACTGGCGCGCACCCGTCCCCGACGTGGCGCGGGTCAAGACGCTCTCGCCCGGGGGCCACGTGCTCGAGGTGATCCCCATCGCCCTGCCCATCGACACCCGGCCCGGCGCCGGGCTCGACGTGGACAACCGGCGCAACATCGACAAGAACGCGGTGGCGTGGTTCAGGAGCCGGGCGAAGGTCTACCAGGAGGCGCAGAAGAAGAGCACGTACAACTTCCAGGCCGAGACCGGCAACGTGGACCTCAACCTGACCTCGCAGCGAAGCTCGATCTACGGCAAGCTGCTCTCCAAGAGCGGCGCCCGATCCCAGTTCCAGTCCCGGGGGAGCGGGTCCGCCGGTGCAGCCGGGGCGCTGCCCGAGGCGCTGGAGAAGCTGCGCGTCGAGGTGATGCAGGCCGAGTGGCCCGACGGCACGGCCCTCGAGTTCCTCGCGAACCACGTCTTCGTCGTGCACAGGCAAGGGCTCTGCGCCAAGCTGCGCAGGCTGCTGGAGAAGACGCACGAGTGGCGAAACGGCCGGGTCTTCGTCCAGGTCGCCTTCCCGGTGCTCGACGCCGCCACGGCGGATGGCCTCCAGGGGGCGACGCTTTCGCGCCGACGCGCGGAGGCCCTGGCCCGCGGCGAGACCCTGCTGCCGGGGGCCTTCGTCCTCGGCCGCGGCGGCGCCTGGGGTGAGCTCTTCGTCGGCGAGATGCACACCGTGCTCTCCGGGGCCTGGGCTCCGGATCGCTCCTCGCCCGATGTCCACGTCTTCTGGCGCGGCGCGCGTCTCGGCGCGGCGCCGCACCTCGACGCCCGCGGGCTGCAGCACCTCGAGCTGCGCTGGAAGCAGCACCGGCTCGAGAACACCGCCCCGCGCACCGTGGCCGGCGCGATCCTGCAGCAGCCCACCGACGCCGAGTGGGCCCACGAGCAGCCGCTGCAGGTCGGCGCGGGTCAGGCTGTGCTCACAGGCCTCCAGGGCGAGGGCGGTCGGCTGCCCGCGCTGCTCGTCCGCGCGGCCTTGAAGTAGCCGCTTGCCGGTCGGCCAGCGGCTGGGCGATCCTCTCCATCGCGAAGGAGGATACGCGACCGCCACAGCCCCCGTCCG
>Ga0316576_10000625_pt1 | contig 17048 bp, 12 predicted proteins | sample S0NA_FD_203075 | JGI IMG/M metagenome (GOLD analysis project Ga0316576, IMG submission 203075) | Rhizosphere microbial communities from salt marsh grasses in Alabama, United States - S0-2_050615r3r5 | ecosystem: Host-associated > Plants > Roots > Rhizosphere | place: USA: Alabama | collected... | reverse complement strand
GTGGAATATTGAGGAGGAAATTAATTAAATTAACGGATAACTCGAACTGTAAATATCAAGACAGGATCATTTCTCAGATATGTCGATGAAACACAGAATATCTTTGTCTGAAAGAACCATGCGATCCATAGAAAAACTCAAAGAGGTTTGCTCAGTTTAGATATCGTATTATGGTATCACAAAAAAATCGATGCTTGATATTAGTACGAAATTGCAGGAATCTGTAACGGTGCAAATAACCAGCGCAAATGGAGCGCAGCGTAATTTGCGTCCAAGTTGTGTGCCGGGCATGCCCGGCGGCTAATGGGTGAGCCGCGGCGCGCGCAGCAGCGCCGCAGGCAAGTCCCTGACCCAGCCCGATGGAGGCGAAGGGTGTAGCGGTAGCGCAACGGGGTATCCGGTAACGGTGCCTCGGAAGGAAGCCGTCCCGCCGAGGCGGGATACCGCAAACGCACGGGGCGATGAACAAAAACCGAGTCAGGCGGGCCTGGTGGGACGAGTCTGCAACTCAAGACAAAGTCCTCTATCCATCATAGGCCAGGCAGGTATACTCGGCGCTCGCGTGCGGAAAGTCGTCGGACTTACCCCGGGAGATCCGTTGCGTGTCCAATTACGGACTGAGCGAACCGCAAGGGGAGACCATCGCGCAGCGGAAGTCAGCAGAGGGCATAGTAGTCGGAGGAAACGAGCCGCGGTGGAATAGACGTGGAGGACTCACCCCGACAAAGGCCCGAACGGTGCCCACCCGAATGGACGTGGGTAAATGACAGCGGCCAGTAGGGATCGTGTTCTTATGATCATACGGCAACAGGAGTTGAAATGACCATAGCGTCACGATTATCCGAAAACCCGGCAGAACAGACCCGGCTCATGGAACAAATCTTTGAGCGGGAGAACATGCGGCGAGCGTTAAAACGCGTCCGCAAAAACAAAGGGGCGCCGGGGGTAGACGGCATGACCGTCGAACAGCTTCCGGGTTACCTGAAACGGCATTGGCACAAGATCAAACAGGACTTGCTGAACGGCTGCTACAAGCCGCTTCCTGTCAGGCGCAGGGATATCCCTAAATCTGGCGGTGGAATGCGGCCATTGGGCATTCCGGTCGCCCTGGACCGTTTGATACAACAGGCCATTGCTCAGGTACTACAGCGGATTTGGGACCCGACCTTCTCGGATTTCAGCTTTGGCTTTCGTCCAGGAAGGTGCCAGCATGACGCACTTCGCCTTGCCAAAACCTATGTGCAAGACGGTTACCGGCACATCGTGGATATGGACCTTGAAAAGTTCTTTGATACGGTCCACCACGACCGGCTGATGAGCCGTCTGGCTACAAAGGTGTATGACAAGCGCGTGCTAAAGCTGGTGCGTCGGTTCCTGACCGCCGGTGTCATGATCGGCGGGCCGGTCAGCCCGACCATCGAGGGAACACCGCAAGGCGGTCCGCTTTCGCCTCTGTTGTCCAATATCGTATTGGACGAGCTTGACAAAGAGCTTCAAAAGCGCAATCTGCGCTTCGTCCGGTACGCGGACGATTTCGTGATTTACGTTCGCAGCAAGAAAGCCGCACAGCGAGTGATGCAAAGCGTCACAAAGTTCATTGAACGCCGGCTAAAACTGAAAGCCAACCAAGAAAAGAGTGTCATCAGCCATCCCTGGTGGCGTCCTTTCCTGGGCTTCAGCTTCACCAGTCGGCGCGATGACCCGCGCATTCGCATTCACTCCAAATCGATTAAGCGTTTCAAACAACAAGTACGCGAGTTAACCGGTCGCAGTTGTGGGTTGAGTCTGGAGCAGGTCATTGCTCGGCTCAACACCTACATCAAAGGTTGGTGGAATTATTTCCGCCATGCCGATGTGGCGGCCGGGTTTCGCTCCATCAACTACTGGATCGTCCGGAGGTTGCGAGCGATCCTGTGGAAGCATTGGAAAAACCCGCGTACGCGTGTCAAAGAAATTAAGAAACGTGGTATCTATCATTACCATGCTGTCCTGACCGGAAATGCTCGTAAAGGACCTTGGCGAATGAGCAAGGTTAAGTGGGTCGTAATTGCGCTGCCAAACGCCTATTTTACCTCCCGAGGCTTGTTTCTCCCTGGACCTCGTATTGCTTGATCAGCCGAACCGCCGGATACGTGACCCGTATGTCCGGTTGTGTGGGAGGGGGAGTCTGTGAAGGCTCTCCCTATCCCGCTATTCTTTATAAGCGGCTAATCCCAAAAATGAGCTTCCTGGCATGAATTTATGAATGTTGATTTTAGACAAACCACATTGTTTCAAAAGTAATTTTATTTCATCTATGTCCGGAAGAGGAGTCAGCCCTTTTAAAGAGTTATTAACCACATTCAGGTTCGCTGCACCAACGTCCTTCCCCTTACTATGAAAATTCATCACAATTACTAAAATACCGTTAGGGGCTAACCTTTCACAAAGATTATTCATTAAATCAAAACGATCTTCTTCGTTGAAATAGTAAAGTATATTTATTAATGAAATCAGATCGAAAGGACCTATCTTTTCAGAAAAGCTGGATATATTTCCATGATGAATTTCGAATTTCTCTGCCAACCCCCATGTTTTGATGTTATTTTTTGCTTGATCAACAACTGCTTCATCAATGTCCAAGCCGATTCCGTCTACATTACTGTTAAGTTCATAAACACTCCGTAATAAGAAGCCGGAACCACACCCCACATCTAATATTGACATATGATTTTTGCCACGCACAAGTGATGCAATGAAATCCTTTATGATTGGCTCCGTCATTTTTGAGAATCTGGCAACTATCTCTCCAATTTCATTAAGATTGTCACCAAGTTCTTCCCCATACATCCGTGCAGCCGCGTTTTTATATGCATCGCTGTAATATGTGACACTTGCCTGTATGATAGCTGCGAGCATATCTCCGTTTGCATCTGCAATAGCTTTAGATCTTTTCCCTTTGATAAAGAATTTTTTATTCTTAACTGCCAATTCTTTTGTAGCGAGTCCTACGTCTAAAAGGGCATCAAAAAGTTCCAGTCGTTTTATTTGTAATTTCTCAACCAAAGTCCTCCTACTGCATGGTTGGCTCAAGGCTTTCAATAAGCCCGATTCATAAGCGGCAAAAATAAAATTAATTCTTATGGATGCCTGCCAATCTTTCATAAGGGGATATAGGCCAGGTATTTTCAAAATACGTAGAAATGAAAGAGTATATCTTAAATTCATAAATTTTCTCCTCATAAAAACAGGATAACAATTACTATAAAGAATTAATTCTGCATATCCCAATATATCATGGCTTTTACAGAAATTTCCTTTAATTAAAAATTTAAGTTTTCAAATTTCATATACATTGTCGGTATCGCTTGTTTTGAAAAAATGTTGAAAAGCTCATAATCAAAAAGGCCTCGGATTTTGTTTTATTTGAAGCATAACGGGTTTATCTGTGACCCGTCCCTTTGGGTCCGCTGAATCTGTTGGTTCAATTGTACAGTACTTTGATGGTTTTTTCATCCGGTGATTGCTATGGCAAGATTTTCAGCTAACTCGGTACCACTATCACCAATAGCATCCGGTGTTGTGCAGAAGGGCAGAATAAAGTTGCCTTTTGCCTTTAGTTTGAGATAGTCGGAAAAGTCTCTGAAGATACCTTGGATGGCGTCACAGTTACCTTCAATAGGACCGCCACAGGTCACAAGTAGAGCAGCTGGTTTATCGCTTATCAGTGAATCTTGGTCTGGCGTACCATCACCAGATACGAGACAAAAGTGTCGATCGATTAGGGGTTTTATCTGGGAAGTAAAGCTCCAGCAGTAAAGCGGTGAAGCATACACAATAGCGTCAGCCTGGATCATTTTCTCAAATATGGTCAATGCATCATCTTTTTGAGCACAGCCGGGTCCATCCTTTTTGTCCTTGCACTTATAGCACCCAAGACAGCCGCCCACCTTATATTGGGTGATGTTAATGCGTTCAACTTCATGATTTTTTTTGATTTTATCTTCAAACATTGAGAGTATTTTAGCCGTGTTTCCTTTTTTTCTCGGGCTTCCCAAAATGGTAATGATTTTCATTGCAATCTCCTTATGTAAAACTGTTGCTTAAGTAAATACGGTTTGAAAAGTTTCAAGAGGTTTCGGCTATCATAATCTTCTTTCAAAGCTCAGAGGATTACCGAAGAACTGCTTTCTGATGTTTTCATATCACAATTTTTCGGCGATCTGTAATATACTCTGATTTATGGGGGAACCATACCTCGATTTCTCATTTCAATTAGTACAAGTTTTTTTTCTTTGTAAAGTGCATTCCAATTACCCCCTATATGCAGATGACCCCAATGATTGGAATAGTCTCTGGGGTAGGTTCCGTTGTATATCTCTTGATTTTGTTTCAACGATCGTTCTCTTGCACGATCAATGCTCATCAATTGCATTTCAATCATTTCATAGTGATTGATAAGCTCCTTATCAGACATGGCCGTAAGTTTTTTTTGTATTTCGATTTTACTTCTACCGGCGCAACCTATTATAATTGTCAAACAACCAATGGAAAATAAAATGATCGTTGAAATTTTTTTCATGCCCCCCCTTATTCTTGTGATTCCGGAAGACAAAACTCGCCTCCCGCTATGAAGCGCAGCGGAATAGTGGTCGTGCGCAGCACTTTGACACTAGTTATGGCCTTCCTAAAGTTGAGAGTGTAAAATGGAATTACCCCTAATTCCTACAACCCTCTTTTTTCAGTTTTTATTCTTCGAGCCTCAGTTAGATCTTCTTCTGAAATATTGAAGTTTTCTCTGAATATCTGGGATAAGTCTTTTTGCATGTTTTTTGTCCGAGTGATATCCTCAAAATAAATAACTTGAAATTTGGCTATTGGCAACCTTTAGTCTTCAAAAGAAATCAAAAAGGATATATTGTTTCATCTTGTCTATCCCCTATATAGACATTATATGTCTTGTTTCCATTACAGGTTTATCCACAAGGGGATCCACATGCCGATTCCTTGCCGGTTCAACATCAATTCGTTTTGGCCAAACGCCGTATCTCAGTCGATGGACCAGCAGTCGTAAATCGCTAAGAAGTGCCAGCAGGCTGGGAACCAGTAGGAGAGTTAAAACCGTTGCAAAGGCAATACCGGCGGCAATGGAAATGGCCATGGGAATAAGGCCTTTAGCCTGAAGGTCCGTTTCCATGATCAGCGGGGCCAGGCCGCCCACAGTCGTAATCGAGGTGAGGAAAATAGCCCTGAACCGCCGAGCACTGCCGCTGAGAATCGCATCAAAAAACGGCATACCTTCGGCAATATTATTGTTTACACATTCAATCAGAACTATGGCATCGTTAACCACCACACCGGTAAGGGCCACCATTCCGAATACGCTCATGATCGAAAGGTCATACCCCAAAAGCAGGTGTCCCAAAACCGCACCGATGATTCCAAAAGGCACCGTAAACAAAATGACAAAGGGTTGCGCATAGGAACGGAACATAGTTGCGACAATAATAAACATCCCTAATATGGCCAAAGGATAACCGATAAACAGACTGCCGAGAGACTCCCGCATCTTTTTCTGCTCTCCTTGAAAAGCCACATGGACTCCTGGATATCGTCGTTTCAGCTGTGGGAAAAAGTTTAATGAAAGTTCGGAGAAAATTTCATTGGCATTGGCCTTGTTGCTGTCCACGTCTGCACTGACCGCAACCCGGCGCATGCTGTCGGTGCGGGTAATGGTCGAATATCCTGGCGTAAAAGAGATGTTTGCCACTGACATGAGTGGAACTTCATATCCGTTGCGGGTTCTTATACGAACCCTTTCAAGGTCTGAAATCCGGCTGCGTTCATCAGCAGTATAGCGAACCTTGATCCGGATATCGTCTTTTCCCCGCTGCAGACGGACCGCTTCATCTCCGTAATAACCTGCATGGATCTGTCTTGCCAGATCATCCACGGTCAGTCCCAGAGTTCGTGCTTGAGGTTTTAATTCAAGCCGCATTTCGTTTTTTCCAGGTGAAAAGTCACTGCGAACCTGAAAAACCCCTTCGAACCTTCGCAGCCGATCCATAAGATCATCGGCTGCGGAAAGAATACCTTTCATATCTCGACCCTGGAGCCATACTTCAATGGGAGCACCTGGAGGCCCGACTTGCTGACCTGCAAAGGTCAATGACTTTACACCAGGAATTGATCCGATCTCCTTTTCCCATTGAATCATTAAATCCTTTGAATGAATTCCTCGTCGCTCAGAGTCTAGTAGTATGGCCCAGACCGAACCTATATGAGGTCCTGACCTGGGCATATCTTCCAATGTTTGGCCGACCAGGGACATACGGTCTTCGATTAGAGGATCTCCTGAACGGGTTTGGGTCTTCTTGGCCAAACGCACAAGGGCCGAATCGATCTGTTCAATGGCTTTTTCGGTAACCTCCGGAGGCGTTCCATTGGGGAATTCTACGGTCGATGAAATGATAAACCCGTCAACCTCCGGAAAAACTTCAAACTTCAAAAAGCCTCCCTTTACTATCCCGATGATCAAAAGCAGGATACTGATGGCAATGCAAAATGAAATATAACGCCAGTAAAGGACTTTGCTTAAAAACGGCGTGTAAATACGGGCCACAAACCATTCCATGCCGGAGCTGGTCAGGCGGTGTATTATTTCCAGCCTACGGGTCAGAGGATTTAAATTATTTTTGTTTTCATTTGGATCTGGAAGATGACTCAGATGAGCCGGCAACAAAATAAAACATTCCAATAAGGAGACTACAAGGCAGGCAATAACCACAGCCGGCAGGATGGCAATAAATTTACCCATAGTTCCGCCAACATAAAAAAGCGGAATAAATGCCACTATGGTGGTAACAACAGCGGCAATCACCGGCATACCTACTTCACTGACACCATCGATTGCTGCCCTGATGGGTGGTTTGCCCTGCTTGCGGTGAAAATAAATCGCTTCACCCACCACAATGGCATCATCCACTATTATACCCAGAACCATGATCATCCCGAAAAGTGATACCATGTTGATGGTGCCGCCAATGGTCCATAAAATGGCCAAAGCACCTGCAATGGAGATGGGAATCCCCATACCAACCCAAAAAGAGAGCCGGGCATTTAGAAAAGTCCACAGCATCAGGAAAACAATCATCAACCCGTAAAGACCGTTTCTGACCAGCAGATCGATCCGCGACCGGAGCATGTCTGTATTATCAAATAATATCTTGACGTTGGAACCTGCTGGTAGTTGCTGCTGTTTTTGGAAAATAAATTGTCGCACCGCTTTTGATATGACAAGGGCGTCCTGTTCCTGGGTTTTATAAACCATAATCACAACGGATGGCGTGCCGTTTATCTTGGCATCGATGGGATCTTCTTTGAATCCATCGTTAATAAAGGCGACACGATCCAGCGTAATGATCTCGCCTTCCGGTTTGGCAAGAACAACAATGGAAGAAAGCGCTTTGCCCGTATACTTGCGTCCCATGGTTCGGACCCGGATTTCTTCACCCTGGGTTCGAATGGTTCCGCCAGAAAGGTTTAAGCTGCTGCGTCTAATGGCATCCACTACCATATTAAATGTTAAACCAAATTTGCACAGCCGCTCTTCGGATATTTCAATATTGATTTCATAGTCTCTGGCACCGAAAATACCCACTTTAGAAACTTCTGGTAACTGCTGCATTTCATCCTTTATTATTTCCGACCATTCCTTGATCCTGCGTTCAGACATTTCTGCGGAAAAGTAAAGCAACATTACCGGATCTTTAAGCATCAGCTCTGTGATGACCGGTTTTTCCGCATCAACCGGAAAAGAGGAAATGGCATTCACCTTGCTTCTGACCCTTTCCAGGACATCGCTCACATCATAATCTTCTTTTACTTCGATAATGGTGGTGCCGACATTCTCACTCGAATGACTGGTATACTGTTTGACACCTTCCAGGCCTTCGAGGGCCTCTTCGATCTTCCGGCTAATGCCTTCTTCAACTTCTTCCGGATCAGCACCGGGATAAGGAACTGAAATGGTAATCATGTCCAGAGAAAATTCCGGGAAGGTCTCCCGGATCATGGACATTGTTGCGAACCCGCCCGCCATAAAGATCAGGACCAGAATTATATTGGCAAATACTGTGTTACGCGCAAATGCCGCTATGACACGCTTCATGATTTTATTTCCTTTTTATTTGTAATCTGCAGCAATGCATTTTCCATCGGGTCTATGAGCCGTGTGGTTACAACCATATCCCCGGCATTTAAGCCATGGGCCACATAAGTATTCTCACCTTCCACTCGGGCTACTTTTACCGGCACTGTTTTCAGTCGATTATCAACGGCAACATACACCGTATTATCAAAGCTCACAGCCTGCCGGGGCAATTGGAAAACACTATACAGGGTTCTGCCTGGAATTTTCACCGAACAGAACATGCCTTCTGCCAGTGGCAAAGACAGAGGATTTTTTTTCTTTGCGGTTTCGGCGTCAACTCGAACGGCTACCGTTAGGGTGCGAGTCTTCTCGTCGAACTTAATAACCCTGTGCAGACGACCGAACCAGGTCTGTCCATTGTTATTCTCTGTCCAGCTAATCTGACATGGTACTTGTTCGAGAGAAGAGAACCATGTGGCTTCTTTGTTTGTTTTACCCTCTTTAAAACGCAGCCACTTTCGCGCATCACGACTGTCTAAAGGCACTTGGATTTCCAGGATCGAATCATCTGCCAGGGTGACGACATTTTGGCCTGGTTTGACATATTGACCTTTTTCCAGGGAAACTGATTTGATACGTGCATTAAAAGGAGACCTGGTCTCACATCGTTCAAGATTGTTTTCTGCCGTTTCAAGCACCTGTGAAATCTGATTTATCTGATCCGCTACGGAAAGCATCGCCTTCTCCGCTGTTTCAACACCTACCAAGGTCCCAATGTTCTTTTTTTCAAACAAAATTCGAACCCGATCATACTCTTTTTTGGTCAGATCATGGCTTCGTTTAAGGATCTTTAAACGTTCTCTGCCTGATTTAATGATCGTCAAATAATCCTTTGGATCAATTTTAAAAAGGATTTCTCCTTTGGGGATAATCTCACCGATTTCCAGTCTGGGGTGTATGTTAACAATTTTCCCCGAAACTTCGGAAGCAATCGACACAACATTCAACGCATTGACCTGGCCATAACCGGTTATGAATACTGAAATATCCTTTTGTTCAACCCTTAAGACCTCAACCTTCAATGGACGTTCGCCGTTTTTGGCCGCAGCCGGAGGTGTTTTAGACATTGCCAGTATTGTCGTTCCCACTATACCGATAAGTAAGACAATGACGGACAAGACAATGCTGACAAACAAAACCTTAGCCGGTTTTTTGGATTTTTCGATGTTGTTTAATTCCATTTGAATGCACCTTTTATTTTCCTTCATTTTATTTCCGAGAAGTGGTTTCAATACGCCTTACCGAAATCAAAGGTAAATTCAGATCGCGTACTCGAACGAGCAATCCGTGCAAAGCGGATTGGTCCATAACTTTACCTGTCATGGTTGTTACGGCTCCATCAGATTCAATTATCATACTCTCAAACCAATCGGACCACTGGCTCCCGAGTCGTCCTTTTACCTTTATTTGATAGTCCGCCGGACCATGCCAAACTTTGTGCTCTGCCATTGTCAGACTCCTTTTAAAAAATCCGTCATTTTTTTGATAGTGAAATTAAAACATTCAGGAAGAAATGTAATCATCCGAAAGGATGATTTTTAGGGATGATTTTTTGAGATAGGTTTTAGGGATTGAAGGTGGGTCTATAATATTTCCAATTCTTTAGCTCTAAATATAGCTTCAGTGCGGCTGTGCACGTTTAGTTTGCTATAGATGTTCCTGAGGTGGGTTTTAACGGTGCTCAAAGAGATGAAAAGTTCTTCTGTAATTTTTTTGTTGGATAGCCCGACAGCGATGAGCCTCAGCACCTCTAACTCGCGTTCACTCAACTGTTCAACCAGGCCGTCTTCTGTTTCAATTAATTTGTCCAACATAAATGCTGACAGCAATTTTTTTACATATGCCCGTGGAACATCGGCTTTTGCATCAAGGATTTTTTCCAACAACTCAGCGATGAAGGGCCCCTCATCTAAAAAGATACGGATATAGCCTCCTGGTTCGGCCAGGGATAGCGCCTTCCCAAAGACGACTAAGGCTTCGGTTATGTTCCTTTGTGTCCTAAGGACCAGAGCTTTAACCAGCAGCGTTTCGATCTGACTCAGAATTCTACCGTTCTTTTCCCCTTCTTTGCTCAGACGTTCCAACAATCCCAACGCCTCATTCAATCGGCCTTGGGCGATGAGAATTCGTGCAAACATAATGTACTCGGCTTCGCGCATAGGCGTCAGATCGTCATCTAATCTTAATCCACGTTCTTGCGCCCAATTAACAGCTCTGTCTAAATTACCTTTCGTCAGCCATATCCGTGCTTTCCAAGCTTCAGTCTGGTGAGTGACCCAGGAAGGCACATCAGATGACCGCTCCAATTTCTCTAATTTCCGGATTGATTCTTCGACACCGGAAAAATCTTGTTTGGCGAATAAAGTTTTCAGCAAGCAGAAATAGGCCCAACCACGATTACCAACATGATGTCCCTGTTCCACTAGTATAAGGCCCTTTTTTACATAATCTAATGCGTCATCAAGTTCATTCAATTCATAGAGAAGTTCTCCCCAAATGGCGAATAATCCGCCTCCTAATTCAGTATGTGTCAATTTTTCTTCATTTACGACTCTGAATAAGTGCTTACAAATGTCAATAGCTCTCGATAGTTGGCCAAGATATTTCAGGCGAACGACTAACCAAAAATTAGCTACTATATAAAGATGCATGTTACCCGCTGCTTTGCTTGCTGCTACGGCTTCTGAAAGTGCTTTGATGGCCGACACATTATCTCCTTTGAACGTGTGCGCGATGCCTAAAGAAATAGCAACACTGGCGCGCCATGCTGAGTCTCCCTTGTTGAGGCATTTAAGCGCCTGTTCAGAGAATTTAACGATGCTTTGCATGTCCCCCGTGCTGGTAGCCATGTACGCACGAATAGCAGCGATTCTACCTTGCAACTCTCTCTTCATTAAAGAGTGCTGTTTCTTTGATTCATCTTTTGGCGTTACTGTTTTTTCATTATTTATTGAATCAACCGCTCTTTCAGCTAGTTGCAAACTTCGCTCAGCGGATTGATGTTGACCTTTATCAACTAGGTCCCAAGCGCAAAAGATACAGAGATTAGGCTTGGATATTAAATATTCATCAGGCAGTGCTTTTATCCATTGAAACAACCTGATCGGCTCGCCACGCTGCCATATGATTTCGGAAAGTTCTTCAACTAAACGCGCTGCTCGTTTGAAATCCTCAGCCATTAATGCATGCTCTATAGCTTCTTTTCTCAACTTATTAAGTTCGTACCACTCACTAGCCCGACAGTGTAACTCAGGGACAAGAGCGCTATTTGTTTGATGCAATCGCTGCTGGAGCAAATCGGCAAAAAGGTGGTGGTAACGATACCAGCGACGTTTGTTATCTAATGGTAAGATAAACAAATTGGCTCTTTCCAGCTCTTCCAACCTTTTCCGGCCGCCTTTCTGATTCGTAACAAAATCACAGAGTGATCCTGATAACCGGTTGAGAATAGAAGTTTGCAGCAAGAAATTCTGGATTTGTTCGGACTGATGATTCAATACTTCTTCTGCCAAATAATCCACAATATGGCGGTCGTCTCCTGCAAATGTTTTTATGAAATCCGGGATATCTTGGCGATCTTGCATGGATAACGCTGCCAACTGTAACCCGGCAATCCATCCTTCAGTGCGAGATTCAAGTATAGAGATGTCATTGCTCGAGAGTGCGAGATTCATTATTTTATTAAAGAATTCAGATGTTTCATCATGGGTAAAACTTAAATCAGAGACACGCAGCTCATTCAATTGAGTGCGGGCACGCAACCGGGCAAGCGGCAAAGTGGGATCAACACGTGTGGCAATAACAAGGCGTATTTGTGGCGGCAAGCGATCAATTAAAAACTCAACAATTTTATGTATCTTTTCTATGTCTATTGAGTGATAATCATCAAGAACAAGCACGCAGTTATTGGTAATATCTGCAAACTCTTTGATCAAGTCAACCATAATAGACTCGATCGGTGGTTGTTGGGGAGATTGTAGTAAAGATAGAATACCTTTGCCGATATTCGCCTGAATATCCTGTAAAGCAGCAATTAAATAATTAATAAAATGAACAGGATCATTATCGCCTTTGTCCAGTGATATCCAGGCTACCGATAATTCGCTTTTGGAAATCCACTTACTTAAGAGAGTTGTCTTTCCAAAACCAGCCGGTGCAGAAATTAGCGTCAGCTTATGATTAACTGCTTTATTAAGTTGCTCAATCAAACGTGTTCGTGGAACTAAATTAGGTCGTGGCTGGGGTATGTATAGTTTGGTTGCAAGGATGGGATATCGTGTAGCTTTGATTTTAATTGCTCTATTTTCCCAATTTGGTATGGTCAACTTAATATTTATTTAATGGATAATCTATCTAACCATTCCATGTCAAGTGCTCAACAATATCAAGATATTATAATAAATTATATTTTACAAGAGATGATGCTATATTTTTATCTGCTGCCGATCAGAATTTTTCGACCATGATTCATAATAGGTCATATATAGTTGGACTTTCGTGACGCTATCAGGTTTTTTATGAGTTTTTTTAGTTGAGTGAAAAAATTGTTTCTAACTCTCTCTATGTGAAGTGCTTCCGAATGATCAACAGATATTCTATCTTTTGTCATATGTCTTATAGGTTCGACTTGCAATGCATATGAATTAACATGTCTCTCCCAGAACCATTCTGCACACCCGAATTGAATGTAGTCTGGATCAATTGAAGGGATTTCTTTCAGGTTATTAAATAGCGTACGTCCTTGATTATTATTTTTTATACATAGGGCGACATAGGCTATTTTGTATTCGACATTCGAAATACTCTTTGAGACAGGTAAGGGTTCAAGATTGTAAGGATCTTTTTGGTCATTATATAAAAAGTGACCAAAGCAGCTTTGTAAAGTAAAACAATAATCCAATTTTGTGAAACCCCTGATTAACTCGACTATGGGAGCATCAATACTTTCGATATCCAGCTTGGATAAGTCGTTCTTTCTTTGATCATGGAAATAAGGATTATCAACAAAGTCTTTCAAAGCAGTGAAGGTTTCCAATTTCATATCCCTTTACACGAAGTTTTATAATCTATTTATCACAGGCTATCATAGATGGACCAATTGTTGGTTTTTCAGGCCAATTATTTTTGGTGATAACTTGCAAGAAAACCAAACATCGCTGAACTTTGATATATTGAGATTACCTTATAAAAATCGGATTTGTCAAAGACAGGGTTTATGTACAAAATAAAACTCGTGCCCGAGTTGTGATATGGTATTGAGGTATCACAGAAAATTCAGGTGCTTGATATTGGGACGTTATTGCAGTTATCTCAGGTCGTTGCTATTGGAGATATCACAGGTTTTAAATAGTTCAAATTCCTTTACTCACCATAAGTAGTCTACAATTTGCACCTTTTTCAGATATGTCCGTGGGACACAAAATATCTTCTAATGATCGGATATCAGATATATTGCACAACCAGCAAAAAAGTGAACGGCATAGCAAAATAATCCTACTTCTGCTATTTCAGTGACTCCGCGAGGGGGGAGACGCGCCTTAAGAACACGGCCTTTCGAGAGTTCAATGCCTGTCTCCGATGGGGGCTGCAAAAGCATCGCGCACCAGTGTTTCCACATTGTCTCCTGTAAGGGACTCCAGAAACACTATAATATCTTCCATCTCTTTGTCGGTCAGCCCTAGTGGCCTAATAGACGGATCGAGCTGGGGGTTGGAGATGCCGCCTTGGTTGTAAAAAGAGAGCACTTCTTTCAAAGTTCCGAAAACGCCGTTATGCATATAAGGCGCTGTCAGTGCAACATTTCTTAAGGTCGGAGTTTTATAACGCCATCGGTCTCCGGGGTCTTGTGTCACCTCATAACGGCCGAGATCACTGGGAGCAGGTTCAGCGACGCTGTCGATCACTTTTCGTGGCACCATTACTTTTACTCCCGGAGAGACCTGAACCGGAACTGCAGCCCCACCCTGGCCTACGGAAAACTTCCAGCCGAGACCGGTGTTATGAAATGCGTCGTCGGTAAACAGGGCGTGATCATTTTGAATCAAATGGCAAACTGAGCAGCCTGCTTTTTCATTAAATAGATTGAAGCCCCGTTTGGCAGTCTCGGTGAGAGTCGATTCGTTCTTGCCAAAATACCAGAGATCAAAAGGTGAGTTGCCCGAGACGATGGTCCGCTCATATGAAGCAATGGCCATCCCGATTGTCTCTACACCCGGCTCACGACCGGCAAACGCGGATTCAAACAATCCCTGGTAATCCGGCAGACCGCGGATCTTTTCCACCACGTATCCAATGCTCGGGTTGCCCATTTCATTGAATGCGAGCATGGGTTGCCAAATCTGAAACTCCAGCCGGGTATCCCGGCCGTCGTGAAAGATATTGGAAAAGTAGGCAACGTTGTAGATCGTGGGCGAATTTCGGCGAACAGTCCGCCCCTCAATTCCCACCGCAGTTTTAAGCTCGTTGTTGGTGAAACCCTGTTCTGGAATGTGGCACATGGCGCACGACATGGTTTCGTTTAAAGATAGACGGCGGTCAAAGAACAGTTTTCTGCCAAGCTGAACTTTTTTTCGTGTAATCGGGTTGTCCTTTGGAACAGGCACTGGTGGCAGACCTAAAGGGGGTGATTTCACCACACGTAAAAGGTCTGCCGCCTTGCCTGTCCTCTGCAACACACTTATTGAGCGGGTCTCGTATCCGGTCGATTCATAACCTGTTTTCACATCACCAGGTCCGCGTGTCACGTCCGATCCAGAGACATGCCCGATCAAATGCATTACCATGAAAATCAAAAAAGCACAAATCGCGATACTCAGTCGCAACGCCCCACGAAGTTTTTGAATCAATGTCATTTTCTACAACTTTGTATATAGTGTATATGCCGAAAACTTCATTTCATGAGGACGGCCCAGCTTCTCTTTGGTAAAGTCAATGGAAAAGCGTTCTTTGAGCTCCTTGCCGTCCCATTCAAAGCTTTTGATGTATTGCTCGTTGTCCTGGCCTTTCTTGTCCCATTTGGACAGCAGCGAACTTGTAAAGTAAAGACGTTTGCCGTCCCAACTGGTCGATACCATATTGACCTGTGCGCCTATGTGTTTCTTATATATCTGAACAGGGTGGAACGGATCGGCGATATTAAATGCGCGAACCATGCCATCCATAAACGTCGTTACCCAAAGCAATCGATCGTCGGATGAAATGGTGAACGCGACGGGAAGGGGTACCTTTGACGGATCGCCAATGTCCCCGACTTCCTTTGCCTGCCAAGCATTCTGCTTGTCACGATAGATCAGCCAGAGTTTTGACGTCAGTGTGGCGGCAGTAAAACAATAATCATTTTCCGGATTAATAGCAACACGTATCTCGAGCGGCGCACCCGGAACATCGAAAATCTTGAGCGGCTTACGCTCACTCAAACGCCAAACCACAAATGTATTGCCGAACCGCTTCATGGCCTGCTCATCATTGAGCATCTTGCCAAAGTCCATCATATAATTAGACCATCCTGTGAAAGATGAAGTAAACATTGCGTCCAGTCGGGGCAATGCTCTAATGTCGTAATTGTATCCGTCTGCGTATTTTCCGGTTTTCTGTGCCCCCTGAAGATTATCATCAGTCGGCATCCAGTAGGTGGCAACATATTTTCCGTCGTTTGTATATTCAACGACAGCAGAGCGTCCGCCGTGGTCACGATTGTTGGATAGACCCGTGATGAGCATATGGTCCTTCATGGGCATTACCGTGTGAGTGCCGACCACGCCACCACTCTTTGCTGTAAAATCGGTAATGGTCTTTACTAGTTTCGGGTGGGCAGGGTCGGTGTGGATGTCAAAGATAAATATCTTGCTGGTGTCCAGTGTGGCACCCCATAGGTATTGTCGATCCATGGTAAGCCCCATATGGTGAGCCTCGTTTCGCCCCCCAACGGACACGGAACTCACAACTTTGCCATACTTTGCTGAGTTCGGATTCACGTCCACAGTCACCAGTTTGTCCTGCTCATCCCCAACACCTTCCGTACCGAGAGTCCAAATGTGTATGAAATCTTCCTGTCCGGTAATCTTAGCCATATTTTGGGGCAAACCGGTTTCGTTCGCCCACGCTGAATTCGCCGTCAGAACAAAGAATCCTGCCAAAAGGATTATGGCGACGACGTTGAGTGTTTGTTTTAGTGTGTTCATAAGTTTTCCTCCTTGAACGATTTGTAAGAAAAAAACTATATAGAGCACATTCATAAACCTAAAACGGTTAAGAATTAAGCTTTTGATGCGAAAATTATCAATAATTGAAGGTAGAGAGCGGATGAAGTACAGTTTAAGATTGATCAGAATGAAATTCAGAAACCTTATTTATAATTTAATATGTACAATATGGTAAAAGTCAAGCAAGAAAATGTCACATTGTGGTATTTTTGATTGGGTAAGATAAAATTTTTTCGCTAGTTTTGGAAGACGAACGTAACATCATTAATTCAATTTTGAAGTAAACAATCTTCCAATTTTCTTCAAACGACGGAGATTTCATTGTTAGAGATGATATTGTAGTACTCTCTACCGTCCGGGATTACAGCACTGCCCCATTCAATAGCGGAGGTCATGTCAGAATCCATAATAGATGTTCGAATTTTTAGCTGTAAAAAACTTTTTATAAAATCGGATTTGTCAAAGATGGTGTTTCTGCCCAAAATAAAACTCAGACATGACTTGTGATATTGTATTCTGGTATCTCAGAAATCTCAGATGCTTGATATTGGGACAAAATTGCAGGTATCGCAGGTCCGCGCTATGTTGGAGATATCTGTATTCTAACGGCCATGCTTACCGGTTGGTGAGGAGTGGTAGCGTAACAATAGTCCGAG
>Ga0316576_10000624_pt1 | contig 17049 bp, 15 predicted proteins | sample S0NA_FD_203075 | JGI IMG/M metagenome (GOLD analysis project Ga0316576, IMG submission 203075) | Rhizosphere microbial communities from salt marsh grasses in Alabama, United States - S0-2_050615r3r5 | ecosystem: Host-associated > Plants > Roots > Rhizosphere | place: USA: Alabama | collected... | reverse complement strand
TTGTGTAATGAGTTCTGTTCCCTTTTTTGCAGAGTTTTTAAAGAGCTCGGCAGCCTGCTTGTCTATCTCTGCGGTTTCTGAGATGTATTTATGTTCAAGCTCTTTCTGTTTGGCCTGCAATTCGGGGGTCATGACGCTGGCACGGCTATACACAAAATTAGTTACCTCATTGAAGACCCAGAAGGCCGCATCGTCGCTGTAGGTCATTATGTCACCGTTACCGACCGCAAATGAATGCGGTATCTCATTCATTCCGCAATACATGGGTGTATATACCGTATAGTAAGTGTCGTCGACGCCGAACCATATTATACCACCGACAGGATCGGGCAGCCAGTTGCGCGACTGAGTGACAAACGAGAATCCTGTCTGCTGTGTTGAGGTGGCTCTCTCGTGCAGATAGTTCTTGCCATCGACGGTCCAGGTCATCGGCCTCCAGCGGACGGTACTCAGGTACGGGCCGGCGCCGACATCTTTTGTCATATCCATGGGTGTATCCTGGTAATAGTCCCTCATAAGGTTAAAGGCATCCTCAAGGCTGAGCTTCTCGTCGGGTTTGATCCAGAGCGGCATCCTGTTGCTCAGGTTATAACCCATGGCATAATCGAGGTATTCTCCCATCTTGCTGTTAACCTTGTTAAAGCCAGCCCATACTCGTGCCTCACAGAAACGGGCACCGCTGAAGTCAACGGGAGCAAAGGCATCGCTGAAGCTGAAATCGGCATCATCACCGTCAAACCATCCGAATGAACGTGCTACATCCACCATATCAGCAGCATAAACGGTCTCAACAGCCGGACTGAAAATCTTGTCTATCTCAGCTGATGTAATTGATGTTTTGCCGTCAGCCTGCGGGTACGTGGTTATCCTTGCCTGGTTTGCATGACCGGAGATGTAACCGTCAGGAATAAGGCGGGCAACAAATGCCATTCCATTCTTACCCGGGCCCTTCCCGATAAGTTCCATGATCCATACTTCATTGGCATCTGAGATGGAGAAAGACTCACCGGAACTGCAGTAACCGTATTTCTCTGTGAGCTGAACCATGTTATATATTGCTTCACGTGCATTCTTTGACCGCTGGAGGGCCATGTAAATCATACTGCCGTAGTCGATGATGCCTTCGGGATTGTGGAGTTCGCTTCGGCCTCCGTAAGTAGTCTCACCGATAGCCACCTGGTGCTCGTTTATATTGCCTACTACGGAATATGTTACTGCTGCCTGCTCGATCGTACCCAGGTATTTGCCCGAGTCCCACTCGTACACATCAACCATGGTTCCCGGTTTGTATTTCATGGCCGGCCAGTAGTACAACTCGCCGTAGAGTACATGTGAGTCAGCAGAATAGGAGATCATTGTGGAGCCGTCTTTTGTGGCTCCTTTAGTAATCAGAAAGTTCGTGCAGGCCGTACTCTTCTCCGAAGTTAACAACAGAGTAAGGAGCAGGCTGAGCATCATGGCAGTGATCCTTTTCATAGTATTAATCGTTATTTTAAGTTATTGATCAATAAATAATTGTTCTGACCTGTCCGTCGGTATTACGGACTGAACAGGCTCCAAAAATAATATCTTTAATTAAAATACCATATCGTGGAGAATCCTGTTTATTGTCCTTATCCTGTCCGGGTCAGCACTTTTGAGTACATACTCCGATGCCAGGCGTGAGTCGCCCATGTAGACTCCCTTTCTGCGGAACGTCATTGCACTTTCTGCCTGTCGGCGAGCTGTAAGGTGATATTCACGGGCACCCGTAATACCGGCAAGCAGGGCAATGTTATATTCATCAATACCTCCCCCGGGCATTATCATGATCCTGTTTCCTGCAGCGGCCACCAGTTTCTTTATGAGCTGTGCGCCTTCAATAGCTATGCGTGCCTGTCCTGAAGTAAGTAATCTTGAGGCGCCGGTAGAGATAATATCTTCCAAGGCATTGGCAGCATCACGGCAAAGGTCGAATGCCCGGTGAAAGGTCAGGGTCATAGGTGCCGCGTATTCGGCAAGCAGTGCAGTACGTTCTACATCAATAGTACCATCGCTGTTGAGGATACCTGTTACTATCCCTTGAGCTCCCTTTTCGCCTGCCATGTCAATGTCGCGCCGCATGACACTGAATTCGCTGTCGGTGTAGAGAAAATCACTTCCTCGGGGGCGGATCAGGACATGAACCCTGATATCGGTATTACTTCGTACAGACTCTATCAGACCTCCGCTTGGCGTAATTCCTCCTTCGGAAAGAGCGGAACACAATTCTATTCTTCCGGCACCGGCAGACTCGGCATTTACGGCTGACTCAACCGAGTCGACACATATTTCCAGCAAACAGGGCAAAATCATCAAATCAAGGCTTTGAAAGTACATAATATTTGGGTATTATTGTGTGACCTAAAACAAATAAGCAGATGAAACCTACACTACTTGTACTTGCTGCCGGGATGGGCAGCAGATACGGGGGCAACAAACAGCTTGACCAGGTTGGGCCTTCCGGGGAAACTATTATTGACTATTCAATTTACGATGCGAAAAGGGCAGGATTTGGAAAGGTTGTATTTGTGATAAGACGCGATATCGAGGAACAATTCAGGGAAACATTTGTCAGGCGGCTCAGGGATGTTATTGAGATCGATTATGTATTTCAGGAGCTGGATAACCTGCCTGCCGGACATAAGGTACCGGAAGGGCGTCAGAAACCATGGGGTACAAGCCATGCAATACTGGTGACGGAACCCAAGATCCAGGAGCCGTTCGGAGTGATCAATGCTGATGACTATTACGGAGTTGACTCTTTCAGGGTCCTTTATGATTTCCTGACACAGGACAAGAGTGACACTAATTTCTGTATTGTTGGATACCGCCTGGGCAACACTCTGTCGGAACACGGTCATGTCAACCGTGGCATATGCAAGGTCAGTGATGAGGGTTACCTGGTTAATATTGTAGAGACACGGGCGATTGAAAAGAGGCCTGACGGTATTTTTGCCCCGGATGGAGAAGGTAACTTCAATCAATATACCGGTGACGAGATAGTATCGATGAACCTGTTCGGCTTCAAGCCATCATGTCATAAATACCTGAATATGGAGTTCCAGAACTTCCTGAAGGAGCGCATTTCCGATCCCAAGGCTGAGCTTGACATACCGACATCACTTGACAAATTCGTAAAGAAGGGCGAGATAACCATACAGATACTGAGAAGCAACAGCCACTGGTTCGGAGTGACCTACAGGGAAGACAAACCCTTTGTGGTCGAAAGTATAAGGAAAATGGTAGAGCAGGGTATTTATCCGGCAAAACTGTTCTGAGAACCTCTTACCATCTGAATTCTCTTTTCATGACGGATTTGTTTCCACAGTTATCCGTCACCGTGAGCTCCATCAAGTGATCGGCATTCTCCTTTATAAAAGGGGATTCAGGCCTGTATATAAGCAGGTTGTTCTTGGCATCGTACTCTCCGAGGAACCATTCCCCGTCAATCAGGGTTTCATAGCTTCTTATTCCTGAAAACTCGTCAGATATGGTCACCGTAAATGACCGGCGGCCTGACAGGTTGGCCCCACTGGTGAATGACGGTGTTATCACCGGTGGTATGGTGTCAATGGTTACAGCATAATTGCCAAGCGTGTTCACATCTTCGGTTATGTATCCGTACTGAAAGCTGCCTCCTGCATATGATGCCTCACCTTTCCTGCTTATTTTGGCGAGACACATTCTGTTTTCCATCCCTGGCAGAATGGTGTCAGGTTTTAAAGAAAGCCTGAATTTTTCATGTACAGCAACAGTCTCATCGTGGACCGAATGAACAGGTGACAGAAATTTACCTCTGTTTTGCATCGCATCATAGCTGAAAAAAAGCGTGTCATAGAATGCCCCGGCCGGAAAATGAATTCTGATCCCTTCAGCCTCAAAGTCAGCAGTTTTTCCGTAAGGCATAATCCTGGTACATCTTACTTCCTCAGGTGGTACAGGATTCTGCGACACCGATCTGACCTTAAAGTCTACCCATGACTTGTTTCCCGCGATATCTGTCACGACGATACTTATTTCATGTTCACCGTCGTCGCCAAAATTCAGCACTCCCCTGTTGACTACGTGGTTATACATCGATAACCTGTTTCCTGGTTGCAGATAGAGTCTGTGTATGTATTCATTGTTCAAAGTCCTGGCAGCATAGTCAATATGGCTGTTGACGTATCTTGATTCGCTGTAGGCAAATCCGTCAGCAGTGAAGCCAAACACCTTCAAACCATCAGCCATCAGCTCCAGGGAGTAGATACCGCATTTGTTCCAGCTGTTGTCAAAGTTATCCCAGCATTTTATACCAATACCTGTTTCTCCGCATATTACCGGGATCTGTTGTGCTTCAATCCCGTAAGATCCGTTCATCGCAACAGTTTTCAATGTCAGGTTAGCGTGACTCCTGTTCACCGATGAATTACGCGAGAGGGGATAGATGACCAGCTTATCAATCACCGGTCTTACCCTGTCACTGATGCCGAGTCCGAATACAAGAGGATTGACAGGCTTCTCTGATGATGATTCACGTATCTCAAAGTGAAGATGAGGCCCTGATGACCCTCCCGTGTTGCCTGACCATGCAATGACCTCCCCCCGCTCTACCCTGAACTGGTTTTTTGCAGGGAAGAGTGAGACACTGAAGCTCTTCTTCTCATACTGCACCTTTCGTACGTATTCTTCTATATCGGGCCTGAAATTATTAAGATGTGCATATACAGATGAGTAACCTGACGAATGCCTGATATACAAAGCCTTACCGAAGCCTCCCGGAGCTACGGCAATCCTGTAAACATATCCCTGGTCTGCAGCATGAACTTTCTTTCCTGTCACTCCGCCTGTTTTGTAATCGAGGCCTGAATGAAAATGATCACTTCTTAGTTCGGCAAAGCTTGCTGAGAGGGATGGTGTGCCATCAAGAGGGCTTATAAAAAGGTCTCCGTCAGAGACCTGTGAACTAATATTCATAGCTATTGTTATAGCAAAAACAGACAGTATAATTCTCTTGCTCATTGCATCAGAAGTTTCCGAATATGCGGGTCATCGCATCAGGCGCAAACATATGCCATTTTTTTTGAATTGAGCAAAAGATATGTTAATTTTGCAGTATAGTTGTCAGGTATGGAAGTGAAGGGATATGAGGAGTATCTTTTGCTCAGAAGGTCAGTGGAGGCACTGGTTTCCGAGCATGAAAAGCTGATTCACCTGACAGCTGATTTAAGGAATGAATTGTCAGATGTCAGACGGCAGCTGGCAGAAAAAAATGAAGAATTAAAGGAGCTTCAGACAAAATATGAAAGAGCGAAATTCTCGGGAGCTATCCTGGGAAGCGGGGAGGATGCCAGTGAGGCAAAAAAGAGAGTTAGTGAACTTGTGCGGGAGATTGATAAATGTATTGCTCTTTTAGACAGATAAAAATATAGCAATGGATGATAAGCTTTCGATCAGGGTTAATGTGGCCGACAGATATTATCCGTTGAAGGTGGAAAATGAAAATGAAGAACGTATAAGGAAGGCAGCCCGGCTGATCAACGAAAAGGTGCTGCAATACAAACAGCGCTATGTTGACAAGGACACACAGGATTTCCTGGCAATGGCTGCACTTCAATACGTCATCAGGCTCATAGAGGTAGAGGAGGATGAGGAAGACACATCGGTGATAGAAGGGCTCAGGGAGCTGAATGAAATGATCAACCTCTGTCTGTCAAAAAGATAGATACTCGTTCTTTAAAATAGCAGGATATTGCCCGCATTGTTTCTCTATTCATTTTGGAAACTCAACAATTTGTACTTTGGAGTTGGTCTTGGCTTGCCAAGGACGGGCCTCAGCCCGGTTCGCCGGGATCCCGCCACGGCGGGACAGTGGAAGTTCGCAGTAAGTCGGCTGCTCCACCCGTGTAGATATGGGGTTTTTTAAAAGTTAGGGGAACTCTGCGGGTTTTTTATACTAATAAATCTAAACCATATGATCGCAGGAATTATATCAACAGGGTTAGCTGTCGCCATCGGCACAGCAGCCCTGATCGCAGGAACAGTACTGTCATTCCTACTATGGCAGCTTGTGTTGCGCAACAGGAGGAAAAAGATAGTGTCCGAAGCCGAGGCGGAGGCCGAAGTGATAAAAAAGGAGAAAATACTTCAGGCCAAGGAACGCTTTCTGCAGCTGAAAGCTGAGCATGAGAAGGTAATCAATGAAAGAAACAGCCGCATAAGCCAGGCGGAGAACAGGATAAAGCAGAAAGAGCTTACGCTGTCACAGAAGCTTGAGGAGGCACAGCGCAGAAAAAGCGAGGCTGACAGCATAAGGGAGAACCTGACCCAGCAGATGGATCTGCTTGAAAAAAGGTCAGAAGAGCTGACCAGGATGCACAGGCAAAAGGTTGAACAGCTGGAGGCGGTATCAGGACTGTCAGCTGATGAAGCCAAGGATCAGCTTATTGAATCACTCAAGGAAGAAGCACGCACCGACGCCATGTCTTATATCAATGAGATACTCGACGATGCCAAGATGACTGCTTCCAAGGAGGCAAAACGTATAGTCGTTATGGCTATTCAGCGTGTTGCAGCCGAAACTGCCATTGAGAATGCCGTCACCGTTTTCCATATCGACTCCGATGAGATCAAGGGTCGTATTATCGGTCGCGAAGGAAGAAATATCAGGGCACTGGAGGCGGCTACAGGGGTAGAGATAATAGTTGACGACACACCTGAGGCAATAGTGCTCTCAGGATTTGATCCCGTACGTCGTGAGATAGCTCGTCTGGCCCTGCATCAACTCGTGACTGACGGCCGTATACACCCGGCACGCATTGAGGAGATAGTGGAGAAAACCCGCAAACAGGTCGAGGAGGAGATAGTGGAAATAGGCAAACGCACTACCATTGACCTTGGTATCCATGGCCTTCATCCGGAGCTCATCAGGCTTGTGGGTAAAATGAAATACCGTTCATCATATGGCCAGAACCTTCTCCAGCACTCACGCGAGGTTGCCAACCTGTGCTCTATTATGGCTACTGAACTCGGACTTAATCCCAAGCTCGCAAAGAGAGCAGGATTGTTGCACGATATTGGCAAAGTGCCCGATGATGAACCTGAGCTTCCACATGCTGTTCTGGGTATGAAGCTGGCAGAGAAATACAAGGAGAAGCCCGAGGTTATCAATGCCATTGGCGCACACCACGATGAGACCGAGATGACAACGCTGATAGCACCTATCGTTCAGGTGTGTGATGCCATCTCAGGTGCACGCCCTGGAGCAAGACGCGAGGTAATAGAGTCATATATAAAAAGACTTAATGAACTGGAGTCAGTAGCTCTCTCTTATCCGGGAGTGACAAAAACATATGCCATACAGGCAGGAAGAGAACTGAGGGTGATAGTGGGAGCTGACAAGGTAAGCGACAAGGACACCGAAAGCCTCTCTTTTGAAATAGCTAAGAAGATACAGAATGAGATGACCTATCCGGGTCAGATAAAAATAACTGTCATAAGGGAAACAAGGGCTGTCAATTACGCAAAATGAAAAAGCTGAAGCTGCTCAATATCGTCGGCGCCAGGCCTCAGATAATTAAGGCTTCAGCCATCAGCCGGGCCATTGCGGGCGAATTTTCAGATGTGATTGATGAGGTGATTGTACATACAGGTCAGCATTATGACCGGGAGCTGTCCGAGGTGTTCTTCGACGAACTCGAGATACGCATGCCTGATCATAACCTTCAGGTAGGGTCGGGCAGGCACGGACGGCAGACGGGATTGATAATGGAGCGCATTGAGGATGTAATACTGAGCGAAAAACCTGACTGCGTCGTCATATACGGAGACACGAACTCAACACTGGCAGCTGCCCTGGCGGCCTCGAAGCAGCATTACCCCGTTGTACATATTGAAGCCGGAATGAGATCATTCAATAAGGAGATGCCTGAAGAACTTAACCGTATCATGGCTGACCACTCTTCAACGCTGCTGTTCGCCCCGACAAACACGGCATTCAAGAACCTGATGGCAGAAGGTTTCCGGCCTGAGAATATTGCTCCTTATGACATCAATAACCCGAGGATCTTCCTAACAGGGGATATTATGTATGATAACAGCCTCTTTTACGCTGACCTGGCAGAGCGGAAGAAGCAGGGCTTCATGCAGGAGATGGGCCTGGAGGAGAATGGTTATGTGCTTGTTACCATCCACCGCGACATGAATACGGATGACCCGGAAAGACTTGAAGCTATCTTCAGTACCCTGATGGAGTTGGCCGCGAGCCACCACATCAGCATGATCATGCCCCTGCATCCGAGAACCATAATTGCACTGCGCAACCGTAAACCTGAGGTCTATGAAGGCCTCACGGAGAACGAGCACATCAGTATCGTTAGACCTGTCTCATTTCTTGAAATGATCTTGCTGGAGAGAAAAGCCGCGATTATAATAACAGACTCGGGAGGAGTGCAGAAGGAGAGTCATTTCTTTGCCAGGCCATGTATTGTGCTCAGAAAGGAGACAGAGTGGGTTGAACTGGTAAAGAATGGCACGGTAAAACTCGCCGATGCTGACCCGGAGAAAATCAGGAAGGCATGGGACTATTTAATGAACAACAGGGAAATATTGCAGTACCCGGCATTTTATGGTGACGGCAAAGCTGCCTCCTCAATTCTGAAAGAGATAACGACAGTCTTCAGGAGCTGAGTGCATCAAGCACCTGACCGGCCAGAGATCTTATGGCTGGCTTGTAGTCTGAGAGAAACTCGCCGGTGACCCTGTTGGCGATAACGACGCAGATAGTCAGGGCCTTGTGGTTGAGTAGTTTTGCCAGGCCATATATGGCTGAACTCTCCATTTCATAGTTGGTTATCTGCTCTCCGCGAAACCTGAAAGAAGCAATGTTGTCATTCAATTCACTGTCAAATGGATCGAGTCTCAGATGCCGTCCCTGGGGCCCGTAGAAGCCGGGAGAAGAGATGGTTATTCCTTTTCGCATACCTGCTGCAACCTGTTCCAGCAGCGAAGCATCAGCATCCACGACATAAGGATATGCAAGAGTGTCAGGCCACTCAAGGTGATCTGCAAGGCTGTCAGCCAGCATATGGTCAAGGCACCATTCATACCCCTCATAGAAATGCAGGACCCCGTCAAAGCCAACTGCCTTCGCCGATGCAATAAATGAACCAACCGGCATGTCTGCCTGCAACCCGCCGGAGGTACCCAGCCTGACAAAGGTGAGTGAGCGAGGGTCATCAGATACTATACCTGTCGAAAGATCTATGTTTACCAGTGCATCAATCTCATTTAAGACAATATCAATATTATCAGTACCTATGCCAGATGATATAATGGTTATTTCCGTATCCTTATAACTGCCCGTGAGGGTGCTGAATTCCCTGTTGCTTTTTCTGATACGAACTGTATCAAGCATCTGTCCTATCATTTCAACTCTTGCCGGGTCCCCCACAATAATTATTTTGTCGGCAATCTCACCGGGCAGAAGATGCAAATGAAATATTGATCCATCCGGATTGGTAATCAGTTCAGTATGTTTCATATTTTTCGTAATAAGCTGCAAAAATACAAAAAATGTCATCAGTGGTGTCGTCTGCATCATTTAGCGTAAGTAACTGATTCCTATAATTCTGCTAATATCATGTTCAATATGTCAGTTTCTTATTGAAAAATTTGTGTTACTTTGACTTCAGAATACTTAAAATTAATTTTCGGGTAAATAGCAGGTAATTATTATGATACAAAGAATCCAAACATTGTTCCTGCTTGCAGTTGTGATCTTGTCAGGACTTTTGTTAACCGGAGACCTCCTGACCATGGACAGCGGTTCCGGAACATTATTCACCATCAGCTTCCAGGGCCTTGGTGAAGAAGGGGGTGAGATCATACAGCGTCTCTGGCCGCTAAGTTTCCTGCTGGCCCTTGTGCCCGTGGTGGCGCTGGTTGCAATATTTCTTTACAGGAAAAGGAATACCCAGATGAGAGTCACCATGATAACGCTTCTTCTCTCGCTCGGCACCCTGTTTCTGGGGGCATTCTATGTCATTATGTTTGACCGTAAGATTGATGTAACGATTATCTGGAAGATAAAGGTTGTTTTTCCTCTTATATCAGCCATTCTGGCCTGGCTGGCCCACCGTGCCATACTGCGTGACGACCTCAGGGTAAAGTCGTACGACCGTCTCAGATGATCTCAATCCTCTCCTGGTCTGTAATCTTCTCGCAATAATGGCACTTGAGGGCTACAGGTTTTTTTGAAACGACCCTGAAACGGGTGGTGACATTTTCAAAATTGGTAATACATTTGGGATTCATGCACTTTGCAATGCCTGTAATGGTATCAGGTACAGCCACAACGCGCTTTTCAACAACCTTGTACTCTTTGATGATGTTGAGCTTCGCATTGGGAGCGACCAGTGCAATGCGGTTTATATCATCATCCTCGAAGAACACTCCGGCAATTTTAATAATTGCCTTTTTACCGTCAGTCTTGCTGTCGAGATTGGTTCCGAAAGTGACCTGGTTGCCTATCCTGTCAAGCCCCAGGATCTTTATTACCTTGAAAAGTGTTCTGGCCGGTATATGATCAATGACTGTGCCGCTCTCTATGGCACTGACCAGCAGTTGCTTGGGGTCATTTATATTTTTCATGTCCTTTCACATTAATCCAAGTAGGGTGCATATTATTGCCTGTCTTGTATAAACGCCGTTAAGGGCCTGTTCAAAGTAATAAGCCTTGGCGTTTGAATCGACATCGGTATTTATCTCGTTAACCCTGGGAAGTGGATGCAGTATCTTCATCACGGGTTTGGTGTCAGAAAGCATATTATCATGTAATACATAGGCGTTTTTAACCTTTTCGTATTCCATCGGATCTGAAAACCTCTCGCGCTGTACGCGGGTCATATAGACAATATCTGCCAGGTTAATTACCTCCGTAAGATCTGATGTCTCATAATAATCAAGACCAATATTCTTAAGATAAAATTTATATTCATCGGGTATCCTGAGTTCCTCAGGAGCAACAAAATTGAACGAAGTCTTCCACCGTGACATTGCCATCAGCAGGGAGTGGACAGTGCGTCCGTATTTCAGATCTCCAACTATGCATATATTCAGGTTTTCGAGACTCCCCTGCGTTTTCAGTATGGAGAAAAGATCAAGGAGAGTCTGTGTCGGATGCTGGTTTGCCCCGTCGCCTGCATTTATCACCGGAACAGTTGATATTTCACTGGCATATCTTGCACTGCCTTCGGTGGGATGGCGCATGACTATCAGGTCAGCATAGTTGTTAACTGTTCTGATAGTATCATAAAGAGTCTCACCCTTGGTTACACTTGAGCTTGATGAGTCAGTGAAGCCGATCACTTTTCCCCCGAGCTTGTTGATAGCGCTCTCAAAACTGAGTCGGGTGCGTGTTGATGGCTCGAAGAACAGGGTAGCCACCACCTTGCCTCGAAGGACATCCCGGATGGGATTCTTCTCAAACCCGGCTGCGAGGTCAAGGATCTTCGTGATCTCTTCTGTGGTAAGATCATCTATTGAGACTAAGCTCCTCGTTTTCATAATTATGTGATTTTATGCCACGTTTTTCACAAATTTATTACAACTGCAGCTTTAATATCAGACATGTTAAAAAGTATTTGATAAATAAACAGCTCAGGCCGTCCGCAGCCATTCTGACGTCAATCCGTCTATCTTGTCAAGCCTATCTTTTACCGTTTCCGAGCTGGCAGCCCGGAATGAAACCTCGACAGATACCATATTCTCACTGTAATCATGAGCTGACTGGCTGCAACCTTCGTCCTTAAGTATCTTCATGACATCATTCATGGCTACATATGGAAATTTAAGGCGCCAGGTCTCCGTCAGATGACTTTCAACTATTACGGCGTTATCCAGTGCATCTGCCGCAGCACTGCGGTATGCATTGATCAGTCCGCCTACCCCAAGAAGGGTGCCTCCAAAGTACCTTATCACGACAACCAGAACATTAGTCAGTTCGCGTGCGTTTATCTGTCCCAGGATAGGTTTTCCTGCAGTGCCCGAAGGTTCACCGTCATCATTTACCCTCCAGGCCTGCCTGTCAGGAGTAAGTATCCATGCATAGCAATGGTGCCTGGCATCATGGTATTCTTTCTTCAGTTCTTCGAGCCTTGTTTTAATCTCATTCTGGTCTGACACGGGTATGGCTTTTGAAATGAACCTGCTTCCCCTGTCCCTGAACAGCCCTGCGGCTTCCTTTTCAATGGTTTTATATGTATCTGAAAAAAGCATCTGACCTGCGAATATCCAACTGTTTAAAAAAGGAGCAGCGTCTTCGTCCCCTTGTAAAGTGTAATGATCCCCATTATTACCAGTACTACATAAATAACTGCTGTAAATGTCTTCTGGTTAATGCGTGACACAAGCCTGCCTCCTATATATAGTCCGGCAAGCATCGCTGGTATGGTTGTGAGTGCCAGCAGCAGCGTCCTGACATGTATCAGTCCGGCAGCATAGTAAAAAACAAAGGCAAACGATACTGCAAAAAGAATAAACAGTGACAGCACGGCACCGAATTTCTCCTTCGGGGTTTTAATGGACGACAGGATAATTGCCACAGGGGGACCTGTTATGCCGGTGGCACCTGCCAGGATACCGCCCAGCATTCCGCTTAACCTGAATGCGCTTCTCTCTGATCTGATGCCGAAGTTCATACCTCTGATGAGTGCGACGACTATTAGTAAAATAAGCACGCCCCATACCAGCTGGATATAGGCAGGATTAACGAATTTCAGAATAACTGTTCCTGCGGCTACACCAGCTCCGGTCCACAGAGCCATTATGCCTATGGGCTGACCCTTGATGAAGCGTTTTGAGCGTCTGAAATACAGAAGAGAAAAGCAGATATTTACAAGGGCAATAAAAACAGCAGTATCTGAAACAGGCAGAAAGAACTGTATCAGCGGAACGGCTACCAGTGCCAGCCCAAATCCTGTAAATCCACGAACCAGAGAGGCAATGAAAATTATTAATGAAAGTGCTATTATATCATTTGCAGGCAGCATGTCATTCGGGATAGAGCTCAATTCCCCGGAATTCTTTTCTGAATTCCTCTATTGAATTATCCCATCTCTCAACCTCTTCTTCCAGAGAAAGCCCTTTCTGCAATACCTCTCTCATGGTGCTGTCACCTGACAGGATGTCGAAAGGCATAAGTCTGTATTCATATTCATACGGTGGCGGGTTGAACTTCAGTGAGCCTTCACGCGACGTACGCATGATCGCATCGAAGAGATGGAGGGCAGTTGCGACAGGCCGGAAGGCTGAGGCATCAGTAACATGTATTTGCATTCCCTGGCAGTATTCACCTGAATATTTGTTGAAAGTAGGGATGAAGTCATGGAGGCGGAAGCTGCATCCCGCAAGGCTCCTGGTTCTCATTTCCTTCAACAATGCCACGCCATTAATGAATGGCGCTCCTATCAGCTCAAAGGGTATAACGGTACCCCTTCCTTCTGAAATGTTAAGAGCTTCAGCCAGTACTGTGCCCGGATAAACCACAGCAGTCTCAGGGGTTGGCATATTTGGGGAGGGCAGTACCCATGGCAGGCCCGTCTCGCGATAAAGTGTACTGCGTCTCCATCCTTCCATCCTTATGACATGCAGTTCGCACGAAGGAATGTATTTCTCCCTGATCCATAATGCCATCTCGCCCATGGTCATCCGGTGGCAGAGGGGTATGCAGGCACCACCAACGAACGTAAAGTACTCTTCACGCAGCACAGGACCGTCTGCCTGGATCCTGCCGACAGGGTTGGGCCTGTCGAGTATATACACCGGTATTCCTGATTCCGAGCATGCCTCCATGCAAAGCTTGACGGTCCATATGTAAGTGTAAAGACGGGCACCCACATCCTGGAGGTCGATGACAAATGCTTCCAGGCCGTTCAGCATCTTCGGCGTGGGCTTACGGTTCTTTCCATACAGGCTGTACACGGGCACGCCGAGGATGGGGTCGGTTGTTCCTTCCCATTCGATCATGTTGTCCTGCGTCTGACCATGCAATCCGTGCTGCGGACCGAAAACGGCAGCAAGGGTACAGCGGCTGTCAGAGCTGAAGACCTCAGTGATATGCCTGAAGTCTGATGTGATACTTGATGAGTGGCACAGCAGGCCAATTGATTTTCCCTGCAGGCCTGCGGGCATGCTCCGGGTTAAGGTATCTAGTCCGGTATATACTTTCATAACATGCAAAAATAATGAAATGTATCCTTGTTTCATGTGACAGGTCAATCAACCTGCGATTGAAATTTATCTATATATTTATGCTTTCCAAAATGTCAACAATGCAAGTATTCAACAATTTTTTAAAAAGTCTTTCAATTTCATTTTTATTCTTTATTCCGGTTGCACACATTGCAGCCGGGCAGGAAAGAACAGCCAGCAGTAAACCGTCGGCAGAACCTGACAGAATTGTCCTTAATATCAACGGAGATCCGGCAACTTCTATGGCCGTGACATGGAGGACGGACACAACTGTCAGCGAATCAATTGCAAAAATATCAGGTAATCTTCCAACAATATTCCTTGCAGATTCAGCAAAAGAAATAAATGGGACATATATCGATGTGGAAGGAGATGGTGTCGTCGCTAGATATCACTCCATAACTTTTAAGGAACTTATACCGGAAACCGAATATGCCTATTGTCTTGGTTCGGGAGCCGATGCAAGCGAGTGGTTTACTTTTACCACCGCCTCTGCTGATCCTGACCCTTTCACCTTTATTTATCTCGGCGACTCGCAGGGAAGTAATTCGCTATACTCCCGGGTGATCAGGAAGGCTTTCCGGTCAGAACCGGAAGCTGCGTTCATGATCTTTTCGGGTGACCTGGTTGACGGTGGTATGGGAGGTGTTCTGCAGGATGATGAGTGGGCAGGATGGCATGACGCTGCCAGTTTTATTGCGGCTGAACTGCCTGTTGCGCCCGTACCGGGTAACCATGAGTATTATGACCCTGCTGATCGGCAGAAGAGAGAGCTTAACAGGTACTGGAGGCCCGGATTTGCATTGCCTGAGAACGGACCCTCAGGACTTGAGGAGACTGCATATACATATGACTATCAGGACGTAAGGTTTATCTTCATCAACTCCAGCGAAATGATGAGAAATGCTGACTTTGCCCAGGCACAAGCCTTATGGGTTGAGAAGCTTCTGAAAGAGAATCCCTGCCGGTGGACATTTATGATCTTTCATCACCCTGTGTTCTCCACCGCTGCCAGCAGGGACAACTATACAGTCAGAAACCTGCTGAAGCCTCTCATTGATCAGTATCATGTTGACATGGTGCTGACAGGCCATGATCACACGTATGCAAGGGGAACAGTGATGCCTGCCGGAGAAGAGAAGAAGGGCTGGCAGTCCGGTACGGTTTATGTCGTTTCTGTCAGCGGTGCCAAACAGTACAGCCAGGATGCATCGCGCTGGTGGGAGGTGGGCCTGACGAACACACAGACCTGGCAGGCAATTACAATTGATAAAAACAAACTTATATACAAAGCTTTCAATGCAGCCGGAGAGCTGGCGGACGGCTTTATAATCACGAAGAAAAAGAACGACAGGAAAGTGTTACGTGATTTACCGGAGAACAGGAAATAAATACAGACACTCATGAGGCATATGAAGATTTTACCCGTGTTTATTGTTGCAGCTTTGCTGGCAGCATCATGCAGTGTGCAGGACGAACATATTCATATATATGCAACGACTGACCTGCACGGGATGCTGCTTCCGTACGATTTCACCGAAGGCACGGAACGTGACAGATCGCTGGCCAATCTTGACTCCATGATAACCGCGGGAGGAAGGGAGAACCTCATACTGCTCGACAACGGAGATATTCTTCAGGGTGATCCCCTCGTGTATTATTATAACTACGTTGACACAACACGTACTCATATCGTTGCTGACATGCTGAATTACACAGGATATGAAGCCGCCACGGCCGGAAATCATGATATAGAAGCCGGTCATTCTGTATATGACAGGGTCAGGCGTGAATACAGTTTCCCGTTACTGGCGGCAAATGCTGTTAAGGAGGGTACAGGTGAGCCTTACTTTGAACCATATACGATAATTAAGAAGGCCGGCAGGAAGGTTTTAATATTTGGCCTTATCACACCTTCGGTTCCTGAATGGCTTCCGGCTTCCCTGTATGCAGGTATAAGGTTCGATGATATGGTTGAAACAGCCAGAAAATGGATGCCGGCAATGAAAAGCGAAAAACCTGACGTGATTGTCGGACTGTTCCATTCGGGCATGGGTGATGAGGATGAGACCGCCGGAGACGAAAACAGTTCAATCGCTGTTGCTGTGAACGTACCGGGTTTTGATGTGATCTTCTGCGGTCATGACCACAGGCAGGATATATGCCGGGTAGTTAATGACGTGGGAGATACCGTACTTATTATTGACGGCGGGAGCAGGGCAGATGTGCTTATGCATGCAGATATTCAATTCAATAAAAAAGACAGTGGCAGGGGTAGCCTTAACATATCAGGTAATCTTATACCGATGAACAGCATGCCGGCTTCAACACTGTTTATACAAAAATATCAGGGCGTCATTGATACCATTAAAAGTTATACCTCGGAGGTGATTGGCATTTTTGAGGCTCCAGCGACTACCCGCGATGCCTTCTTCGGTCCCTCGGCTTTTGTGGATCTAATTCACCGGATACAGCTTGATATTACCGGAGCTGAGGTTTCACTTGCAGCCCCACTCTCATTTGATCAGCAGATAAATAAGGGAGAAGTATGTATCAGGGACATGTTCAGGTTATACAGGTTTGAGAATTTCCTTTATAAGATAAAAATGACAGGCAGCGAAATTGACAGGCATCTCGAACACTCGTACGGAATGTGGTTTGCGACTATGCATAATAAAAATGATTATCTGCTTAATTACAGGATGGACGATAATAATAAACCACTAATTGTAAATGGCTCGGTCCGGCTTAGAAATAATTCTTATAATTTTGATTCTGCAATGGGAATAAAGTATACTG
>Ga0316576_10000623_pt1 | contig 17051 bp, 15 predicted proteins | sample S0NA_FD_203075 | JGI IMG/M metagenome (GOLD analysis project Ga0316576, IMG submission 203075) | Rhizosphere microbial communities from salt marsh grasses in Alabama, United States - S0-2_050615r3r5 | ecosystem: Host-associated > Plants > Roots > Rhizosphere | place: USA: Alabama | collected... | reverse complement strand
CGCGAAATGATTCTGGCCGCACTGAAGGCAGGACAGGAACGCCAAGAAACAGCGGATTTGAAGCTCATGAATACCAGCCTGAAGGAAATGCGTTTTACCAGCAAGGTGTTCGAACCGTACAAGGATGTGAAAAAGGTCTCGGTTTTCGGATCGGCCAGAACGCAGGCTGATGAGCCGATTTACGAAATGGCACGACTGTTCGGAGAGCGGCTGGCCAAACAGGGCTGCATGGTCATCACCGGAGCGGGTCCCGGCATCATGCATGCAGTCAATGAAGGCGCCGGTCCGGAGCATTCCTTCGGGGTGAATATCCGCCTTCCTTTTGAGCAGAAAGCGAATCCTGTTATGGAAGGCAGTCCAAGGGTGATCAATTACAAATACTTTTTCAGCAGAAAAGTGGCCTTCTTGAAGGAGAGCGACGCGGTAGCGCTGTTCCCGGGGGGCTTCGGAACCTTAGACGAAGCCATGGAGACCCTGACGCTGGTTCAGACCGGCAAACACAACCCCCTGCCCATTGTTCTGATCGACGAACCGGGCGGTTCTTACTGGACCGAATGGCGAAAATTTGTGGAACGGGAACTGCTCCGTCCGGGATACATCAACCCCGTGGATTTATCTCTCTTTGAGCGTGCAACGACAGTGGATGACGCGGTGGAAAAAATCATCCGTTTCTACCGCCGCTACCATAGCATTCGCTCTATCAAAGACCGCTTGGTGATTCGTCTCAATACCCCCATTCCCGCCGCCCAGGAGGCTGCCCTCAAGGAGGATTTTGGTGATATTCTCTGCCCTCCCCACGAGTTCTTTTTTTCGGACCACGCCCTTGCAGAAGAAGAGAATGAGCCTGAGATTTTCCACCTGCCGAGACTGATCCTCACCTTCAACCGGAAAGAATTCGGCCGCCTCCATCAACTGATTGATCGCCTGAACGCACTGTGAGCCATCACTCCAGCCGATAGGTCTTTCCATGACCCAGAGGGACGAGCCGGTCCACGAGTCCCTGTTTTTTCATCTCCCTTCTGATATCCAGAGGGGGAAAATGCACCGGCTCATCGCCGAGGCGGAAGGTCCCCCAGTGAACGATCATGAGTTTTCTTGCATTCAGTTCCACAAAGGCCCTGACGGTCTCTTCCGGGTTCACGTGAGAGGAAGACATGAACCAGCGCGGCTCATAGGCACCCAGATTGAAGATGGCCAGATCGATCGAAAAAGCCTGTCCGATTTCTCGAAACCGATCAAAATAGGCCAGATCGCCGGAAATGAAAATGGTGTATCCGCTCGCTCCCTTTACAAGAAATGAACCCCAGAGTGAACGGTTGGGCCCTACGAACGGATTCCGCATGGTCCAGTGATTACAAGGAAGGAGGATAATCTCCCGTTTCCCCTCCATGTAACTGTCGAACCAGTCGAGCTGCGTCCTGTTTTGCATCCCCAGGTCTTCGAAGACACTGTCGTACCCAAGGGGTGATATGACGTGGGTATCCCGGGGAAAAATCCTCAGTGAGGCTTTGTCCAGGTGGTCGTAGTGGCCGTGGGTAATCAGAATGTGATCGGGCCTGACCATCTGTTTGACATCAAAGGCAAGCGGGTTGAAGTCGTGGAACCACATGAGACCGAAAAGGAGAGGATCAACGAGCAGGGTGCTCCCCTGGTCCCGAATGAGGACGCAGGCATGCTTTATGAAAGTGACAGAGCACCCCTCTTTTTCGCGGAAACCATCCCAGTCGATGCGTACCGGGACGGTCGGTTCCTCCTGGTAATATGATTTGAACCGGTTATGGGTGAAGAGTTTCCAGCGGAGGAGCCTCCCGAGGTTCCCGTGTTCCTTGGAACCGAATGGGTTCAGAAAACGGCCTTTTCCATGGTGCAACTTCCGTTCCGCGATTTCCTTCAGTTTCAATGGTGCCATCCTTTCAAGGAATTTCTTTCTTTCCGCGTTCGCAGAGGACGTGCCGCACGCAGTCCCACCGGCGAGTACCCCAGAGACGACGCCGCATGTGGCGATGCTCAACCCCTTTTTCATGAATCTTCGACGAGTAATTGTTCCTGTTTCTCTCATCTCTTTTTTGAAGGCCCCGCGCCCTTTTTCCGTGTCCTTCACCGCCGATCTTCCACAATTCCTGGGGCTGATGTTTGCGCTCAGGTTCAGCGGACAGTCTACTTGAAAGCAACAAAGGCTGTCAAACCGCCTTTCACCCATCAGCCAACCGTACAAAAAACCACTGGCAGAAACGGCTTCAATAGTATATTTTTTTGAGGAGTTCGTACAAAGGAGGAATCGGGATATGGCCGGGGAAGCCTTGCAGGAAAAGTATCGACGCGCCGCCGGGGTGATTTGTGCACAGGGAATGATTCCCTTTCCGCTCAATGAAACAACGATCGCCATTGTCAAAGAAGTCGTCGGGGAACAGGAGAGTGAGCTTGACCTCATCTCCGCCTTCCGCGACAAGCCTTCCAAGACCCTGGACCAATTGAAGGAGTCTTGTGATTTTTCAAAAGAAAGGATAGAAGAACTTGCAACAAGCCTTGCCAGGAAAGGGCTCATCTTTAACCAGCCCAATTCCTCAGGCGTTATGGTCTACCGGCTGCTTCCCCTTATGACCGTCGGCCTGATGGAGTACAAGTTCATGGGGAAGCTGCAAGGCACCGCGGAGGAGAGGAAGCTTGCATATCTCTTTCAAAACCTCCTTGACGAGGTGCGGGATCAGATCCAGGAACACTACGATGAACGCATCCCCCTGCTTCAAAACGCACCACCCATTGACCGGACGGTGCCCATCCGGGAAAGGGAAGTAGGAGATACCATCCGGATCATTCCCCTTGACAGAAGCCTCGAAATCCCTGAAGAATCTGTTCTTCCCAGCCAATCAGTGGATGACATCATTGACAAATTCGACGATATCGCCGTGGGGTACTGTTTTTGCCGTCAGCGACGGGCGGCGATGGGGGAACCATGCGCATTTGAAGCACCAACGAGAAACTGTTTCACCTTTGGAAAATCCGCACGGCACACCGCTGCCCAGGGTTTTGCGCAGATGATCTCAAAAGAGGAAGCACGGAGCATCATGCGGGATGCGGAGGAGGCCGGGCTGGTGCACAAAGCCTTCCATCCCAATGCAAGAGTTTCGCTTCCGGAAACAAGCATCTGCAATTGCTGCAAGGATTGCTGCGATACCCTCAGACTGTGGAGAGACGGCGCATTTCCCTTGATCAATGCCACCTATTATCTTTCTGTTATTGATGAAGCATTATGTACCGGGTGCGGGATCTGTGTAGAACGGTGCCCCACCGACGCTATTACACTCAACGCTGACGGCAAAGCACAACGTGATGAACGCTCCTGCTTCGGGTGTGGAGTCTGTGCGCGCTTCTGCCCCGAAGAAGCGGTTTCGCTCAAAGAGGGGCCACGAAGGGTATCCGTGCTTCCACCGCGTCTGCGGAAGAGTATGTGAGAAAGAGATGTTTACGATCGGAGAAATTATCGACCTTGCCATTCGCATAGAAAGAAACGGCGAGGAGATTTACCGCCAGGCGGCAGGAGCGGTCTCAATCCCACCCCTCGCCTCACTGCTTGTCTGGCTCGCAGACCAAGAGCTTGAGCACGAAAAATGGTTTGTGGAATTGAAGCATACGGTCGTGCATACCGTGGAAGCTCCCGCGCTCGAAGAAATGGGAAAGAAAATCCTTCGAACCGTTTTGGGAGACGAGGCCTTTTCCGTCAAAGATGCTGATTTTTCCCGGATGGAGGATACGAACGATCTTCTTTCCGTGGCCCTGGAATTCGAAAAGGACACCATCCTGTTTTATGAGATGCTCGCTGCATTTATTGATGGCGGTCAGTTGCAGCAACAGCTTGAGAAGATTATCGAAGAAGAGCGACGCCATGTGGAGAAGCTGGAGCAGTTTCTTGAAACAGGCCAGCTTCCGGAAGGAGTGTACGCATCATGAAAACCTTTCTGCAATTTGAGATGCTGGGAAACAGCCTCTGGCGAATCCTGGCGCTTTTCGGAATAATACTCCTCTCCCTTGTTCTGGGGAAGATCGCGAAAGCCATCCTTCAAAAGGCCGGATCACGATCCGAGCGCAGAAACCGGTTTTTCCTGGCCACGACCCTGACGGCGGTGGGCCATGGAGCGGTCTTTCTTCTCGCTGCCGGGGGCGTTTCCCTCGGGCTTCAGATCCTGCAGTTGAAGGCTTGGGTTGCCGAGACCGCCGACACCTTGAGCTCCATCCTTCTCAGTGTCGGCATCGGCTATTTTCTCTATTGGCTCGTGGATGTGCCCACCTCCTGGTTCACAAAAATCGCGGGAAAAACCGATACCAAACTGGACGACATGCTGGTGCCCATGGTTCGCAAGAGCCTCAGGGTGACGGTGGTTATCCTGGTGCTGGTACAAATCGCGCAGATCCTGAGTGACAAACCTATTACCTCCATCATCGCCGGTCTGGGGATCGGCGGTCTGGCCTTTGCCCTGGCAGCCCAGGATACGGTGAAAAATTTTTTTGGTTCGATCGTCCTGTTCGTGGACAAGCCCTTTGAGATGGACGACCGCATTGTGGTGGAGGGACAGGATGGAATGGTGGAAGAGGTAGGGTTTCGTTCCACGAAAATCAGGACCCTGGACGGTCATCTGGTCACGGTTCCCAACGGGGAACTTGCCAACAAGATGATTCGGAACATTGGAAAGCGACCCTACATCAAGCGGATCGCAAACATCACCGTCACGTATGACACCCCGCCGAAGAAGGTGGATCGAGCCATCGAGATCGTGAAAGAGATATTGGATGGCCACGAGGGCATGCACCCCGATTATCCCCCCAGGGTCTATTTCAGCGAACTCAATGCAGATTCACTCAACATCCTTGCCATGTACTGGTATCATCCACCCGACTATTGGGACTACATGGCATTCACCGAGCACTTCAACAAAACAGTGTTCCGCCGATTCAATGAAGAAGGAATCGATTTCGCCTTCCCGAGCCAGACCCTCTATCTCGCAGGAGATCACGCCCGCCCCATCACCATCGGCGTCCACCACCATGCAGAGAGAGACCGGGAGGAGTGGTAAGGGGAACGGCTCTTTTCGCCGAACTGGACCCCCGGGCCGTTCCCCGTGATATGCGATGAATCAGTGAAAGACGGGGCTCCTTCCGGCGTACGAGGAACGTTGCAGGGATGACATGATTTCAACACGAGAATCCCTGAGCGCTTGTACCACGACCACGCCGGGCAGCGTGATGAAAAACGCATCGCCGGGACCCAGGACATAATCCTTCAGGTCATGCTCCTGGGTAATCCAGATTTCACCCTCAACACAGGACACCATGCCCCACTGCTTTGTCCTCGCAAGTCTTTTTGAGGTTCCTTTCTTCAAAGTCATTTCAGACCCGGGAATCTTCGTATTGCAAATCCTTCCTACCACTGAAGCACACAGAGCATGCTCTTTATTCATATCGGTCGTTGTTATCATGGTTTCTCCTCCTTTCATGAGAGTGGTCTTTGCTTGACCTCTCTTTTCTTGCTTTACATTATGCAGAAAGACAAATATAATAACAGTCTCAAAAATAGTGAATTGTAACCAGAACAGATATCTTTTTTTGGAAACTGTTCTGGTTTTTAGCGCGAAAGACTGTACTATGCGAAAGCGGTCCGGACGATATAAGTACGAAGAAATCGCCGATGAGATCACGCGCCTGATTAAATCAGGCACCTTTCGGCCGGGAGACCGCATTCCTTCCGTGAGGGAGATGAGTCGGCAGAAACGGGTGAGTATTTCCACCGTGATCCAGGCCTACTACCTTCTGGAGGCGCGTGGCTTTATCGAAACACGCCAACGGTCAGGGGTCTACGTCCGTACCAGGATACCACCCGATATGCCGGAACCGGAGATTTCCTCGCCCCAGATCGACCCGGCCAAGGTGAGCGTCTGGCAGCTGGTAAAGATGATGCTTCATGACGCTCAGAATCCGAAGCTCATCCCCTTGGGAGCGGCCTTTCCCAATGCGAATCTCCTGGCCGTTCAAAAACTCAACAGGATACATGCCGCCATCGGCAGGCGGAAACGGGAAAAGAGCGGCGTCTATGATTTGCCACTGCAAGGGTGCACGGCCCTCCGTGTTCAGATAGCAAAAAACAGCGTGCGGGCGGGTTGTAATTTTGCGCCCGGTGACATTGTCACCACGGCGGGCTGCACGGAAGCGATCAGCCTTTGCTTGCGCTCAGTGTGCCGGCGGGGCGACACCATAGCGGTTGAGTCGCCCATCAGCTTCGATGTCCTGCAATGTGTCGAGGCGTCTGATCTGAAGGCCCTCGAGATACCGACCCATCCGCGGGAAGGGATCAGTCTGGAGGCACTGGAATTCGCCGTCGAGCATACGCCGGTACAGGCATGTGTCGTGATCTCGAACTTCAACAATCCTTTGGGAAGCTGCATTCAGGATGAAAAGAAGAGGGACCTCGTGAAACTTCTTTCCAAACATCACATTCCCCTCATTGAAAACGACATCTTTGGTGAGATTTTCTTTACCGGCCGCCGTCCGCTGGTGGCGAAATCCTATGACAAAAACGGGCTGGTGATGCTGTGCTCTTCCTTTTCCAAGGACGTAGCTCCGGGCTACCGGGTGGGATGGGTGGTCCCGGGACGGTTCAAAGAACAGGTGGAATGGCTCAAATATACTTCCACCCTGGCCACGGCCACACTTTCCCAGTTGGCAATCGCAGAATTCCTGGCGAGCGGAGGGTATCATCACCACATGCGGACCATTCGGCGTGTCTACGAACGGAACGTGGCTTCCATGGTACAGGCGGTAGAGCGTTACTTCCCCGTTGGAACCAGGACCACGCGACCGACCGGCGGTTTTGTCATCTGGGTGCAATTGCCTGGTGGCGTCGATTCCATGGAATTATACCAAAAGGCGTTGGAAGAAGGTATCGCCATCACGCCCGGCTATATCTTTTCATCTACGGATCGCTATCGGGACTTCATTCGACTGAATGCGGCGAACTGGTCCGAAAAGATCGAAAACGCAATGGAAAAACTGGGGAAGTGCGTCACCCATCTGATCTAAGAAAGAGGAGGAGAACCATGAACTTTTATATGCCCACTGCACTGACCTTTGGCCCGGGATCTCTTGACACTCTGCAGAAAAGAGTCACTGGAGACCTTCGTGCACGACGGCCTTTTCTCGTAACCGACCGAAATCTCAGGAAAGCGGGCCTGGTGGACAGGATTCTCTCCCAGTTTGAAAATCTGGAAATATGTGATGAAATTGAAGCAAACCCCAGGTCGACGACAGTGAACCGTGTGGGCGAAAGAGCCAGGAAAAATATGCATGATGTTGTTCTTGCACTGGGCGGCGGCAGTGTTCTTGATGCCGCCAAGGCCATTGCCCTGCTTGCCACCAATTCGGGGAAAATCGAGCAGTATGAAGGTCGTGAGAAATACTCGAATCCACCTTTGCCGGTAATCGCTGTTCCAACAACCTGCGGCACCGGCAGCGAGGTCACCTGGGTCTCGGTTATTACCGATACCAAGCGAAAATTCAAGATGAGCATCAAGGGCAGGAAAATGTTTCCCGCCGCAGCCGTTGTGGATCCGGATGTGATCATGAGTCTCCCGGCAGCGGTCATTGCATCAACGGGTATGGATGCCCTCACCCATGCCGTTGAGGCATTTACGGTGAAACCGGCCACACCGGTCACGGATATCTTTGCCCTTGAGGCCATCAGACGTATCTGGAAATCACTGCCGCAGGCATATGAAGACATCAGTGCGGAAAAGGAGGCGAGAGAAAGCTTGATGCTCGCCAGCACACTGGCCGGATTTGCATTCGGCAACAGCGATGTGGGAGCAGTGCACTGTATCTCAGAGTCCGTCGGTGCTCTCTTTGATATTCCTCACGGTGTTGCTAATGCGCTTTTTCTGCCCTATGTGATGCGCGTCAATCTCCCTGTCTGCACGAGACACTATGCATGCATTGCAGAAGCCGTTGGCCTTGCAAGTCATGATGAAATGGAGGCGGCGGAGCGATTGGTTCTCGAAGTGTGTGAACTTTCCCGCCGTCTCCATATTCCTCATTTCGCCGATCTGAACATCGACCCCCGGGAGTTTGAACGCATTGCCCGCTATTCCTATCAAAATAATTCCAATGACTCCAATCCTCGAGTCCTTACTCAGGAAGATTATCTGGCCATTCTCAAGGAGGCTTACGAGGGCTCATAACGGCGAAAAAGGTGATTAGTTTTCCTTTAACCCTCCACCTCTTGGTGAAGGAGCCGGATAGTTTCTCCCGATCCGGTGCCTGAAGTGCGTGCTGCTGAGGGAGGAAGTCATTTCTTCCGTTCCGATGCTTAGGCTCACTTCAGAAAAGGCTTTCTCCCTGCGCCCCCCTCGGGGAGGCCTTCATAATGTCCCCCCACTCTGCGGGAGGAAACTCCCTTCTGCAGAGACGGTCGCTGCACTTTTTTGCTCAACGTATTCTAATGGATAAATGGAGTCCAGAGGGAAGCCCCTGTTGATAGGGAAACAGGGTTCTTCGCGGGAGTGGAAAACGGTTGATTTCTCGTCTTCCGCCTTTCGCAGACAAGGTTCTCCGTCCTCTTTCTTCTCTCATCGAAGTATGTGGAGCACCCCTTTCCAGAACCGGCACAGAACTTGCTGAAAAGAAACAAAGAGAATACCATTTCTATTCGTCGAGGGAGGCAGCATATGATCTCGCTAAGTTTTTGCCGCAGAGAGAGATTGCCGCAACGTCTTGTCCGCCTGCACGATGCTCTCCTCAATACTTCCATCAAGTATTTTGAATCCGAAAGGGACTGCAGAAAAGGTATAAGGAAGGGTCGAAAATCACTGAAAAAGGCCCTCAAACTCGCCAGGAAGAAAAAGATCAATCCCGGGTTGTCCCTACAAGGGGCGCGTGAAGTGCTCGAAACTCTCCGTGATGAGATCCAAATGTCGCGAAAGGCCCTTCTCGTCACATCAACCAGCCTCGGCATCGCCCTGAACCAGATTCAACAGGAGCGAATCGACCAACCCCTTGCACTCATTGATCATGCCTGCGAGCTTTTCAGAAACAGGGAGATTGAAAGAGGCCTCATCCTGCTCAGACAATCTCAGAAGGAATTTGAAAAAAGGGTGCTGGTGAAGACGCGGACCACCCTTTTTGGAGGAACATCCAATGCGGTCAAAGAGATAAAAGAGGAGATCGGCGTGTGGATGGCCGAGAAAAGAGAAAGCGGCCGTTAGCACCGGACGCCCGAGGAAAACACCGCATCATTGCCCCGGGAAAAGGGCCTTGTAAAAGACACGGGAATCTGACAAAATGTTACGATAAATGCTGTTTTTTTCGAAGAGATACTGCGTGAACCATCGAGATGGTTGCGGCAGAAGATCGCTTGTTCAATACTGATCGGGAGGTCACAATGAAATCAGCAAGAATGGTATTCATGCTCTCCATGCTGTTCCTAGCCTTTTCATCCCTAGCGGAGGCGGGTGATTTCGATTGGATGAAGGATTTCAATATCAGGGCAGAGATAGATTCCTCCGGGTTCGTGGCAAGGCTTGCGGCCCGTTTCCAGGTGGGTGACGCCCAGGTGAGAGCGGTACTCAGCAACGTGGAGAAACCTGCGGACGCCTACATGGTCCTCCGCCTCGGCGAGATGTCAGGGCAACCTACGGCCCGTGTGGTGGAACACTACAGGACCAACAAAACAAAGGGTTGGGGAATGCTCGCCAGGAGTCTGGGGATAAAGCCCGGCTCCAGGGCATTTCATGCCCTGAAAAGAAATCAGGATCTTTATAACGCAGATCAAAACGGTCAGCAGATGAAAGGGAAGGGTAAGGGAAAAGGCAAGGGCAAGGGAAAAGGCAAAAAATAGAAACCCCCTTTGCGCTTTTCCCCCATGGTGAAAACCGGCAGAAACCGCTAGACAGGCCTCTTTATCGCCAGGGAGAACCTCCGGTTTTATCGTTATCGTGGACCATTTTCTTTTTTTAGTTTCATGATTTCCTTTCGGTTCTGCTGCTCATAGGGTCGTTCTCCGCGGCGTTTCTTGTGCGCCCGGCTCACCGCCGTTTGGCCGTTCTTATCTTTTGCATTCACCCGGGCGCCGTGCGCCAGTAGAATCTAATCGGTTTCCGCCACGCTATCTTGCACGAGAACATGAGCATGGTGTTTCCGCCCGTTACTGATAGGAGAGGTTACATCGGTCCCTTTCAAGAGGAGATAGTCCAGCGTTTTACGATCCCCCGGCTTGATCTTTCCTTTTCTGGTCGTGAACCCCCGTTCCCGATAGCGGTTTTTGTCCACCCGGTTGTGCCCGCCTCCACCAGCACCGGTATATTGATCTGTCTCCCATGTTTCGATTTGCTCATGGCCCCATAGAGAGCGTCACGATCCTGCCTGCTGCGATACCGCACATCTCCTCTTGGCACTACGGGAGAGACTTCAGTCCATCTCTTCTCTCGACAGACGTAGGGCCCCTTTTATTGAGCATAACGACAGTCATACAAAGAGCATAAAAGAAAAATTTGTCCTGTGTGATTCTCTTTATTGATGAAAAGGAAAGAGTGGGTCACCAAAACAGCCAGTCCGATCGGCTGGGTCCCTGCAACGTTTTTTCCTCTTTTCAGATACCGCGAGCGTGCACGAAAATCAATGACACCTTGACATCGCACTTTATTCGCAAAATAAGGTTGACAATAGAATAATAATCGGATATTTTGTAATTTTTCAAATATAGTTCGGATTTCATTCTCTTTCACAAGGTACTGACTCGTTCTCATCGTACCGGGGAGACCGCTCATCGACAAGCTTGATATGCACATCCTGGAATTATTGCAGGAAAACGCCCGCACAAAGAATATTGACATGGCGCGCGACCTGGAAGTGGCCCAGTCCACGGTACTCGAACGGGTTCGACGCCTGGAAGATCGAGGGGCCATCAAGGGGTACCGCGCTATCCTTGACCCCAAAAAACTGGGCCTCAACGTTCAGGCCTTTGTCTCGGTCAGCATGCAGCGGCACGAAGTGGAAATTATCAAGAAATTTGAAGGGGGCATCAGAAAACTCCCTGGGGTCAGGGCATGCTACCACCTGACCGGACGGTTCGACTATCTGCTCCACGTGGTGGTTAAGAATCTGGAGGAACTGGGGAAACTGGTCAAAAGCCAAATAGCCGCCCTGGACGGTTATGGGAAATCCGAGACCTTTGTCATTTTTTCGGAAGTAAAACCTGACGAAGGCATTCCTGTTCACACAAATACCTAAAAGGAGAAATGTCATGCAAAAGAAAAAACTGATGGTTCATGATTTTATGAGAATGAAAAAAGAGGGGGAAAAAATCACCTGGATAACCTCTTATGATTTTCCAACCGCCCAGTTTGCCGAGGCGGCCGGAATGGACATGATCCTCGTGGGGGATTCCCTCGGCATGTGTGTTTATGGCTACACAAGCACCGTCCCCGTTACCATGGACCAATGCATCGTTCACTGCGAGGCGGTGCGGAGGGCTGCGCCGAACACTTTTGTGGTCGGCGACATGCCGTTGGGCAGTTATCAGGTGTCCGATGCCGAAGCGGCCCGAAACGCCATACGTTTTCTGAAAGAGGCGGATGTCGATGCCATCAAGCTGGAAGGGGGGGAACGGGTCATCTCAAGAATCAAGGCCATTCTCGATGCGGGAGTCGTAGTCATCGGCCACATCGGCCTCACCCCCCAGAGTTCGGGCCAGATCGGAGGACACAAGGCACAGGGCAGGACCGTGGAATCTGCCAGACTCGTCATCGAAGACGCATTGGCTATCGAGGAGGCGGGAGCCCAGATGCTCCTCATAGAGGCGGTACCCCCTGAAGTGGCTGGATTCATCAGCCGAAAACTGAAGATTCCGGTCTTCTCCATCGGCGCAGGCGGTGAGTGCGACGGCCAACTCCTCATTGTCTCCGATGTGATCGGTCAATTTACAGCTTTCACTCCCAAATTCGTCAAGCAGTACGCAAACGTTGCTGAGGTAGTGACCAATGCACTCAAGGGCTATGTCCAGGACGTGCGAAACGGGGCCTTTCCAACGGATGAACACTGCTACCATATGATACAAGGGGAAAGCGGAAAACTCGAAGCACTTATCAAGGAATATCAATAGGAGGGAAGTCATGTCAGACCTGAGAAATCGCTTGAAAATTGAAACGGATCGAGTGGAGGAAATCAATCGATTTCTGCTCGATCCCCATAATGAACTCATAACGAAACTGATCGAGATCGTGGAAAAATACGGCGGCCCCGAGGAGATTAACCGGAAAGCCGCTGAGGCCCGCGCTTTGGGCACTCTGAAAAGACGGCTGAAAGAGACCGGGTCCCCTTACCTGGCGGATATCGAATGGCTGGAGGAGCAGCGGGACAAAAAAGCGTTTGTCTCCCTGGAGGACTATCGAAACGGGGTCCTGGGAGAAAAAGCGGGGGCAACGAATTTCAACAAAGACAATGCCGTCACTCTGGAAATATCGGCCCTGCAATTTTTCCCCTGGCTCATTGCCCAGGCGAAGCAGGCCATTGAACATCGGCAGCTTATGCCCGGCCGATTCATACGCGTCCGCAACATGAAGGAGCAGATCGATGACCGGGGAGACACGCTGGCAGTTGCCGCAGCCATGCAGATTGTGGGAGCAAGCTATGTGGAGACCCTGGATACCAAAGGGACCGACGGTTCCAACATCCATCTGGGAGGACCGGAGACCATCACCGGCTATTTTGCCGGTATCGGCCAGCCGAACGATCATCCCCTGAAGTGGGTGGATGAGTACCTTTACTATTATACAAACTACGGCGTCCGCCAGGTGCTCAATATCAATCCGGGAACGGTTTTCCTTGCCTATATGATGCATAAGCTCGGCATCGATAATGAGTTCAAAATTTCTGTCTACATGGGTAATGACAACCCTTTTGCCGTTCTCTGGACCCTGATGGGCGGAAAGCTTTTCTCCCGGGAAGATGGAACCACAAGCCTTATCGGATTGAATTTCGCAAACTCGGTAAATAATGACACCATCCAGGCAAGCGATGCCATTCGCAGCGCCATGGGGTTTCAGGATGTTGTGCGTTTTGAGCACCATATCACCGAGACCTGGAAATCCATTGTCATTCAGCCCTATAACCGGCGTGACGAACTGGTGGAAATCGCCAAGACGGTCTCCAATATCTCCGCCAAACATGAAGGCGGGGATGTGGAAGTGGAAAAGACGAGGGAGCATCCATCGGATATCCTCGACTATTTCTTGCCGAAAGAAGAGATCCTCAAGCAGGGGCTCATGGACGCCATGCAGCAGAACTACCTGGACAAACACGCAGCCGTCAATGCAACGGCCGAAGCCTTGACCAAGGCGGGGATTGATGTGGTGTGCGCCCGGAATCTGCACCGATAACACGCTCATAAAAGGCCGCTGAAAAATAGTGAATCTCCTCCCGAAAAGCGGGGAGCATCATGAGGTCCCCCGGGGGGCGCAGGGAGGAAGCCACTGCTTTCATTCCAAGGCTTCCTCCCTGAGCAGCATTACCTATCCGATCCCGAATCGGGAGAACCTATCCGAGTCCTCCACCAGAGATGGAGGCTTTAAGCAAAACCCACACGAAAGAGGTCAAGATGACCAACAAAATAGCTTCGCTCTATTCCAAAACAACCGCTGGTATGCAGCACTCCTTTATCCGGCAAATCTTAAAGGTGACCAAAGGGGTCCCGGACATGATTTCCTTTGCCGGAGGACTGCCCAGTCCCGAGACCTTTCCCAAGAACCTGCTTGCCGATCTTTTTGCCCAGGTCATTCGAGAAGAAGGCGATGAGGTACTGCAGTACGGGGCAAGCGACGGAGACCGAGTCTTTAAGGAAATCATCAAGGATTTCGAGGAAGTTCCCTACCTTTCCGATGATGAGATCATGATCACGGTGGGCTCGACGAACGGGATCTACTATTTTACCCGAACCCTGGTGGACCCTGGCGATGTAGTGGTGTGTGAGGCTCCGGGATTCCCCGGGTCCCTGGCCGCCATGGAGGCCTGCGGAGCCAAGATGATCGGCGTGGAGATGGACGAACTGGGCCTCATGCCGGATCAGTTGCGGGCAACGCTCAAGGAACTGTTCCAGAAGGGAGAACGCGTTAAATTCCTCTACGTGATCCCGGAGTTTCAGAACCCTACCGGCAAAACCATGGACCTGGACCGTCGACGGCGCATTATCGAGATCGCCCGGGAATTTGATCTTCCCATCCTGGAGGATCAGCCCTACCGGGAACTCAGATACAGTGGGGAACGAATCATCACGCTCTGGGAACTGGCCAGGACCGAGTTTAAGGATCTCAAACGGGTCACCATTGCCAAATCCTTTTCAAAGATCCTGGGTCCCGGCCTTCGGTTGGGTTTTGCCGCCGGGCCCCCTGAGATGCTCGGCCCCATGGTCAAATGGGCCCAAAAAACCACGGTCAGCCCTGATTGTGCAACCCAGCGCGTAACGGCCCGATTCATTGAACAGGGACTCATGCGGAGCCATATCAAAAAGATCATAGACCTGTACCGCCCTCGAAGGGATGCCATGCTGGAGGCATTAGCGCAACAGATGCCCGCCAGTGTCTCGTGGACCGTCCCCGAGGGGGGCATGTTCATCTGGGTTCGCTTTGAGGATGGGATTGATACCGATGCGCTTTTCGAGCGCGCTATTGAACAGAAGGTAGCTTTTATTCCCGGAAGCAAATTCTACCCGGAAGGGACCCGCAAAACGAACGAGATGCGCCTCAACTTTTCCTATTCCACGAATGAGCAGATCCACGAAGGTATCAGACGGTTGGCAGCGCTCCTCAGGTGAGGTACACCGACGTTCTTCACCGCACTATCGGGCCGAAACCGTAGGTTCCGATGAAAAAGGGTTTCCCCGACTGCAGCGTAACCCTCTTGGCACCAACCTGCTGCAGCCCAGCTTCTGCTGCAGCAGAGGCCATCTGGGCAGGCGTCACAAGCTTCATAACTGCCTCCAGGTGTTTGAGACTTGAAAAAGGCGTCTTCGACACTTTCCGCACGGTATTATCCCCAGGGAGCTGCAGGACGGCCACCATGATCCCGTCGGGTTGGAGCCACCGCCCGATTTTCGGAACCAATATTTCTGGATCGATGTATTCAAAGAGTAAGCCCGCATAGACGAGCGAATAGGAACCCTCATCCAGATCAGCGGCGGCGAGATCTGCTTCCACCACCTCCAGACCGGGAACGCAACCCCCATATCGTTTACGAAGAATTTTGAGATACTCCCCGTTGATATCAACGGCCGTTACCCGCTTTGTTCTGGATGGATTCACGAATTGCAGTCCATTGCCGGTGGCGCAACCAAGCAATGCTACGGCGACGGCATTGTGGTCATCCATGGCCTTCCGGAACGCACCAGCCAGAAATGAAAGCTGCCCCACGTCCGGATGATCCATATGCCCTTCATAGTCGGAAGCGGGAATGCGATGCCATGGATTGGTCTTCACGGTCATTTCCGCACCTTTCTCGGCGTCTCAGGGGATCAGTGCAATTTTGCCGAAACTGCCCTGCTCCATGACGAGTCGATGGGCTTTCGCAGCCTCGGCAAGGGGGAATGCTTTCCCGACGAGGGGGCGCAGTGCCCCGCCGGTCAATCCCGCATGGATAGCTGCGTGTATTTTTCTTCGCTCCTGCTCGGAGGCGTTCATCACCAGCATACCCAGGATGGCCGCATTTCGCACCAAAGCATCTCTCGGATCTATTTCCACCCGCCCGCGGCTGCCGATGATGATCACACGTCCGTCGCGGGCCAGCAAAGAAAGGTCTCTCCCGAGATTGACATTGGCCAGCATTTCAAGGATCACGTCAACGCCTTTACCCTCTGTCACATCCAGTATCTCTTGCGGGTAGCTGGCTCTGTGGTGATCAAATACATGGTGGACGCCCTGCTTGCGCAGAAGGGCTCTTCCTTCTTTGGTTCCCCCCGTTCCCAGCACCGTCATGCCGGAGGATAGAGCGAACTGAACCGCGGCAAGGCCCACACCCCCGGTGGCTCCGTGTACCAGGACCGTCTCCCCCGGCAGGGCCTCTGCTCGGTAATAGAGGGCGTAACACGCGGCGGTGTACGGAACATTGAGTGCGGCACCCTGGGCAAAAGAAACCTTCTCGGGAAGAGGATAGATCCGGTCTGCCCGACACAAAGTCTGCTCCGCGTAGGTACCGGAAAGAGATCCACCCACATACACCCGGTCCCCGGGGTTCACACCATCCACCTGCTCTCCCACGGATTCCACGCTACCGGACCCATCCATTCCGGGCGTAAAGGGCAGAGGCGGCTTGATGTGATAGGTGCCTGATCGTATATAAGTATCCACGGGATTGACACCGGCCGCTTCCATTCGAACCACTACCTCTCCCCGGCCTGGAAGCAGATCCGGAATTTCTTCCAGTTTCATTACCTCCGGATCTCCATACGCATGCACACGGATCGCTTGCATCTCGGAATCCTCCTTTGCACTTTTTCTAATACTACCGTATCTCCGTGCACCTGTCCATGGGCCGGTTGTCCTAAAAAGCGTTTGCCCTGTTTGGGTCCTCCCTGATACAATGATTTTTTTTTGAGAAAGAAAGCATCGGTCTCTGGGAAAGGAGATACCCTGATGAACGACAAAGCAAAAGGAATGCTCTATGGATCACTGGTGGGCGATGCCCTTGCCCTTGGGGTCCATTGGATTTACAACACGCGGGTCATTGATAAGAAATGGGGACGCGTGGAGACATTTCTCAAACCCGAGCGGCCCACCTACCATCCCACCAAGGATCTGGGGGAATTTACCCACTATGGTGATCAGGCCCTCGTCCTCCTAAGATCCATAAGCAAGTACGGAAGTTTTGATCTCGAGCACTTCGCCAGGGACTGGCAGGATTTTTTCGCCTCCTTCGACGGCTATTTCGATGAAGCTACCAAGGGGACCCTTGCGAATATTTCCGCCGGGAAAGACGTCCGATCTGCCGGTTCCCGGTCGCGGGACCTGGCCGGAGCCGCCCGCATC
>Ga0316576_10000622_pt1 | contig 17064 bp, 15 predicted proteins | sample S0NA_FD_203075 | JGI IMG/M metagenome (GOLD analysis project Ga0316576, IMG submission 203075) | Rhizosphere microbial communities from salt marsh grasses in Alabama, United States - S0-2_050615r3r5 | ecosystem: Host-associated > Plants > Roots > Rhizosphere | place: USA: Alabama | collected... | reverse complement strand
CGGACGCATGCCCACCGTCCCGCCTCCCCACCCGCCGCCGCCGGCCGCGCGACGGTCGCCTCCCCCGGTGTACGACCGGTCCCAGAGTCCCATCTCAGCCCTCCCCCGCGACGGCCGCGGCCCGCACGATCCGCTCGCACAGCTCCGGGAACGGGATCCCGGCGGCGGCGGCCGCCTTCGGCACGAGACTCGTGGCAGTGAGCCCGGGCACGGCGTTCGCCTCCAGACACCAGAATTCGCCGTCGTCCTCGTGCCGGCGGAAGTCGATGCGTGTGAACGAAGACTGCCGGAGCGCGCCCGCGGCGCGGACCGCCAGCTCCCCGAGCCGCCCGACCTCGTCGGCCGCGAGCGCGGCGGGCGTCTCGTAGCGCGACATGCCGGGCGTGTACTTCGACTCGTAATCGTAGATCTCGTGACCCGGGAAGATCTCCACGGCGGGCAGCGCCGCGCCGTCCAGCACCGTCACCGTCAGCTCCCGCCCCGGGACGAAGCGCTCGCACAGCACGTCGGCGTCGTACCGCGCGGCGAGGCCGATCGCCGGCTCGAGCTCCCCGGCTCGCCGCACGATGGTGAGGCCCACGGTCGAGCCGCCGTTGGAGGGCTTCACGACGAGCGGCAGCCCGAGGGTATCGAGCACGACGGCGGGAGATGCCAACCGCGCGGCCCACGGCGGCGTGGGCACGCCCGCCAGGTCGAGCAACTCCTTGGAGAGCCGCTTGTCGGACGCGATCGCGCAGCCGAGATGGCCGCTCCCGGTGTAGCGCACGCCCGCCAGGTCGAGCAGCGCCTGGATCCGGCCGTTCTCGCCGTCGCCTCCGTGCAGGGCGATGAAGACCACGTCGGCGTCGCGGACGGCCGGGATCTCCGCGAGCGCGGCGCCGAGGGCGGAGCGTCCCATGCGCCGGAGCTCGTCGAGGTCCGGGGGCGTCGCGCCGACGGCGCCGCCGAGATAGCGGTCCTCGTCGGCCGAAGGGATCGCGCCGAACGCGGGGTCCACCGTGAGGACCTGGTGTCCCCGGCTTCGGAGCGCCTCCACGACGGCCCGGCCGGAGGCGAGCGACACTCGGCGCTCCTCGCTCGTGCCGCCGAGCAGAACGGTGACGTGGAGCGGACTCACGCGCGCCCCTCCCGGTCCGCCGGACCGCCCGGCGCGCGCCTTCCCCCGGCCGCCTCGTCATCCAGAATCGAGCCGAAGCCCGCCTGGCGCAGCCACGACTCGTCGAACGCCTTCGAGAGATAGCGCTCTCCCGTGTCGCACAGCAGGGCCACCACGCACGCCTCGGGGTCGTCGACCTCGCGTGCCACGTCGAGGGCGACGCGCGCGATGAGGCCCGTCGAGCCACCCACGAGCAACCCTTCCTCCCGGGTGATCCGCCGGGCGAGCCGGAACGCCTCGAGGTCGGCGACCGTGCGGAACTCGTCGATCCACTCGAAGTGAAGCGTGGAGGGAAGCTTGTCATTCCCGATCCCCTCCACCTGGTACGCTGCTCCCTCCGGCCGGACTCCGGTGCGGAAGTACTCCGCGTAGATGGACCCCTCCGGGTCGCCGGCGACGACCCGGACCGACGGCTTCCGTTCCTTGAGGAACCGTCCGACGCCGCTGATCGTGCCTCCCGTCCCCGGAGACGCCACGAAGTGGGTCACGCGTTCCTCCGTCTGCGCCCAGATCTCGGGCCCGGTCGTCCGGTAGTGGGCCTCGGGATTGGCCGGGTTGTAGAACTGGTCCGCGAGAAACGCGCCCGGCGTCTCTTCGGCGATCCGCCGCGCCACGGTCGTGTAGTACTCCGGGTGGTCGGGATCCACGGTGGGCGTCACGACCACCTCGGCGCCGAACGCCCGAAGCAGCTTGACCTTCTCGTCGCTCATCTTGTCGGGGATCGTGAAGACGCAGCGATATCCCTTGACGGCGGCCGCGACGGCCAGGCCGACGCCCGTGTTGCCCGACGTGCCCTCGACCACCGTGCCCCCGGGCCGGAGAGCCCCCGACCGCTCGGCGTCCTCCAGGATCGCGACACCGATCCGGTCCTTGACGGACCCGCCGGGGTTGAACGACTCGGCCTTCAAGAACACCGGCGTGCGCAGCGACCCGGTGACGCGGCGCAGGCGGATGAGCGGCGTCCAGCCGATCGTCTCCAGCACCGACCCGTACGGCCGCGCGTGCGGCGGGAGCTCGTCAGGGGGCATCGGACGGGGTCTCTTTCACTCCGGGGTAGATGACGGGCAGGCGGCCCCACACCTCCACGGGCTCGCCCCCCTGCTCGGCGGGACGGTAACGCAGGCGCCGCGCGTTCGCGACGGCCGCCGAATCGAGGTCCGCGTGCCCGCACGAGGTCAGGACGAGAACGGAGTCCACCTGGCCCTCGGGGGTGATCCGCAACTTGAGGACCGTGGTCCCACCGGCGCCACGCCGCCACGCCGCGGACGGGAACTCGAAGACGTCCTCGCCCTCCCGCAGCACCGGAGGTCGCAGGGGCCCGTTCTCGACCCCGAGGCGGAGGCCGCCCGTCCGCGGGTTTACCGTGTCGGCGCACCCCGCCGCCGCGAGGGCCGCTACGACGACGGATGCGGCGACGACGCACGGGCTCCGGCTCGGGGCAACGGACCCCGCCCGCCCGCCGGTCGCCCCGGTCACCCTTCCTCCTCCGCGAGCCGCTTGAGGTCGTGCAAGGCCGCCAGGGCCTCGAGGGGCGTCGTGCGCTCGGGATCGATCTCCGCCAGTCGCCCCCTCAGGGGCCCTTCCCGCGACTCGAACAGGGACAGCTGGTCCCGGGCGCGGTCGGCCAGGCGGGAGAGCCGCGTGCCGCCACCGGCGCCGTCCTCGAGCTCGTGAAGCACCGCGAACGCTCGCTCGATGACCGGCCGGGGAACCCCCGCGAGACGCGCGACGTGGACCCCGTAGGAGCGGTCGCACCCGCCCGGCTCGAGCCGCCGCAGGAACACGACGTCGTCCCCCGTCTCGCGAACCGCCACGTTCCACGCCGTCACCCCCGCCAGGAGGTCGGCCAGCTCCACGAGCTCGTGGTAGTGCGTGGCGAAGATCGTCCGGGCCCCGAGCCGGTCGTGGATGTGTTCGGTCACCGCCCAGGCGATTGCCACTCCGTCGTAGGTCGAGGTACCCCGTCCGATCTCGTCGAGGAGAATCAGGCTTCGCTCCGTGGCCCCGTTGAGGATGGTCGCCGTCTCGATCATCTCGACCATGAAGGTGCTCTGGCCCCGGGCGAGACTGTCGGACGCCCCCACGCGGGTGAACACGCGGTCGCAGAGCCCGATGCGAGCCGTCTCGGCCGGAACGAACGAACCGACCTGCGCCATCACGGCGATGAGTCCCACCTGCCGGAGAACCGTCGACTTCCCCGCCATGTTCGGGCCCGTGAGGACCATCACGAACCCGTCTCGGTCGAGCACCACGTCGTTCGGGATGAAGTCCTCGCGCGCGATCCGGGCCTCGACGACGGGATGGCGTCCCATCCGGATCTCCATCGTCGGCTCGTCGAGGATCTCCGGTCGGACGTAGCGCTGTCGCTCCGCGGTCTCGGCGAGCGCGGCGTGGACGTCGATCTCTGCGACCCGGGCCGCCGTTTCCTGCAGGCGCGAGACCTCTCCGGCGAGGTCCTCCCGAAGCTCGCGGAACAACCTCGCCTCGAGCTCCTCGATCCGGCCCTCGGCGTCGACGACCTTCGCCTCCCACTCCTTGAGCTCGGGAGTGACGTACCGCTCGGAGTTCGAGAGTGTCTGCCGGCGCTCGTAGCGGTCGGGAACCCGCGAGAGATTCGGCCGCGTGACCTCGAGGTAGTACCCGAACACCTTGTTGTATCCGACCTTCAGGCTGTCGATGCCCGTGCTCCGCCGCTCCTCCGTCTGCAGCCGCGCGATCCACTCGACGGCCCCGTCCCGCAGCGCCCTGAGGTCGTCGAGACCGGCATCGTGTCCGGCCCGGATCACGCCCCCCGCGGCGAGCGACGGGGGCGCTTCCACGTCGATCGCGCCCTCGATCCGATCCCGCACGTCTTCGAGCGCGTCGAGCTTCTTCGCGAGCGCCGCCAGGCGGACGGACCGCAGCGGTGACGTGACCCGCGCGAGTTCGGGCAGCGGCGCGAGGGAACGCGCCAGGGCCAGGAGCTCCCTCGGCGCCGCCCGGGCCAGCGCGACACGGGCCGCCAGCCGCTCGAGGTCCCCGATCCCGGCCAGGGCCGCCCGGACCTCCCGTCGGACCGACGGGTCGTCGTGGAGCTCCCCCACGGCATCGAGGCGCGCCTGGATCTCCGTCCGGTCGACGAGCGGCTGCAGCAGCCGGCGCCGCAGCAGCCGCCGGCCCATGGGCGTCTGTGTCCGGTCGAGGACGTCGATCAGGGTGCCGCCCTCGCCGTCGCGCAGCGGCTCGACGAGCTCGAGGTTCCGCCGCGTCATCTCGTCGAGGTGCATGTGACGCCCCTGCCGCTGGACACGGACGGGGCGGAGGTGACGCAGGCCTTCCGGCCGCACCTCTTCGAGGTAGGCCGCGACGGCGCCCGCCGCGGCGACGAGGTGCCGGTCGTCCGTCAGGGAGAGGCCGAACCCCTCGACTCCCGCCGTGCGGTAGACGCGCCGGAGCGCCTCGGCCCCGACCTCCGGATCGAACCGCCACGGTTCGCGCCGCGTGACCGTCCAGCGGCCAGCCGGCGGCTCGGGCGCGGTCGACGGAAGCACGACCTCGGCGGGCTCGAGCCGACTCAGCTCGTCCGCGAGGCTCCCGGGCTCACACCCGCGGACCTCGACCTCGCCCGTGGAGAGGTCGGCGACCGCGATCGCGAGGGGATCGTCGCCGGCCACCGCGGCCACGAACGTGTTCCTCCCCGTGTCGAGAAGCGACTCCTCGACCACCGCGCCGGGCGTGACGATCTCGACGACTTCGCGCCGGACCAGCCCCTCCGCCTCGGCCGCCGGCTCCACCTGTTCGCAGATCGCGACCTTGCGTCCCTCGCGGACGAGCCGGGGGAGATAGTCGGAGAGCGCCTTGACGGGGACGCCGGCGAGCGGAACCTCCGCGGACGCGCCGTTGTTGCGCGCCGTGAGCGTGATGCCGAGAAGGCGGCTCCCCTCCTCCGCATCGTCGAAGAACATCTCGTAGAAGTCCCCGACGCGGAAGAACAGGATCGCGTCCGGATGACGAGCCTTGATGTCGAGGTACTGCTGGATCAGGGGCGTGTGCGCCACGGTCCGCGTCACGGTCCCTCCGACACGACGATCGCCTCGTACCCTTCCGAGCGCAGCCGGACGGCCATGCGGGCGGCCGCGTCCTGCCGCGCGAACCGGCCGACGCGGACCCGGTAGAGCGGCGTCGAGGCGTCGGGCTCCGTCACGCGCACTTCGAGGCCGCCCGACGCGGCCCGCGCCCGGACCTGCTCGGCCGCTTCCGGCCTTCCGAACGCTCCGAGCTGCACCGTGAAGCTGCCGGCGGTGGCCGCGTCGGCGCCACCCGCGCACAGCGCCCGTGCCTCCGTCGCCCGCCGGGCGACCTCGCCGTCGCCGGCTCCCCGGGCGGCGTGGTCCCACGCCTCGCACGCGCCGACCGGATCGCCGGTCGCCTCGAGCGCGAATCCCGACCACAGCCAGGAGGCGGCCGCGAGGTCGCTGCCCGGGAAGTCGGCGCGCAGACGGGCGAGATCGGAGGCGGCTTCGCGCGGCCGTCCCTCGGCGAGTCGGAGCTGCGCGAGCCGGAGACGGGCCAGGGCCCCGTACCGTTCGCCCCCCCGCACGGCGGCCTCCAGGTAGTCCACCTCCGCCGAGTCCACGTTGGCGGCGAGACGTGCGCGGAGAAGCAGGGCCCGGCTCACGTCGGCGTCGGGGCGTGCGGCATCCGGGGAGTCCAACCACTGCCGCAGATAGACCCGGGCACGCTCCAGATCGCCAGCGTCTGCGGCGACTTCCGCCGCGGTCAGGGCGCCGTCGTCCTGTGCCGAGGCGGGCCCGGCCGCGGCGAAGGAGGCGAGGAGGCCCGCGGCGAGGGCCGCGGCCGCACGTCGGGCGGAACGTCTCACTTCTCCTCCCGGCGGAGCGCCTCGAGCCGCAGGAGGAGTCCATCGAGGACGGCGAGGTCGTCGTGGCCGGTCTTCGCCCGACGGTCGGCCTCGAGCAACAGCTCGATCGCCGACTCGATCCCGCCGGCGCTCCAGCGCCGCGCCTGGCCCGCCCACGTCCGGGCCTTGAACTTCAGGTAGGGCTTGCCGGCCCTGTCGAGCGCCGCCGTCACCCCGCCGGTGCCCGCCTCCCGCGCGATCCCGAGAAACAGGTGATTGTCCACGAGACCGTTGAGGAGTCCCACCGCGCTCTCCCCCGGCGCCGCCAGGAGCGCCGGGAGGTCCCGGCGCGCCGCGAGGTACTCCCGGCCCGCGACGGCATCGAGCCAGCTCCAGCGGTTCACCTCCCGCACGTTCGGGACGAGGGCCCGCACGCGCTCGAGGTCGATCTCGGACCCGTCGGCCGAGGCTGCCAGCTTCTCGAGCTCGACCTCGAGCACGCCGACGTCCGCTCCCACGGCCGCCGCCAGCGCGGCGGCCGCGTCCGCCGAGATTCTCGCGCCGTGCCTGCGCTCCGCTCGTTCGATGATCCAGCCGGGGATCTCGGCCTCCTTCGGGGAGGTCCACTCGAGGCAGACCGCGCCGTCCCGGAGACGGCGGTAGAAGGCCTTCTTCGACCGCGGGGGAATGGTGGCCGTGACGATGAGCGTCACGTCGTCGGGAATCCTGCCGAGAACCTCCTCGACCACCGAACATCCGGTGGGCGTGAGCCGTTCGGCATCGTACAGGAGCACCACCCGGCGTGCGCTCATGACCGGCGGCATCGCGAGCGCGGCGGCGAGCGACTCCGGTGTCACATCGGCGGAGCGGAAGACGTCGAGGTTGAAATCGCGGGTCGCCGGGTCCAGGGCGGCGTCGGCGAGGCGGCGCGCGGCTTCGTCCCGGAGTCGCTCGGCGTCGCCGTGAAAGAAGAAGGCCCCGGAGAGGTCCCCGCCGGCGACGATGCGGTCGAGCCGATCCTCGGGGGCGAGGGTCACGCCGGGTCCGGCGGGGGAATCAGCGGTCCTGGGAGCGGGTCGCGGCGAGTCGGAGCGCGCCCGCGAGTCCCGCCGCGTTGCCGTCGTAGAGCCGGGAAGGCCACGACGCGAAGTCCGGGTCCACACGCAGGTCCCCTTCGACCGCGACCGCCGTGATGAACGGCCCGGAACGGAACAATGCCGGCGGCTCCGATGGAGCGGGCGCGCGGGCCGACACCGGCTCGAGCTCGAGCTCGAGCGGCACGCTCGCCGCGAAAGGCAGCCAGAACAGGGCCAGCAGGCCGACGGCCGCGACGCCCACGAGAGCGGCCCCGCCGGCGAAGCGATGTGCGGTGGGGTGGAGACCTTCGTCGACGTTGTAGAGGCGATGCACGAGCCGCGGCATGAACTCGTCGTCGGCTCCTTCGCCCGGAAGCGCCTTCAGAAGCTCGACGCCGCGCCGCAGGACGCGGTCGTACCGGGAGCAGCCCGGACAGGCGGCCAGATGGTTCTCGAACTCGGCCTGGCGCTCGGCGCACATCAGGCCGTCGCAGTAGTCCGAATAGTCCTCGAGAAATTCCTCGCAGAGCATCGTCCCGCTCGACTTCGAGAGTCTCCACCGTCATGAATCCCGCCGGTCGCGGCGCTCCTTCGGCGTGTCGTCGGCGACCGTCTTCCGGGCGGATGTTACGCGGATGAGAACGGTGGGTTCCCGGATGCGCGAAGGCGGCCCGCGGGCCGCCTTCGCTCCTTCGGCGAACGAGCTCGGCCGCTCAGTCGAGCATCGGCCCGATGATCTGCGCGAATCGGTTCCGAGCCCGGTTCAGCCGCGACTTCACGGTTCCGAGCGTCACGCCCGTGATCTCGGAGATCTCCTCGTACGTCTTGCCCTCCATCTCCCGAAGGACGAAGACGACCCTGTGATGCTCCGGAAGCTCGGCGACGGCCTTCTCGACCTGCTCACGAAGGTGACGCTTCCGGAACAGGTCATCCGGGGAGTAGGAAGAGTCCTCCCACTGGAGCGGCCGGTGATCGGCCTCCCAGTTCTTCTTGATCGCCTGGAACAGGACCATCGGGTTCCGCGAGCGGTTCCGCAGCTCGTTCTTCGCGAGATTGCTCGCGATCGTGTAGATCCACGTCGAGAACTTCTTCGTCGGGTCGAACCGGTGGAGGTGCCGATAGACGCGGACGAACGTCTCCTGGACCAGATCCTCCGCACGGTCCCGATCGCCGATCGTCCGATAGATGAAATTCAGCAGCCGCTGATGATAGCGGTCCGCGAGCTCCTGGAACGCACGCCGCCGGCCACCGAGGTACTCGGCGACGAGAGCCGCGTCGTCGAGGGTTCGGAGATCGCTCCGGGTCTCCTCGACAGCGCCGGGAAGGACCGCCTTCTCGAGTCGGACACCTGTCATGGTCTCTCCTCGTGCGCCGGCCCCTCGCGAGGCCGCTTCGGCGTGCGCGACGCGGACTCCGTCCGCACGCGGATATCGGGTACGGGCCCGGCGGGGCCCGGGTCTTCTCTTTCCGACCGATCCTCTCCCCTGACCGTCAGACACCCGGAATCGGCGGATCGTTGTCCGCCCGAGCGAGGGTCCGATCGGCCATCGTCAGACCGGCGATCGTCTTCGCGTCTCGGATCCGACCCTCGTCGATCCACGCGAGCGCCTCCGCCAGAGGAACCTCGTGGCACTCGATGAACTCGTGCGCCTCGAGGTCCCTGCGCCCCGACCGCAGACCCGTCGCGAGGAACAGGTGGATGACCTCGTCCGAAAAGCCGGGGGTCGTCCAGATCGACCCCAGACTCTCGAGGCGATCGGCTCGCAGCCCGACCTCCTCCTCCAGTTCCCGTGCCGCGCAGGCGGCAGGATCTTCGCCGCCGTCGAGCTTTCCGGCCGGCAGCTCCCAGAGGTAGCCGCCCGTGGCGTAGCGGTACTGCCGGATCAGGACGACGGCGGGGCCGTCGGTCTCCGTCGACTCGCCGGGCCCCCTGAGGGGCACGACCGCGGCCGCACCCCGGTGCCGGACGATCTCGAGCCGACCCTCGCTCCCGTCCGGGTATCGGACCCGGTCGAGTCGGACGTCGAGCACCGAGCCGTGGAAGACGGACCGGCTCTCGATCCGACCGGCCGGATCGCCTTCCTCGCGCGCCCGCGATTCGCTCATGATGTCCCGGGGAATCGTTGGCTCTTTATAACCGAAAATGTACCGAAAGTCAAGGGGCCGGGGACTCCGACACCGCGCCCAGGGAGGCGAGGTCGTCCCGGGCGGCCGCCGCGTCCGTCACGACCAGCAGCTGGAGCCGATCGGGGTCCAGGTACCGCTCGGCGACGCCCACGACCTGGTCCCGTGTCACGGCCTCCACCGTCCGGGGAAGCCGCTCCCACCAGTCCTCCGAAAGGCCGTAGACCAGACGCTCGGCCTCCTTCGACGCCACCATGCTCGTCGTCTCGAACTCGCGCGGCAGGGACAGGGTCAGCGCGCTCCGCGCCAGGTCGAGCTCCTGGCCCTCCGGGGGGCGCTCGGTCATGCCCCGGACCTCCGTCAGGATCTCCTCGAACGCGAGCGCCGTCTTCCCGGTCTCCACCGCAGCCCGGATCACGAACGGCCCGGCCGCACGCCGCCGCGTGAAGCCGCTCCGGACGCCGTACGTCCAGCCCTTGTCTTCGCGGAGGTTCAGGTTGAGACGCGAGTGGAAGAGGCCGCCCAGAACGGCGTTCATCACGAGGGCCGCCACCTCGTCGGCCGCCCCGCGCGCGAGGCCGACCGTGCCCACGCGGATTTCGGACTGCCGGCTTCCGGGCCTGTCGATGAGTCGGATCGGACCGGGTCGGGGCTCCGGTGCCGCTCCGACCCTCCGCATGGCGGCGCCGGGAACCCAGGCGCCGAATCTCCGGGCCGCGGCGTCGAAGAACGCTCCGGGCTCGATGTCGCCGACCGCCACGAGGGCGGCGCCGCGGGCGCCGTAGCTTCGCTCCCAGAACCGCCGCACGGACGACGCGTCGAGCTCCTCCAGCGTGACCTCGCGCCCGCGGACCGGCCGTCCGTAAGGGTGGTCGCCATACAGCGCCGCGGCCAGAGCCTCCGAAGCGACCTCGGAAGCTTCGTCGCGGAGCCGTCGGATCTCGTCCAGTCGCTCGTCGCGGACCCGCTCCACCTCCTCCGGGAAGAACGCGGGCGCGAGAGTCACCGCCGCCAGGTAGTCGAGCGCCTCGTCGAGGGTGTCCGACAGCGCGTGCATGCCCAGCTGGGCGGCGTCGTGGCTGACGCCGGTCGAGAACCCGGCACCCATGTGATCCAGCCACTCGGCCATCGCCGGGGCGCCCCGCCCGGCCGCTCCCTCGGAGAGAACGCGGGTCGTGAGAGCCGCGACGCCCGCCCGGCCCGGAGTCTCGGCGGCGGCTCCCGCATCGACGACCAGCCGGATCGCCACCTCGGGCAGCCTCGGCATCCGGGCCGCCCGGACCCGGAGCCCGCCGTCGAGAACGCGCTCCTCGAAGACGGGCACCGAGAGCCGCGGCGTCGGAAGACGGACCGGGGCACGCGAGCGGTCCGGACGGATCATCTCAGGCCTCCCCTCCATCCGGGCTCGCGGCTCGCGTCCCATCGGGCACCACGTGCACGGCGGTCCGCGTCTCGGGGGCGAGGCAGGCCGCCGTCCGCTGGACGTCCTCGATGGAGACGCTCTCGTATCGGCTGAACACGTCGTTCACGTAGTCCGGGTCGCCCCGGAGCACGGCGGCGTGGGCGAAGAGGTCCGCCCGGCGGGTCACGGAGTCCAGCTGCCGCACCAGCTGCCTCCGGGCCCGGTTCCGGGCCCCCTCCATCTCTCGCTCCTCGACGGTACCGGCCCGGATCTCGGCGAGGACCTCCCCGACGGCCTCCTCGAGCTCCGTCGCCTCCACGCCCGTCCGACCCGTGGCGATGACCCACAGCATGCCGGCCCGCTCCGTCGGCCAGGCGAACGCGCTCACGTCCGCAGCGATCCGCTGCTCGTAGACCAGCTTGCGGTGCAGCCGCGAGCTCCGTCCCTCGGCAAGGAGCGACGTCAGCACGTCGGTCGGCTCGAACGCGGGATCGGGAAACGCCGGCGCGTGATGCATCAAGTAGACGCGGGCGGCATGAACCCGATCGGACAGGACCTCGGCCCCGGCGGCCCCGGCGCGGATCTCGGGAACGGACACGCGAGGCGGGACCGGTCGGGCCTCGATCTCGCCGAACCACTGCTCCGCCTTGCGGAACGCGAGGTCGGGCTCGACCGCGCCCGCGATCACGAGAACCGCGTTGTTCGGCCCGTACCAGCGTTCGAACCAGTCGCGCACGTCGTCCACGGAGGCGGCGTCGAGATCCTCCATGTACCCGATCGTCGGGTGCCGGTACGGATGCCCGTCCGGAAACGCCCGTCGCAGGACGGTTTCCACAGCGAGGCCGTAGGGACGGTTCTCGTACGACTGGCGGCGTTCGTTCTTCACCACGTCCCGCTGGTTGTCGAGCTTCGCCTGCGTGATGGCCGGGAGAAACCAGCCCATGCGGTCGGACTCGAGCCACAGGGCGAGATCGAGATCGCCCGACGGTACGGTCTCCCAGTAGTTCGTCCGGTCGAACCAGGTCGTCCCGTTCAGCGTGCCCCCCGCCGCCTGGATCCGACGGAAGTGCTCGCCCTCCGGAACGTGGAGCGATCCCTGGAACAGGAGGTGCTCGAACAGGTGGGCGAAGCCGCGGCGGCCGGGGGGCTCGTCCTTGCTGCCGACGTGGTACATGAGATGCGCGGCGGCGAGGGGCGTCGACGGGTCGCGATGCGCGAGTACCCGGAGCCCGTTGTCGAGCATCCGCTCCTCGTAGGGGAAGCGGGCCTGCGCGCTGTTCGCCACCCTCGCCTCGTCGGGTTTGCCGGGAATGCCGCTTGCGCGGCGGGACCGAACTGGCGCCCGAAGGTACCGGGACGAAGCGAAGCCCTCAACCCGGAGAAGCTGGCACCGCACGGGCGGGAGCCCGGCGGGACAGACCCATTGCAGACCTCCACGACCCGTGGAGCAACGCGCCGGTTCCGAAGCCGTGTTTCTCCCGGCGAGGTCCGGGTCGAGGACCTGCGTTCGATGAGTACCTCAACCCCTAACGTACGATGGGAAAGAAAGTTGAGTCCACTTCGACGTCAGCCCGGGAACGCTTCGGCGCCGGCGGGAACGACCATTGCCACCCCCAGCCCGGCAACGGCCCCACGCGACAGATGGGCTTCGCGCCGGGAGGTTCCCGAACGGGGGCGAGGACTTCTCGACTCTGGAGACGAAGGATGCGGAAACTGATTCTCTTCACGGTCGTGGCCGCCGCGCTCGGAATGTCGGCGACGCGGGCGCAGGCTCAGGAGGACTACGCCACAGCCACCCTGACCGTCGGTCCGCTGCTGTTCATCGACGTAGACATCAGCGATCTCCAGTTCAATCCGACGGCGACGGATTTCTCGGCGGGAGTCGTCGGTGGCGTCACGAACTCCGTGGCGACCAAGGGGAACGTGTCGTACAGGCTCACCATCGAAGCCGACGATCCAACGTTCACGTACACCGGCTCGCTCACGCCACCGACCAAGCCGTCGACCGAGCTCCACTGGTCCGCCGACGGGGGCGCCTTCAACCCGCTGGCGAACGGAACGGCGCAGGACGTTGGCACGTTCGTGCCCGGACAGTACACGACAGCCATGTCCTACGAGATCGAGCTGCAGTGGGACGAGGACCTCGAGGGAACGTACGAGCTGCCGATCACCTACACTGTCGTCGCGCCGTAGCGCGACGCCGGGCTGATGAACCACCGGACACCGGTGTCCCGCCGGGCGCTCGCCGCCCCGCCGCGGCGATGCCCGCCGACGCTTCTCGCGCTGGCGGGCCTCGCCGTTCTCGGGCCGGCACGACCCGCGCACGCGCAGTTCTCGGTGACCCCGGTGGTTCTCGCGGTCGAGCCGCGCGCTACGGCCACGTCCTCCCTCATCCGGGTGCGCAACGAGGGAAGCGGGGAGCTGTCCTTGAGGCTGTACGTGCGCGACTTCGAGCAGGACTCCCTCGGCAACCACGTGTTCCGCCCGCCGGGATCGCTCGGTAGCGGGTGCGGCTCCCGTATCGCGTTCTCGCCCGGCGCGTTCAGTCTCCCGCCGGGCGGCGAGCAGCCGGTGTCGATTCGGCTCGAGCCGGACGCGCAGGCGCGGACCTGCTGGTCCGTGGTCTTCGTGGAGAGCCCGGCGCCCGCGGGCGAGGGCATCCAGGTCGGAGCCCGGATCGGCGTCAAGGTATTCGGACTGGCGGAGGGGGGCTCCAGGATCGCGGAGATCCCCGCGGCCGAGGTCGTCGAGCACCGGGACCGGAAGGTCCTGCGGCTCGAGCTCCGGAACGATGGCGAGTGGCCGATCCAGACCGGCGGATCGGTTGAGGTCCTCCGATTCGACGGCACGCGCGTGGGAACGGCGGAGATCGGGATGGCCTCGGTGCTTCCGAATCACCGCCGGCGCCTGGAGGTGCCCCTCCCGTTCTCGCTCGACCCGGGACGGTACCTGGCCGTCTCCATCCTCGACCTCGGCGGAGACCAGTTGATCGGGGCGCAGGTCGCGTTCCGCGTCGAAGGCGGGTGACCCGTTGGCGAAACCGAGCGCCCGTTGGAGGGTGGCGCGGGCTGCCGCGGTCGGGGTCATCGCTCTGGCGATTCTGCCGGTGCGGGCGGCCGGACAGGCCTGCACGTCCGGCGACGGCCGCTACAAGGTCAAGGTCCAGCCCCGGGTCGTCGCTTTTCCGCTGCCGAGCCTGGCGGACTTCGAAGTCGGGTGGGTGCTCGCGGATCCGATGACCGTCCGGGTGATCCCGCGGGGAAAGGCTTTTCGCGGCTGGGAGCTCTGCATCCGGTCCGACGACCCGGACATGGGGGGATACGGGAAACCGATCTCGGACCTGGAGTGGAGAATCGGCGGAACCGGGGCCTGGCAACCGCTCACCTCCGGCAACCAGTTGGTGGCGGCGGGCTATTCCAACGAGACGGTGAGCGTCGAGCTTCGGGCCCGCCTCGACTGGGAGCGGGATGTTCCCGATACCTATTCTGCGGCCGTCACGTTCGTCTCGGCGACGCTATGAGGTCGCGCTCCCCCCACGCGCGCCCGTATGCGGTGGGCGCGGCGGTGTGCCTGCTCACGCTCGGAACGGTCCTCCCCGCCCGGGGACAGGACTCGGCCTCGGCATCGCCCGCCGTCGCGCCCGGTTCGATCGTGACCGTTCCCATCCATGTCCCCGTCGCCGCGTCCTCGAGATCCGCTGGCGGCGGTGGAGCGTCCGCCAGCTTCGCGCTCGTTGCCGAGTCCGGGGTCACGTTCTTCGGCCCGGTGGTCGGATCGATCGGCTGGCGGGACGGGGAGAGTCCGGTCCTTCCGGTGACGTTCCGCGTTCCGGGGACGGCCCCCGCGGGCGAGTTCCTGGCCGGCCGGGTTCGCTTCGCGCTCGCGAGCGGGCGCGACTCGCTGGTCCCGATCCAGCGAACCGTGGACGCGATCCGGGACTTTCAGCTGACCGTGACACCCGCGGAGATCACCGCCGAGCCCGGCCACGCGGTGCGTCTCGGGTTCTCCCTCCGGAGCTCCGGAAACGCGCTCGACTCAGTTCGGGTCGCGATCGCTGGGGGACAGGGGATCGATCCGGAATCGTCGGAGACGCTCGTCGTGTTGCCGGCGGGGTCCGACCGGGAGGGAGAGGTCCGAGCGCGGGTCCGGCGATCGGCGCGGCCGGGAAGCGAGCTCGTCGTTCGGGTCTCGGCGATCGGGGGAGCCTCCGAGGAGAGCCGATCCGTGCGCGTCGTCGTCCGGGAATCTTCGGGAGCCTTCCCTTCGCTGGCCGTCGTTCCGACGACCGTGTTCGTGGGATCGACGATCACGACCTTCGGCTCCGACGCCACGACCTCGCAGGTCGCGGCGATCGCCGGCTCCGGGGAGGTCGCGCGGGACACCCGTCTCTCTTTCTCGGCACGGATCGGGGATCTCGCCCAGGGGGGCACGGCGTTCCGGGACGCGTTCGCGGTTCCTCGCGTCCGGCTGGAGCTCGAGCGACCGACCTGGAGGGCGACCGCCGGCGAAGTGGCGAGTCGGACGAGCGATCTGCTGGGCTACGTTCGCTCCGGTCGAGGCGTCGAAGCCGTCTGGAGCCCGAGTCGGTTCTTCGCGTCGACGACGGCGGCCGGTCCCCAGGCTCCCGACGGGACTCTGCTCGACGGACACGTCGCGGCGTTCGAGGCCGGCTGGCAGCTCGATCACGCGCACGTGTCGGGACTCGTGAGCAGCTCGCGGCGCACGGACCTCCTCGCACGTCCCGGGAGTCGGACCGACGCCGCGCTCGCCCGGTACGAGGGACGCCCGGCTCCGGGACACCTCCTGGGCGTCGACGCCGGCTGGATGCGGATCCGCGACGAACAGGCCGGCCTGGACGAGAGCGGCCCGGCCGTGAACGTCAGGTACAGCTACCGCGGTGACGGAGGGAACCTCGACCTCACGGCCCGCGCGAGACCGATGTCGGCGGCCGACCCCTTCCTGCCCGCGCCACAGTTCCGACTCGTGGGAGACATGCGGCTCTCGTCCCGGGTCACGGCGCTCGGCGCCGTGTACGAAGATCGCGCACCGACACTGGATGCGGAACGTCCGATGCGCACGGACGGCGGGTATCTGGGACTCCGGCTGGCATCCCGGCCCGCCACCGCCGAGATCACGGGCCGACTGCGATCGCGTAGCGGCCCGCGGAACGGGGTCCGGGGAACCGCGCGAGGCGCCTTGTGGACGAAGATCGGCCCCCTGGACCTGGACGCGAGCGTCGAGGCGGGGTCCGAGACGGTGGACGGCCTCGAGGGCGGCGTCCTCGAGGCGCGCACGGGCGTCTCGATCCGGGGGCCGAGAATCTGGGCCCGTGTCGCCGCCCGGCACTCCACGGATCTCCAGCTCGGATCCGTCCGGAGCTACAACGGATATGTCTCCTACCGCGTGGGCGCCGACCACGACCTGTACGCCTCGGCGACGTTCTACGAGCCGTCCGGAGCCGGCGGCGGCACTCTGGACGTGGAGGCCGGAGGTACCGTCCGGGTGGCCGGTGACCTTCGGGCCTACCTCGGTCTGGAGCGGACGTCTCGCGCCTGGAATCGCAGCTCTCGCTGGAGAATCTCCGCGGGACTGCAGCAGGGCCTGGGGCTTCCTCTGCCGCTCAAGCGCCCATCCGGCGTGGAAGGCCTCGTGTTCGAGGATGGGAACGCGAACGGTCGGTTCGATCCGGGCGAGCGGACGCTGGATGGAGTCCGGCTCCGTCTCGGACTCGAGGAGGCGATCACCCGGTCCGGCGGGCGATTCTCGTTCGTCCAGGACGTGGGAAATCGGATCACGATCGAGCCGGCATCGCTGGGCGCCGCGTACCTTCCGCCGCGCGACGTGCTCGTGGAGCGGGGGGACGTCGTGGCGATTCCCGTTCTCCGCGCCGCGCGTCTCCGACTCAGCGTATTCCTGGACGAGAACGGAAACGGGGTGTGGGATTCGAGAGAGCCCGCGATTCCCGGCGCCATCGTGACGCTCCGCTCCGATGTCTCCCCGGGCTGGAAGCTCCGCGCCGGAGCGGACGGCGGGATCGTGCTCGACGCGATTCGGCCCGGGGCCTACCGTGTCGAAGTGGATCGGGCGACGCTCCCCTGGAAGGCCGGACCGTTCGCCGGGCTCGATCTCCTGCTGCAGGGCGGAGAGAGCTCGTCCATTCTGCTCCCGGTTCCGGTGCGCGACGTTCCGATGGCGATCTTCGGCGAGGACGACTGACTCCGAGGACGGACCAGGGGACCGTGACGACGGAGACGGGCGGAGGGAGATAAGCCGGGTTCTGTGACGGGCCCAAAGGCCCGCGGGGTCATCTCTCTGCGACGCCGGTCACCCGACGCCTGATGCAGCCTACCCGGAGCTCGAGCGCGGCGGGCCGCCGCTCGCTCCTGCTCGGCCTTGCTCCCGGTGGGGTTTGTCGTGCCGCGTCCGTCGCCGGTCCGCGCGGTGGGCTCTTACCCCACCGTTTCAC
>Ga0316576_10000621_pt1 | contig 17080 bp, 20 predicted proteins | sample S0NA_FD_203075 | JGI IMG/M metagenome (GOLD analysis project Ga0316576, IMG submission 203075) | Rhizosphere microbial communities from salt marsh grasses in Alabama, United States - S0-2_050615r3r5 | ecosystem: Host-associated > Plants > Roots > Rhizosphere | place: USA: Alabama | collected... | reverse complement strand
GTTGAGGATGAAGAGAGCGGGTATCTGATCCTCAAACTGGTGAATCTGCTGCCTGTAGAGATTAACGCGGTCATCGACATGGATGCGTTTGATTTGCATTGGAATGGAGTGGTAACAGTGTTGCAGGGTGAGCCGGCGGATGAGGATGTACAACCTGTTAAAACAACGATCCCTTTCTCCCCGAAGTTGTCTTACCTGATCCCGGAATACTCCTTCAGTGTGATCCGTTTCCAGGCTAAATAAGGAGGTTCTTATCCTTTATTTTGTTAGTTTTGCAGCCTCATCAAAAATCAGGCTGGATGTTGTTTGTTTTCGATCTCGATTTCACACTTTGGGATGCCGGAGGGACCTGGTGCGATCACACCATGCCCCCCTACAGGAGGCAGAACGGTCATGTTGAGGATGGTGAAGGGCGTATGATTGCACTTTATCCTGAAGTCCGTTCCATTCTTGAACTTCTGGATAAAAGAGGGATCACCATGGCTCTGGCGAGCAGGACACACAGCCCGGTCATTGCAAGGAGGCTCCTGGACCTTTTCGGAATCGGGGATTATTTCACATACCTGCAAATCTATCCCGGTCACAAGGTCCGTCATTTCCGTTATCTGCATAAAGACAGCGGAATTCCATATGATCAAATGTATTTCTTCGATGATGAGCACAGGAACATTGAGGCTGTTGAACACCTGGGCGTACAGGCCAGGCTCGTGAGGGGAGGTCTTTGCTGGGAGGAGATTCGCAAAATCGAAGAATTGCATCACCTGTTGTAAAAATTCGTGAACGTCTATATGGGGAAGATACTGATCCTGTATTACAGCAGAAGGGGCAGCACCCGTAAAATGGCAGAATTTGTCAGAGAGGGTGTTGAGCAGATCCCCGGCCATGAGGTGCGCCTGAAATCTGTCGCGGAAGCAGGCCAGGATGATCTGGTCTGGTGCGACGGCATTGCCCTTGGTTCACCGACTTTTCTCGGGACCGTGGCTTCAGAGATGAAGAGGTACTGGGAGGATTGCCTGCCCGTGTGGCAAAAGATCGACGGAAAGATCGGGTGTGCCTTCAGCTCGGAAGGGGGCTGGGGCGGGGGTGCCGAACTCACCTGTCAGGCCCTGGAGACCATCATGATGAATTATGGCATGCTGGTATTCGGGGTCACCGATTACGTTGCCCGCCAGTATACCGCACATTATGGTGCGGTTCAGCCGGGAGAGCCCAGACTGGACAGGGAGAAGGATGCCTGCCGTATCCTGGGGAAACGGCTGGCCGAGTGGGTGGCTGTCCTTGTGGAGGGCCGCAAAGACCTGCATCCGCTGAATGGCCACTACAAGAGGAATCCCTGGGATGAATAGAAACTGACAGGCCCGGATTCACTCTGTTGAATTGTCTGGCTGGTAGGATAAGCTCAGTTGTTGTACTTTCGGATCTTTTTCCGGGGTCAGTGTAAAGAATACATGGATCTTACCATGAGCCGCAGTCAGATCGAAACGACCTCTCAGTTGATTTTCAGGATGCATGGCTCCGACTGAGAGAATAGACCCTGCTCTTTCCAGGATCTCGCGGGTTTCGGCGATCCGGTGATCCCTGGAGCGGTCCATAAAGAAGTTTTCGGCCAGAATTTCATGTTCAGTTTCACCGTCCCAGTCCCGGATCAGGTCCACAACCTGCATCTGCCTTTCCAGCAGGATCTCAGAAACGGGGAGGCTTCTTTTCTCCACGTCTGCCTGGTTAAAAATGATGTTCACGATCTCCTCAAGAGGCCAGGGAGAGGTATAGGTCAGGTTGCAGAACGCCATGAGTCCGATTCCATATTCAGGGAAGAAGATATAGTTGCTGCCAAATCCGGGTAATGCGCCTCCATGCCCGGCAAAGGTCATTCCATTACAATCTTCTGTGATTCTCAAACCGAAACCATACCCTGTCATTTGAGCACAGGGTTGATCATCCCAACCGGTTGCGCCGGCATATAGCCTGCAGAATTGCGGGGTCTGCATCTCCCGAAGCGTAGCTCTTTTCACAGGTCCGTTGTCTGGATCACTTCTGGGAGGCCAGGCGGAGAGGTGAAAGCTCACATACTTACTGAAGTCTTCAATGGAGGTGACCAAACCTCCCATGGCTCCGTATGAGCCATCGTGCAACATCGGTTCCGTTTTCCATTGATCGTCTTCCCAACGGTACCCCTGAACCAGCTGTTCTTCCGGGACACTGTCCACCTCCCAGTAAGTGTGTTCCATATGCAGGGGAACCAGGATATTTTCACTGATGTAGTCCTGAAAAGGAATGCCGGCAACCACCGATATGATGTGGCCCAGGATCGCATACCCGGTATTGCTGTATTCGTATCCATACGACGTTGGTTCAGAGAAAGAGAGCCCTCCGGTTATCAGATCCAGCAGCCACTGATCGGGTTCCTCCAGCTGTCGGTCTCCCCAGGGATTATCCTCGGGGAATCCTGCAGTCATGGTGAGCAGATTGGCAATAGTGATGGGGGGGGAATCTTCTGTCAGGTACTCCAGACCGGCCATCTCCGGGATATATGTTGCTGCCGGATCGGTCAGGGAGAGTTTTCCTTCATCCCTCAATTTTAAGATGGCCATGGCCGTAAAACTTTTTGTCATGGAGGCGATCCTGAACGAGGACCGGATGGTGGCCGGACGATCCAGTTCAATGTTTCCGGATCCTGATGCTGAAGCCAGGATCAGCTGATTGTCGACCACGATCCCGTAGGCCACACCCGGTATGTGACGGGATACGCTGTAATCCTCGATCAGTTCCCGGATGGCAGGCTCCAGCTCCCTGATTTTATCGACCCGTGCATCATGCTCAAAAACAGGGGGAAGATAGTTCTCTGAAACACGCCTGTTCACATTGAGATCCCCGGCTTCCTGCTGTCCACGCTGGGGATGACAGGCTGAAACGACTGACAGCAGGACTACAAAAAAGGAAATAAAGGATGTATTCTTCATAGGTTGTTCAAATTATTGATTGGGTTCAGGGATGATCCTCAGGTTAACAGGTGCCAGATCTGTGTGGTAAAGAAGCAGACAATCAATCCCAGCAGGATGGGGAGGAATGTGGAAACAATGGTCCACTTCACGCTCCTGGTTTCTTTATAGATGGTGTAGATGGTGGTGGAACAGGGATTGTGGAGAAGACTGAACAGCATCAGATTGATGGCAGTGAGCAGGGTCCATCCGCCGGCATGAAGGATCTGTGCCGTATCTGCGGCAGAGTCGAGCTCGAACATGACTCCCGAACCTGCACCAAGACCTGTCATACGGGTGATCAGTACCGTGAGCATCAGTATGGTGGGAATGACGATTTCGTTGGCCGGGATCGCGATGATGTAGGCCAGAAAGATCACCCCGTTCAGGCCGAAAAACATTGCATAGGGATCCGCCCACCGAATGAAATGTTCCGCCAGGCTGAGATCACCGATATGGACATTGGCCACCAGCCAGATCACCATACCCGCAGGGAATGCAAATACAATCGCGCGCCAGAGTACAAATATTGTGCGGTCGATCAGCGAAGAATAAAGGGTCTGCAGAATACGCGGGGGACGGTAGGGTGGCAATTCAAGGCTGAAAGCAGATGCTTCACCGCGCAAAACTGACCTGCTCAGTCCCCAGGAGACCACAAGACTGAAAAAGATTCCGATAAGGGCCACGGTGACTACGGCGGCAGCGGAGACCATTCCGGCCAGATGCGCGGGGACCAGCGCCCCTATGAATATGGTAGCGATCAGAATCTGCGTGGGCCATCGTCCGTTGCACAGCGAGAAATTGTTGGTAATGATGGCAATGAGTCGTTCCCGCGGACTGTCGATCACCCTGGCGGCAATCACTCCGGCTGCGTTACATCCGAAGCCCATGCTCATGGTCAGTGCCTGTTTGCCATGCGCCCCGGCTTTGCGGAAGAGGCTGTCCATATTGAAAGCGACCCTTGGCAGATACCCCAGGTCCTCAAGCAGTGTAAAAAGGGGGAAAAAGATAGCCATGGGCGGCAGCATGACTGAAATGACCCAGGCCATCGATAAGTAAGCTCCATCGATGAGGACCCCGTCCAGCCACCAGGGCATTTGGATGGATGATGCAGCATTTTTTAAAATAGGGTGGATCTTATCGATCAGTAAGGAAGACAATAGTCCGGACGGATAGTTGGCCCCGGCGACCGTGAGCCAGAAGACCACGGCCAGCATCAGGAACATCAACGGAAAGCCGAGCCATCTGCTGGTGACGATCCGGTCGATCTTCAGGTCGGTGCTATAGGCTGCTTTTTCACCCTTCTGTGTGACAGATTTCCGGGCAATACGGGAGGCATCTGCATAAATCGATTCAATGATCTCATCATGAAAATTGATACCCAGCTCCCACCGGGCTGAATGGGCCGCGGTCAGAATATCATCTTTCCCGTTTCCTGCGTCAGTTTTTTTCACTCTGCAAGGGTTTGTGAGACCTGGCCGGTCTCGCGGAGACCTCCCAGCTCTCCTGACCGTACGGCCTCTATGATGCTGTCATCTCCTTCCAGCAGCCTCAGGGCCACCCATTTTACGTTGGGAAGGCTGGGGAAACGTTGTATGAGTCTGGCTGCCAGATCATCAATGGCATGGTTCAACCGGGATGAACGGCTTTTAAGCTGGTGGGGCCTGCACACATATTTTCCAGTGGCCACTTCGTCAATGGCCCCGAGTAACTCGTTCATTCCTTTTCTGCTGCGGGCAGAGGCAGGAATCACGGGGATGCCCAGTTCTTTGCTCAGTGTCCTGACATCGATTTCAATCTGGTTTCTTTTCGCTTCATCCATCAGGTTCAGACAGAGTACTGCCCTGTTGGTGATCTCCAGGATCTGTATGACCAGGTTCAGGTTCCGCTCAAGCCGGGTCGCATCGACGACGATCGCGGTCACATCGGGCTGGCCAAACAGGATAAAATTACGTGCCACCTCCTCATCCGTGCTTGTCGAGAGCAGGGAGTAGGTTCCGGGCAGGTCGACCAGCTTGTATCGCCTGTCATTGAAAATGAATCCCCCTTCAGAACGTGCTACCGTTTTCCCTGGCCAGTTCCCTGTATGCTGATGTAAACCGGTGAGGTTATTGAATACGGTGCTTTTACCTGTATTCGGATTCCCTGCCAGCGCTACGACATAATCGGTTTCATCCAGATTCAGCCCCAATTTGACCAGGTTGGTTTTGTTGTGGACAGGACAGTTTTCACATGGATTCTGTGTATTCGTCATAGTGTCCTATTTCTTTATAATAAAGACCATTTCGGCCTGCTTTTTCCGAATGCCGATCGTGGTTCCCATGACCCTGAACCCCACAGGGTCTCCTGATGCGCTTCTCATGACTGCTGAGATCAGACTCCCCGGGACGATCCCAAGGTCCATCAGCCTTCTCCGCTGTTGTCCCCTGCAATGGGGTGAAATGCCGGCCACTTCGGCCTGTTCTCCGACATTAAGCGAAGACAACCGGTCGTACTTCCGGGTGATCGGGATTTCTTCTTTCACGATCTCTACCGTGATCTGAGCGGCGAATAACGGAGTCAGCATGCACTCATCGCCGTCAGCTGCAATGACGATTTTTTGCCCGGTCACATCGGTTACGTATACCTGCATACCGGGGTACAATCCCTGGACCACCAATTGTTCATAGATATTCCGCGGTTCATCTTCGATGTGTGTAATTCGTCCGATTTCCCCTTTCTTCATCTGACTCAGCGGCTTCCCTTTTAGCCTGGGCAGTTCTCCTCCTGAAGTCGGTATCGGATCTCCATGCGGGTCAAAAACGGGATGGCCCATTCTCGCAGCAAGCGCTTCAATATCCTGGATCGTTACCTGATGCTCCAGTGTGTCGGCCTCACGGTGCCATTCTGCCGGTTCCAGTCCCGTTTCATCGGCAAGGTAGCTTTCCCAGATCCGATGCACCCTGATGATCCGCAGGGCATAGGATCTGCCCCTACTGGTCAGGGAGATGGATCGTTCGCTTTCTGAGATCAGGCCCAGTGCATCGAGGCGTTCGATCAGCTGACTGCATTGATCCGCTGATATATTCAGGTTACCGGCAAGGCTGTTCAATCCACAGACCTCATCGCGGTACTCGCAATCGAACATGTATTTCAGTGCGTCCTCAAGCAGTACCCTCTGGTTGTTTTTCCTGATCTTCGAGAGCCGTGCCAGTCCCCCGTTCCCTGGATAGAAGAGCCAGAGAAGCATAGCGAGTACGATGAGACCCAATAGAAGCATCACACCCGGATGGACAAGCATTATGGTCGGTCGTCCCATGTATACACCATCTTCCTGCCTGCATGAGTATGCAACAACTACCTTAGATACTCAAGCAGCGCCAGTGAACGGGACAAGGTACAAAATTAGGATCGGTCAGGGGATGAGCATGGGTGAATAATTCCTGTATTCACTTTTTTTAACAGGGATCGCAGCAGATCAGAGCGGACTTGATGATAGCACCTCTGCTTCCTCCGGTGTGTACCCCAGTGCCTGCCAGTCCAACACCCCATCGGGGGCGTGGCAATTGTTGCAGGAGAGGGCTCCCTCTTTCCTGATCGAATGGCTGATTTCCAGCATGGCATCCTGGGGCAACCACCGGGCTTCGACGTTATTTCCGGCGACCACATCCTTGTAGGCTTTGGTATGCCAGCCATCCGTATCCATGAATTTGAGGAATTTATTCATCAAATAGAGATCGAACATCGTTCCGTACATCTTTTTCATCATGGATTTTTCCATCTCTTTTCGAGCGGCCATGTCCGGGTCGCCGGTCCGGTAGTAGGCAGGCAGGTTATAGGGGACATACATGCCTCCGAACGGCCCGATATTTTGCAGATCAATATGCTGCTTTCCATTGAAGTATTTCATGGCATAGAGCTTGGAAGGCTTCTTTTGTGCAATGGGCCTCATAATCTCCTCATACCAGCTGTCATAATCGAACTCCTCGAACTCCGGCCATACATTGGTCGGATTGTAGAATTTGTACAATCCCGCTCCATTGGGATTGTCACCGATGGGATTCCCGAGAAAGGTCGCGTCTCCGGTCCACCAGACATATCCAATGCCCTTGCCGGGTTCCGTCTCTTTGGACACATCATCGTAGACATATATCCCTTCTTCTTCCTCAAATACCGGATTGGAAAAATCCCTGCGGGTCGCATTGTCCGGATGGAGTGAAGGAATATGACAGGTGACGCAGGCTACTTTGTCACTGTGGCCGTTCAGATAGGAAGCCAGTTCCTCATTGGCATAGTGGGCTTCCGTCGTATGGCAATTTTCACAGGCTACCTCCACATCCGGCAGGTCATTGGCCATCATAGTGGTGGTATGCCTCCCTTTGGCAATCAGGTGACCCTCGGTCAGGTGACAATCGGTGCAATTCAATCCGGCGGCAGCATGAACATCCCAGCTGGGAGAGAAGGGTGTCCCCCGTTTGGATCCGGGATGAAGTACCCGTGGCCGTTCCTTTCCGGTATTCTGCATGGATTGCATGTAGGAGGGATCGGCCTCATCCACATAGATGTCACCCCCTAAATTGTGCTGGTGGCAACGCAGGCAGGTCTGCGAGGTGGTCCGGGTCACCGACATGGCCGCGGCCATGGATCTGTCCTGCGCCCAGCGGTTCCCATGTTCGTCCTGAACCACCTGCTTCCTGTTCATGTCATAGGCTGCGGCATGACAGATCAGACAATCAATGGATTTCTTTTCCTTGTTCAGTGTTGTATATCCCGGCATGACTTCCCCCAGCGGAGCCTGATATTGCCCTCCGATGTGGCATTGTCCGCATCCCTCTGACAGGGTATGGCCATTTTCCAGTTCCACTACCTCTGCCCAGGCGGTCATGGCAAATGATCCAGGTTTCGGACAGGGACGGTCAATTTTTCCCATCCTGAAATTATCGGCGAGCTCTCCGTTAAACCCGTACACATTGTCATGCGCCTTGGTATGAAATGTGTAATGCGCAGAGGAAAGCAGATTCTCCATCAGGTTCACTTCAATTTCTTGCTGGGTGACATGATCCTGTACTGTGATCTCTTCGTGGCAGCGGAGGCAGGTTTCAGGGCCGTTATAAGCCAGGATATTATTTTCCCTGAAAATACCAATGTGCTTAAATTCCAGATCATATCCCTGCTCAAGGCGGGTGGCCACAGTTTCAAATTCTTCAGGTGAAAGGATCTCCAGCGGAAAGGCGATTTCACGGGGACGTGAATCAGAGGGCATCATTCCATTGATGGCACTGGAACCGACTTTACAGGAGGATACCATCAATGATGCAGCTGTGGCAAAAATGAAAGGAATCAGTAGGTTTTTGGAATGCTTTGGATACATGTTCTTGGTTTGTTGAGGGTTGATAAGTGGATCGATGAAATGGGACTTCTGTTTTTCAATTCACAAAATTGGGCATTTAAATTTAAACATCTAGATATCTAGATATGAATTTTAATAATATGGAAGAATTCTAAAGAAGTGAAAGGGTGGTAATGAAAAAATGTCAAAATAACTTGACATAAAGTAAAAAAAATATAACTTTGTGACATGTAGAGTAGACATTGTGTCGAACAAACCATACAATTAGAACAGACATGTATTATCACGAGAAACAAAATTATGTCAACATTTTCAGCGGGATATTTATCACTGCTGTTTTTGCCTATATCGTCTATCATAGACACATAACAGGACAAATCGACATTACAGGCGAGTATAAAACATGGGGCATCCTGATGCTCATTTTCGTGGGGATCTCCATCGTGGCGAGAATCATCATCCAGATCATTTTCCACATCATCAACGCGATTGTCACCCGGGAGGAGGAGATTCCCAAGAAGGATGAGCGCGATAAAATGATCGGGCTGAAAGCCATTCGCAATGCATACTACGCGATGTCCGGCATTATGGTACTGACCATCCTTTTCCTGGCGGTCGGCATGCCGGTCTACGGGGTTTTTATTGCATTCGTGATCAGCGGACTGGTCACGGAACTCGTGGAGAATTCCTCCAAGATCTATTATTACAGAAAGGGGAGCTGAGATGTCGTCGAGCCAGATACAGAATAACATCCGGAGGTTGCGCTTTGACAGGAACGAAATGACCCAGCAACAACTGGCCGATGCCGTAGGCGTCTCCAGGCAGACGATTGTGGCCATTGAAAAAGGGAATTATTCTCCATCCCTCGAACTGGCTTTCAAGATCGCAAGGGAGTTCGGTTTGAAACTTGAGGAGGTGTTCAGCTATGATGAACCGGATTGATGATCGTCACTCAACTGTGTTCATCTGACTGCGCTTTTCTGAGCAGGAGGAGCATCTCTTCGGTTTTAACCAGCAAATCCTGATAATCATCAATGAAATGCTCAATCACCAACCGGTTGATTCCGATCATCTCAGTGAACAGCACAACAAATGTTCTCTCATTTTCAATGGTCCATGACAGGTCCAGCAGATAATGTTGTCCTTCCGGAATCATCCCGCCAATTTTATAATTATCTGTATATGTGTCAACTTTATTGGTGACCGACTGGGCCAATACCTTCTGGCCCTCAATCAGGAGGTTCTGGAATTGATAATGTTTCAGAATGGGGGCCCTCAACTCTGCATCGAACAACTCAAAATTCCCCGTTGATTCGATGGTTCTGAAAGTTGTCGTGTGATAAGTATTGATGTAGCTGTACCGCGGGATATAATCATGGGCAATGGCGATGAGGGTATCCAGATTGGCAAATGGCTGATATGCCCTTTCATTCAGCCTGCTGAGCTGGCTTTCAACCCGCTTGTTCCGATCAATGTATCTGACAAGAATGGTTGAATCCAGGGTATAGTCATCGATCAGTGCATCGATATATTGCTGCTTTTCTTTCTCCATGATTTTCCTGTCATGCCAGTCGTCAAGCATCAGAGCGATGATGATCCCGATGACTACCAGTAGGATCTCCCCTGAAGCATAAATCATATAGCGGATGGGTTTAGACTCCGTCAGCATTTGATGACGGACTCCTCTGAAGAAATTGATCATCGATGGATATCGTTCCGGGTTTAATGATTATTAAATGCTTTCGGAGGAAGAAAGGTTCAAATTGAGCCGGCATTTTACATCTTCGCAAGCAGGTCAATCGTTGTTCAAGCTGTTTTTAAATTCGGCCACCACCATCTTCGCTTTCTCAAAATCAACACTCGAAACGAAAACCTTGACGGCCCCGACACCTCCGGGTGATGAATGCCAGGGGGCGAGAACACCGGTGAATTCATCTTTCAGGTATGCGCTGACCTCAGCATCTTCCAGAAGACTTTTTATCAGGTTGGCCTGAACCGCAGATCCTGCAAATACTTCAACGGGATAAGAATTGTTTTTTGATGTCATGACATATAGAAAAAACTGTGAAGTTCATTGATATGATTGATCAACCCTGGGGATCAAAAGATCCTGGTTCCAGTTTTTACAACAGATGTGGAGTCGTTTTTCATATAATAGGTGAAGCCAACATATTTTCCACTTTCAAACTCATTGGCCTGAGCATATTGCTTGACCCTCCGCTCAAAACTGAGTAATGTATCCTGGTCCGGTCGGAAAGTATAAAGATTGCCAAGTACAATGTCATCTTTTCCGACGTGAACCGTTCTGATCGTTAAAAACCAGACAGCCGAATCTTTTTCAAGGGGCTGAAAAAACCTCTGCAGATGGTATTGACAGGCTGTATCAATATGGACATGATTAAGCAGTATGTCAGGATTCTCATAAGTCCAATACTCGGTTGAATCGAGTACGCTTTTTACCTGATGGATGACCTCCACATCACAGCTGTTCTCTAGAAATGAATCCAGATGAGCCGGATTCAGAAAGAGCCTTTGATAAGGTGTACAGGAAAGCAATGCTGACAACAATCCGATAGTCACGATCTTCTTCATACAGTAGAGGCCTATGACGGCCGTATAGAAATTTATCTGTTTCAATGTGCAGAGATTCCAATCGATCACTTGTCGGATTAAAATCTCATATATTTTTTTACTGCATCAACATTTTCTGAATCTGTCAGCATTCCGAGAAGTATGAATGCCACATCCAGCGCAGTCGACGGACCGGTTGAGGTAATGATATTTCTATCGATGACGATACTTTCGTCCAGTACGATTGCCCCATAGTCGGACAGTTGTTTTCTTCTGAGTCCATCCAGCAGGTCATATGTTGTGGCTTTACGTCCATTCAATACCCCGGATTTACCCAGAGGCAATGCCGCCACACAAACTGAAGCAATGACCTTGTTTTCAAGATCGAATTCCCGGATCAGATTTAATAACCTTTCATCAAATGCATCATTGTAAAATCCGGCGTTCTCGAATCCACCCGGAATGGCCAGGGCATCAAAATCGGCAGGATTAATGTCATTAAATTCCATCTCCGGTTTAACCGTCAGATTCCAGGTGCATTTAATCTCAGGAAGAAATCCTGTTGTAACAAGCTCTACCGGCTCTGTCCCGTAAACCCTGCTCCAGCCGATCACATCTGTGAATACACTGGCCTCATATTCTTCAAATCCCTGTGCCAGAAACAGCAATACTTTTTTTCCCATTGACGGATATTGAGTTTTGTCCAAAATAGTACTATTCACCTTGAATGAAAGGCTTCGGGGCAAGAAATGTGCAAATCTTTTTATTCGGTTTTACGTCCCTGGCTCTTCAATACACCCGATGCGGATCTTTTCCTTAATCCGTAAATGATCGATAGTAGTCCAACTATAAAAATAGGAAATCCCATGGCCAGCACCATTTGGGAATCCTCCCAAACCCATAGCCCCAGACACCACTCGAATCCATACCAGACAATGTAAAGGATTCCTGAAAGGAGCTCATAACGCCAGATGGCAATAAAACCCGCCAGGAATACCAGGAAGAGAAGATATACAGAAATCCCCTGAAAGGAGGCCTCCCCGATCAGAGGTGCTTTCTCACCAATCAGAAAGATGATGTACACGATCAGCGCAATGACACTGAGTATCCTGAGTGTTAATTGGTAACCTTCGGATGGTTGTTTCATTTTTCTTCGATTTCAATGGATTAAATCCCGTTGCCCAGCCAGACTCACTGGCCGCATAAAAATGGACGCAAACATCAGCCGAATTTTAGACATCGTTGAATGTTCCCCTTTCAAACTTAAAGGTATCCAGTCTAATATCGTCCATGCCAATATTATCAAAAGGATACTCCATCTGATCCTGAATATTAAAGAGGGAGATTAATATGAATTCTGTGAATAATACGGTGAAGAAGGCTATCCATTTAGATGTTTCCATTCCCACATGATAAATGATGGTGGGAACATAAATTAGTGGGAAAATATATATGGAATATTCACAATATGCTTTCAGACTGATGATTGTACGATGGACATGGATGGCATGCAGATTTTCAACGGACTCATGCAGATCAAACAGGAACCTGATTATTTTAACTTTATATCGGGCTGGAATGAATTCATTTTTATCTGTAATGAAGCTGAATACTTTTTGAATCGTGTTGTCAAGTTCTTTTGTGTCGTGATCACTTCGGCCAAGATGTAGTGGTAATGTATTGCTGATTTCCAAAAGGATATTTGTTATCTCCTTTTTATCATCATCTGTCAGTTTCGGCGAGTTATTGAAATAATAGTAGATCGTTAACAGTGCGCTTCTGAATTGGCTTAAATATTCAAGGGCTCTTTCCCTGCGCTGAAATGAACCCCGGATATTGAACACAAGCGGAAAAATGATAGCAATACTGACAAGGGTGAGGTCAATATTGTAAGAAAAGTTAAATATATAGGACAACCATAACGTTACAGTCGCAATGGCCAGTGCAATGAAGGTCCTGTAATTTAAAACAACCAAATATTTATTCATTTGATTTATAGGTTTTGACCAGGTACTGATGTCGTGTTGATTGTGATATAGCATATAAATATAAACCAACAGCCTGTCATTTTCAAATTTATGCAATTGAGGGTGCCATTTACAGAAAAGAATTGACTGTTAGCTATTTGGAATGTAATCATAGTAAATACTGTGGGTGACTTTACTCCTGAATTAAATCTGAAGCTATTGAATAATAAGTCTTTTTACACAGGTGTATTTTAGGTCTGATATTCTCACAAAATAGATGCCCTGGTCGAGTTCATTTACATCAACTAATTCGTTTTGATTTGAAACAATGACAGTTGAATATTCCTGACCGAGTACATTATACATTGTCATATAAATTCTGGATGAATTCATCCAGGTCACATTCAATGTTTTTTTTGCAGGGTTTGGAAAAATAGTTACTTCTTCCAGCCACTGGTTTTGGTCCATTGCCGTGGCGGGATCTGATACCTCTCTGACAGGAATCCCTGACCAGGGACAAAATTGTCCGATTGTTCCAATCCAATAGGCTGTATCAGCATCGACATCTGTATAGGGACAGCCATCGCAAACCTCGGTTGCAAAATCTACAAGATTCCACTCATCCGGAATGAAATGCCATAAAAACCAATGGCTTGCGTTATGATTAATCCCGCCATTGCCATGGTCGATTTTACCGGAAATAAATTTCCGCTGGTTTAAAGGCTTAGATAGATTCGCAAGAACTGTGTCAATGACCACCTGGTCAGATGTTGATGCAATAAATGTGGTGTCCTGCCAATTTCCATGTCCGCAGGAGGTCGTGAACTCAAAATATCTTGTTGTCTGCGCCTGACCAATAGCAGATGCGGTCAGAATCATTGCGATGACTATTCCTGCGTTTCTCATTGTTCTATTTCTTTTACAGGCTACCAGTCTTTTTCAAAGATGGTGATCAGGTGTTTATTTTGAGTTGTACCCTCCTGAGAAAACATTATCCTGAACTTGCTCCTGAATATATCTGCTGAAAGAGATCTCCGGATCCGCATTTTCAAAAACCGGCATTTCTTCAACCATATCATTCGCACGATATTCTCTGATCTGGGCAGTCATGAACTGCGTTGAAACGAGGTTCAGGATAAACAGTATTGTGAATTTGAAGAAGATTTTCATGATGCGTCTTTTCAAGTTCTTTGGACCAGAGGATCAGGCCAATAAAATTACAATTAACAGGTATATCGGTCAAGTTGAGAATCCGGGGGAGGATCAAAACTTCCTCTTGGAGAAAGGGCCACTTATTATTTCCAATGCATTGTCTTTCAGAATTAAAAATAAATTATTATATTAAGATCTGAAAGTATTAATAATCTCAAAAAACATCTTAAAATGAAGTATTCTTTTCTCCTGATCCTCATGGCGGGTCTATTTTGCTTTCAATGTGATTCTGAATCTGATGACAATGGTCCTGATGCCAACTGCACGATACTGCAGAAGGATGTGGACGATGCAACATCTCAGAAGCTGACGGCATTTGAAGCATATACTCAAAATACAAGTGATTCCGAAGTTTGTCAGCAGTATGCTGACGCACTGGGGAATAGGATCGAAAAAATGCAGGCGTATCTTGATGCGGGTTGTGCCGACGTTAATGCAGCAATTAAACTTAATTTGCAAACAGCCATCAATGAAGACCAGGAAACTCTCGAAGGACTGAGTTGTTCATGACAGGGGAGTAGCTCATATTGACAGGACGAAGATGTGGGTCATGTAGTCGCATCGGAAAATATGAGATTAGTGACATCCGGATTTTTAAGCCCATCAATTTCCCAGCCAGCCAGTCACCTGCTCCACGGTCACCGTCGCGATCTCCAGCTTGTTCTTCTTGCGGTAGCCCATCATCTTCTGGTGGAGGCGGCCCGGCTTCTCCTCGGCCTTGATCTTATCGACCGTGTCGTAGCCCAGCTCCATCAGGGGGCCCACCCACGCTTCGGGGATGCCCAGTTCCATCAGCGCTTTCTTTTGACTTTCGACATTCGACTGTTGACTTGCAGATGAGACTTCAGGTCTCATCTGCGGGAAAAAGAGGACCTCCTGGATGCTGGACTGGTTGGTCATGAGCATCACCAGCCTGTCCATCCCCAGTCCCATTCCCGAGGTGGGGGGCATCCCATATTCGAGTGCCCGCACGAAGTCCATATCGATAAACATGGCTTCATCATCCCCCTTTTCGGAAAGTTTCAGCTGCTCCTTGAACCTTTCCAGCTGGTCGATGGGGTCGTTCAGCTCGGTGTAGGCATTACAGAGCTCCTTGCCGTTCACGATCAGCTCGAACCGTTCGGTGAGTTCCGGATTGTCACGGTGTTTCTTGCAGAGTGGCGACATCTCGACCGGGTAATCGATCACAAAAGTGGGCTGGATCAGATGGGGTTCAGCCTTGTCACCGAAAATGGCATCGATAATCTTGCCCTTGCCCATGGTCGGGTCCAACTCCACATTCAGGCATTCTGCCACACTCCGAAGTCCATCCTCATCCATTCCGGCAATATCAAACCCCGTACTCTCCTGGATCGCCCCCAGCATGGTGACCCGTCTGAAAGGCCTCTTAAAATCGATCACCTGGTCACCAACCGTCACTTTGGTGGTGCCGTTCAGATCCAGGGCGACTTTTTCGATCATCTCCTCGGTAAAATCCATCATCCACCGGTAGTCTTTGAAAGCGACATAGATCTCCATCACCGTAAACTCTGGATTATGGGTCCTGTCCATACCTTCGTTCCTGAAATCCTTGGAAAATTCATAGACCCCGTCGTAACCGCCCACGATCAGTTTTTTGAGATACAGTTCGTCAGCTATTCGCAGGTAGAGCGGAATATCCAGGGTGTTGTGGTGGGTGATAAAGGGTCTGGCCGCAGCTCCCCCGGGGATGGGCTGGAGTATGGGGGTTTCCACCTCCAGGTAACCACGGGAATTGAACAGTTCCCTCAGTGAATTGTAGATTCTGGTCCTCTTTTTGAAGAGTTCCCGCGATTCGGGATTGACGATCAGATCCACGTAGCGCTGTCGGTACCTGAATTCCGGATCAGTCACGGCATCATAGACTTTTCCTTCTGCCGATTTTACGATCGGCAGCGGCCTGATCGATTTACTCAGCAGCATCAGCTCCTGCACGTGCACCGAGATCTCACCCACCTGGGTTTTGAATGCAAATCCTCTGATCCCGATAATATCGCCGATATCGAGCAGTTTTTTAAAGACCGTATTGTAGAGGGTTTTATCCTCGTCAGGGCAAAGATCATCCCGGCGAAGATAGATCTGGATCCTGCCCGACGAATCCTGGATTTCTGCAAACGACGCACTTCCCATGATCCGCCGGCTCATAATCCTTCCTGCCAGGGTGATCTCCTTCAGCGCAGCTTCCTCCTTCCCGAAAAGGGTTTTAACCTGCTGGGCTGTATGGGTGATGGAAAAAGTTTCCGGCGGATATGGATCCATGCCCAGTTTCCTGAGCGCTTCCAGGGCTTCCCTCCTGATTTGCTGCTGTTCGCTGAGACCGGAATTATGCATGTTGGATTTTATTATTATGGGCACAAAGGTATAAAAAAGATTATGTTAATTTTGCAGGGAACGAGGGGGAGAACGCCTGCTGAACCGTACAACCATCATGGAAAAAAACTGGGTCATAAAAGCGCCGGGTAACGAAGAAGATGTAGCTGAGTTATCGCGGGAGCTGGGTATTGATCTCCCGTTGGCCCGGCTCCTGACGCAAAGAGGGATCACCAGTTTTGAAGAGGCCAGAATGTTTTTCCGCCCCGATCTTGAACACCTGCACGATCCGTTCCTGATGAAGGACATGGAGGTGGCCATCCGGAGGATACAGGAGGCCATTGACTCAGGCGAAAAGGTGCTGGTCTACGGCGACTATGATGTGGACGGGACCACAGCCGTTGCACTGGTGTATTCGTTTTTTAAGGATTATTTCAAAGAGGTCGATTACTATATTCCCGACCGATATGATGAGGGATACGGGATCTCACAAAAGGGCATTGATTATGCCAGCGAACACGGTGTGAGCCTGGTCATCGCACTGGATTGCGGGATCAAGGCGGTGGAGAAGATTGAATATGCCCGTGAGAAAAAGATAGAATTCATTATCTGTGACCACCACAATCCCGGAGAGGTAATCCCGGATGCGGTGGCGGTACTGGATCCCAAACAGGAAGGTTGCAATTATCCCTACA
>Ga0316576_10000620_pt1 | contig 17081 bp, 16 predicted proteins | sample S0NA_FD_203075 | JGI IMG/M metagenome (GOLD analysis project Ga0316576, IMG submission 203075) | Rhizosphere microbial communities from salt marsh grasses in Alabama, United States - S0-2_050615r3r5 | ecosystem: Host-associated > Plants > Roots > Rhizosphere | place: USA: Alabama | collected... | reverse complement strand
CCGGCACCGCGGCCAGCGGGGCGAGCACCCGCGACGCCAGCTCGGAGAGCAGCCTGTCGTCCGCCGCCACCACCATCTCCGGCAACCAGTCGGCGGCCGCCACGACCGTCCCGGGCGGGACGATGCCGGCCTCCACCAGCCGACGCACCCGCCGGGCGTGGGCCAGGGAGAGCGCCGCCTCGTGCGGAGGTCGCACGGTGCCGACGTAGACCTCGGCGTCACCGAGCCCCGCGGTCAGCCGCTCCCGCCGTCCGGGACCCGACGGGTCCGGGACGACGGCGAGGATGTCCGGTCCGCGCTCGAGCAGCAGCGCGTCCGGCGGGGCCGGTGGGAGCCGTCGCCCGCTGGACTCGGCCGGCCGTGGGATGACAGCGACCGCCAGCCGGTCCGGGACGGCCCACGCCGCGGCGTCGGCGAGCTGGCGCACGGTGTCCGGCTGGCGGGCCGACTCCCCGTCGATCAGCATCTGTGCGAGCCTGGACCGCACGACGTCGCGGTACCCCGCCTCGGCCGCCTGCTCGCTGGCGTACCCCTCGACCGAGGACGCCGAGAGCTCGTCGATGTAGACGAAGATCGCCTCGGCCAGGGTGACCAGGTCGGCGGTGCTGATCCCGGACGCGCTCGCCGCCGCCGCCATCTTCTCCCAGACCACCCGGGCGCCGGTGCGGTAGGCGGCCAGCAGCGCCTCCAGGCTGCGCCCCTCGTCGCTCTCCCCAGCGCCGATCCGCTCGTAGACGATGCGGGCGGTCCCGGCGAGAGCGGGCTCGTCCGTGCCGAACAGCGCCAGCCAGCGGGCCAGCGCGATCTCGACACCGCGACGCAGCGCGACGCCGAAGGGGCCGCTCATGCCCGCCCGGTACTCCGGCTCCCCGGCGGCCACCTCGGCGACGATCGCGTCGACCGTGGCCGGAACAGCCGGCTCCAGCACGGTGGCGAGGTCCGGGCTCAGGCTCGACCAAGGCCGACGCCGTCCTTTGTCACTCAGTGACAAGTTCATACGTGGAAGTCTAGATCTGGGCAAGCAGAGACGGCTCTGATTCATTGGGAAGGCTAGAGCCATGAGCACGAGACCCCGGACCGCAGCGTTCTTCGACCTGGACGGCACCCTGATCCCGGGCTCGGCCAACATCCCGCTGGCCAAGGCCGCATTCGCCGCAGGCCTCGTGGGCAAGCGCGAGCTGGCCCGGGACCTGCGCAACGGCGTGTCGTTCCTGCTCACGGGCGCCAGCGACGAGCGCTCCGCCCAGGTCCGCGACCGCATCCTGCGGGCCGTGACCGGGCACCCGGCAAGCGAGGTGGAGGCGCTCGGCGACCACTTCCTCGCCGACCTCGTCGCCTCCATCCAGCCGCGGATGCGGGACGTGCTGGACAGGCACGCCGCGGCAGGCCACGACCGCGTCGTCCTGTCGGCCAGCCCGACCGAGATCGTCTCCCGGCTCGCCCGCGAGGCCGGGCTCGAGCACGGGACGGGGACCACCTCCGAGCGGGACGACGACGGGGTGTACACGGGGCGGCTTGCCGGGCCGTTCTGCTACGGCGAGGGCAAGGCCGACGTGCTGCGCCAGGTGGCCGCGGAGCGCGGGTACGACCTGCAGCGCAGCTACGCCTACTCCGACTCGGTGAGCGACCTGCCCATGCTGGCGGCCGTCGGCGTGCCCGTCGCCGTGAACCCGGACCCCGAGCTGCGGCAGGTCGCGGCCGATCGCGGCTGGACCGTCCTGGAGACCGGCGCCCTGCCCCGGTTGCCGCTGGGGTCGCCACGCGACGTACTGCGGCTGTCCGGACGCGCGGTGCGCGCCCTGGCCTCGAACCGCCTCGCCGTCGGTCGGTGACTTAGGCCCCTGGGGCCGCGGCCCAGCCCGCGCAAGGCTGCGCCTGTGCCTGCCACGCTGCGGTTCCTCGGCGGAACCGGGACGGTGACCGGAAGCCGGTTCCTGCTCCAGGACGGGTCGACGGCGACGCTCGTCGACGCCGGCCTGTTCCAGGGTCTGAAGGACCTGCGCCGGCGAAACTGGGAGCCGTTCCCGTTCCCCGCCGACCGACTGGACGCCGTCGTGCTCACGCACGCCCACCTCGACCACTGCGGCTACCTCCCGGCACTGGGTCGGCAGGGGCTGTCGGCGCCCGTGCTCGCCACGGCCAGCACCCGCGACCTCGCCGCCCTCGTGCTTCGCGACAGCGCCGCCCTGCAGGAGGAAGACGCCGCCTACGCGGCGCGGTCGGGCTACTCCAAGCACGCCCAGCCCGAGCCCCTGTACGACACCGCCGACGTCGAACGGGTGCTCCCCCTGATCCAGGTGGTGCCGTTCGACCAGCCCGTCACCGTGGACGGTGAGAGCCCGATGCAGGTGACCCTGCACGTCGCCGGCCACATCCTCGGCTCGGCGACCGTCGAGCTCGAGGTGGCCGGACGGACGGTCGTGCTCAGCGGAGACCTGGGCCGCAGCGAGCACCCGCTGCTCCGGCCACCGGCGCCACGCCCGTCCGCCGACATCGTGCTGGTCGAGTCGACCTACGGCAACCGCCTCCACGGCGATGACCCGGCCGAGCAGCTCGGGCAGGTGCTGTCGCGGTGCCTCGGCCGCGGTGGGGTGGCGGTGATCCCGGCGTTCGCAGTCGACCGCACCGAGGTCGTCCTCATGACCCTACGAAAGCTCATGGCCGACGGGGTCGTCCCGCAGGTCCCGGTCTACGCCGACTCTCCCATGGCCCTCGGGGCCCTGGCTGTCTACCGCGCGGCCATCGACGGCCGGGCGCCGGACGTCCGCAGCGGCATCCGCGACGGCGCGTTCGACCCCGGAGACCTCCGCGAGGTCCACGACGCCGCGGGCTCGAAGGCCATCAACGACCCCGGTCATCCCTGCATCATCGTCTCGGCGTCCGGGATGGCCGCCGGGGGCCGGGTCGTCCACCACCTCAAGCACCTGCTTCCCGACCCTCGCAACGCCGTCGTCCTCGTCGGTTTCCAGGCCGCCGGGACCCGCGGGCGAGCACTCGTCGACGGCGCCAGCGAGCTGAAGATGCACGGCCGATACGTGCCGGTGCGGGCCGAGGTCGCGGCCGTGGAGGGCTTCTCCGTGCACGCCGACGCCGACGACATCCTCGCCTGGCTCGGCTCGGCCCCCGACACCCCGGAGGTCGTCTACGTGGTGCACGGGGAGCCGGACGCCTCCGCCGCGCTCGCCGAACGCATCCGCGCCGATCTCGGCTGGACGGCGGTCGTCCCTCGGCACTCCGAGATCGTCCGCGTCGACTGACCGCGATACTGCTGCCCGTGCGTGGGGACGGCCTCCGGCTCGCAGTCGGCACGTTCACCCGCCTTCCCGTCCCACCTCCCCGGCAGATCGACCCCGCAGCCGCCCGCTCGGGGATGTTGCTCGCCCCGGTCGTCGGACTCGCCCTGGCACTGGTCGCGAGCCTGGTGCTGCTGGCCGGGCGATGGCTCGTCGGCGGGACCGAGGGCCCGCTGCTGCCCGCCGCCCTCGCCGTGGCGACGCTGGCGTGGACGACCGGCGGCCTGCACCTCGACGGCCTCGCCGACACCGCCGACGCGCTGGGGTCGCGCCGCCCCGCCGCGGCGGCCCTGGCGGTCATGCGACGCTCCGACGTCGGTCCCATGGGCGTGTCCGCCCTCGTGCTGGTCCTGCTCGTTCAGACCTTCGCCCTGGCCGCCGCAACGAGCAGCGGCGTTGGCACCGAGAGCCTCGTGCTCGCCGTCGTCACCGCAAGGGTGGCGGTGGTCCTCGGCTGCACGCGGGGGGTCCCGGCGGCCCGCGGCGACGGGCTCGGCTCGGAGGTGGCAGGCACGGTCCCCCCGGCCGCGACGTTCGGCGTGGTGGCGGCGCTCGTCGGGGTGGCCTGGGTCGTGGGGCTTGCCGACGCGGACGGCGGGCCCGCTCAGGCCGTGCTCGCGGTGACCGCGGGGGTGGCGGGCGCGGCGCTGCTCCTGCGGCGGGCGATCCGACGCCTCGGCGGCGTCACCGGCGACGTGCTCGGGGCCGGGGTCGAGGTGGCCACGACGCTGGTGCTCGTGGTGATGGCGGGGTCTCCGGACCTGGCCAGCCCCGACTGGTCGTGGCTAAGGCGGTGAGCCCCCGCTGATCCCGAAGGCGTCGTCGAGGTCGGCGGCGATGGCCCCTACGAGGTCGGACACCGTCTGGGTGGGGGCGCGCGACTCGATGACGCGGACCCCGGCGCGGCGGCTCTCGGCGACGATGTACTCGTCGAGCTCGCGGATGGCGTGCAGCCGTGAGACGTACTGCTGCGGGTCCCGGTCGCTGGTGAGGAAGCGGGCGGTGAAGCGGCGCTCGTGCTCGGCCAGGTCGGGCACGGTCAGGACGTAGGAGAACAGCGGCCAGTCCTCGGGCACGTCGACGAGGCCAGGCACGAGGTGGACGCCGCTGAGCATGACCTGCATCCCCTCCTTGAGCGCTCGACGCACGAGGACGACGCTGGCCTGGGAGACGATCGCGGCCTGCTGCTCGAAGGCGGCCAGCAGACGGTTCCCCTCCAGGTTCGATCGGAACATGCGCTGGGCGGAGAACGAGGAGTCGCTCAGAGCCGGGACGAGGCCCGGGTGCAGGGTCCCGCGCAGCACTGCACGGACGAGGTCCGTGCTGAGCACGGCCTCGACCCCCAGCATCTCCGCCGCGGCCCGGCTGACCGTCGACTTCCCCACCCCCGAGGTGCCGCCGACCGCGACCACGACCGGACATCGTTCGCCGCGCAGCCACCACCGCACCCGCAGCCGCCGCAGGGTCTCGTCCTCACCGTCGGCGTGGAGCTCCGCGGCGGTGGCCTCGCGCACGTCGGCCACGCCGACCGTGGGTGCCTGACGTGACTCGAGCGCCCGCCCGACGCGGTTCGCGACGTCCAGCGCCCGGGTGGTGGGCAGCCCGGCCAGGGCCAGCACTCGCGCCAGCATCGGGGCGGAGTACGGCAGCACGAGGTCGCCGTCGACGACGTCCACGCCCGTGACTGTAGGGCAGGCGGAAGGGCCGGGCGCCGGCGTGCCCGGGCGCCGTCGTCCGACCCCGAGCGGGACGCAGCAGGGGGTCTCCTGCTACAGCAGCATCCGGAACCGTCGGGGACGTGCCAGGAAGTCCCGGACCGCGTCGCGACCGCGCCCGCGGATCTCCGGGCCGTGGGTGAAGGCCGCCGTGGTGTAGTCGAGCTCGCCCAACCGGTGCGCGGTCTGCTGGGTCAGCACCGGGTCGGTGCAGAAGGCCAGCGTCGGCCAGGTGCGGCGGGAGTTCATGTTCCAGATGGCGTCCCCGGTCACCAACGTGCCAGACGGCCGGTGCAGCAGCGACACGTGCCCCGGCGTGTGCCCCGGGGTGTGCACGACCTCGATGCCTCCGGCGTACGGGAGCAGCTGCCCGTCGGCCAGCTCGACGTCGACGGGGCAGGGAGTGGGCCCCGGCAGCAGGGTCAGAAGCCGGCCCAGCAGGCCCGGAGGGCGGCCCCCGGTCGCTCTCCCGGTCCGGATGTCCCGGGCGTCGTCGACATGGGCGGCCACCTCGCCGCCGGTCTCCTCGCGCAGCGGGGTCAGCCCTCCGACATGGTCGGCGTGGCTGTGGGTGAGCAGGATCCTCGTGACGTCCCTCGGGTCCAGCCCGATGTGCCGGAGCCCGGCCAGGATGCGGCCGCTCGCGCCCGGCATGCCGGCGTCGACGAGTGTCACCTGGCCGTCGTCGTCGACGAACGCGTAGGAGTTGATCAGGTCCATCGGGGCGGTGGGGATCCGGTGGACGCCCGGGGCGATCTGCACGGACGCAGGCATGGCCGCGAGCCTACGGATCCGGCGGCTGCCTCAGTCGCCGGGCGACGTCCTCCCAGACGTCCGGGTCGAGCCCGAGCCCGATGTGCGTCGAGGACACCTCGACATGGTCGACCTCGTTCGCCGTGTCGATGCACGCCCTCCAGGCGACGACCCGGTCCCGGCGGCTGAAGAACGCCGTCACGGGCACCGGGATGGGCACCTGCTCGCGTTCGGCGACGCGCACGAGGATGCTCGAGATCTGCTCCGGGGTGTAGGACTCGCGGGCGAGGGTGTAGGCCGGTCCGCCGACGACCGGGGTGCCGTAGGTGATGACCTGCGCGACGAGGTCGGGCCGGTCGCGGGCCACCTCCCGGGCGATGACCCCGCCGAGGCTCCACCCGAGCAGGTGGACGGGCCGCCCGGCTCGTCGCGCCAGCACCTCGACCTGCTCGGTCACCGGCGGCAGCAGCGCGGCCACGTCGCCGTGGTTCCTGCCCAGCCCCCATCCGTGGGCGTCGTACCCGAGCCGGCGCAGGTAGGCCCGCAACGGCACGGTCCACGCGTCGGTGGAGGAGTGCCCGGGAAGCACCATGACGGGCTCCCCCTCCCCTCGCGGGACGCGCAGCAGACGGGGCGAGCGGAGCAGCAACCGGGGCAGCTCCCGCACCACCCAGGCCTCCGCCAGGACGTTCTCACGGGTCGGGGGCACCAGCGGGGCGTCGTGGTACCCGGCCGGCAGTGCGGTCACCGCCCACCGTCCAGACGGCGGGACCGCTGCTCACGCCCGGGCTCGCCGTAGGGGTAGTCCGCGGGCTGAGGGTCGCTGGCCTCGTCGAGCAGGGCTGTCTCCTCGTCGGAGAGGTGCAGGCCGGCAGCGCCGAGATTCGTCCGGAGCTGGTCGGTGGTGCGGGCGCCGAGGATCACCGCGCTCACCTGCGGCCGGTCGTGGAGCCAGGCCAGCGCCACCTGTGCCGGCTGCACCCCGCGAGCCTCGGCGACCTGCTCCACGGCGGCCAGGACCTCCCAGGTGTGGGCGCGAGGGGCCCGCCGGTGGTAGGCCTCCACCCCGCGCGCCGGGTCCTCACCCAGCCGGGTGGACCCGCTCGGTGCGCTGTCGGCCCGGTACTTGCCCGACAGCCACCCCCCGCCGAGGGGCGACCAGGGCAGCAGGCCCAGGCCGGTGTAGGCACACGCGGGCACGAGCTCCCACTCGACCTCCCGGACGAGCAGGTTGTACTGGGGCTGGAGGGTCACCGGCCGTGGCATCCCTACGTCGTCGGCGGCGGCGCACAACGCCACCAGCTGCCACCCCGTGACGTTCGAGACGCCCCAGGAGTCGAGGTGCCCGGCGCGACGAGCGTCGTCGAGCATCCGCAGGGTCTCCTCCACGGGGGTCCACGGGTCCCAGGCGTGCAGCTGGTACAGGTCGACACGATCCACGCCGAGGCGACGCAACGACGCCTCGAGGGCGCGCCGCAGGTGCCGGCGGGAGAGCCCGACGTCGTTGCGGTCGGTTCCGGTGGGGAACCTCGCCTTGGTGGCGAGCACGACCCGGTCGGTGATGTCGTCGGGGCGGCGCGCGAGCCACCGTCCGATGATCTCCTCCGACGCCCCGGCCGCGTAGACGTCGGCGGTGTCGACGAGCGTCCCACCGGCCTCGACGAACACGTCGAGCTGCTCGTGCGCTCCGACCTCGTCGGTCTCGGCGCCGAAGGTCATGGTGCCGAGGGCGTAGGTCGACACGGCGACGCCGGACCGACCGAGGAGGCGTGTCTGCACGGGCTACTCGTCGGACCCCTCGGGCAGCGCGGCGGTGCGCAGCACCGACCCCGGCAGGCGGGCCAGACCTCGCGCGGTCCGGCCGGGAAGGGCCGCTGCCGTGACGATCGCCGCCGTCAGCTCCCGCTCGACCACCTCGGGAACGACGCGCTCCACGGAGCGTCGCACCATCTCGTCGAGGCGGACCATGCCGACCTCGGAGCGCAGCTGCTCCACGACCGACGGCATCGCTGCGGACACCACCTCGTCCATGGCCTGCTCGACGGCCGACGACATGGCGGCGCGCACGACGTCGCTGCTCATCGCCTCGGCCACCACGGTGCCGACGAGAAGGTCGACCGAGTCCACCCGGGCCTGGCGGCCCGTGTCGGCCAATGTCTCGACCTGGCCCCGCAGCTCGGTCTGCCGCTCCGGCGGCAGGGACTCGAACAGGGCCGCCCCCACCCGCAGCGACACATCTCCGGCCTGCCGCACGGCCTGGGTGGTCGCCCGGACGGCCGGACGGGTGGCGACGATGCCCAGCCCGAGCGCCACGTCCCCGGCGGTGAGCAGGCGCCGGTAGCTGGTGGTTCGTCGCGTCGCGACCCGGCGGGATCCTCCCTTGCCCGTCTTGGCCGACGAGGTCTGCTTGCGCGCGGGGCTCACGAGGTCAGCCTAGGGCTTGCGGACCGGTCGGGCATCGGGGTCGAAGCGACGCAGACGCAGGCTGTTGGTCACCACGAACACCGACGAGAACGCCATGGCGGCGCCAGCGATGACGGGGTTGAGCAGCCCCGCCATGGCCAGCGGGATGGCGGCGACGTTGTAGGCGAACGCCCAGAACAGGTTCCCCTTGATCGTGGCCAGGGTGCGTCGGGACAGACGGATGGCGTCCACGGCCGAGCGCAGGTCGTTGCGCACCAGGGTGAGGTCGCTGGCCTCGATGGCGACGTCGGTGCCGCTGCCCATGGCGATGCCGAGGTCGGACTGGGCGAGGGCGGCGGCGTCGTTCACGCCGTCCCCGACCATCGCCACGGTCGCCCCGGCTCGCTGGAGGTCGCGGACGAGAGCGACCTTCTGCTCGGGGAGGACCTCGGCGACCACGTCGTCGGCGGCGATGCCGACCTCCGCCGCCACCGAGGCAGCCGCCCGGGGGTTGTCCCCGGTGAGCAGGACCGGCCGCATCCCGAGGGCGCGGAGCTCGCTGACGGCCTGCGCGCTGGTGTCCTTGACCGTGTCGGCCACGACGAGCACGCCTCTGGCCACGCCGTCCCAGCCGACGACGACGGCGGTCTGGCCGCGGTCGTGGGCGACGTCCACCGCCACCGCCAGGTCGTCCGGCAGCGGCATCGACCACTCGCTCGCGAGCCAGGAGGCCTGGCCCGCGACCACCGCGTGGCCGTCGACGAGACCGTGCACGCCACGGCCCTGCTCGGAGCGGAAGGCCTCCACCTCGGTGGGCTCCTCGCCGGTGGCCTCGCGCCCCCCGGCCGCGATCGCCGCGGCGACCGGGTGCTCGGAGGCGTGCTCCAGGGAGCCCGCCAGCTCCAGCAGCAGCTGCCGCGGCACCCCCGCGGTGGGGAGCGCGTCGACCAGCCGCATCCGCCCCGTGGTGACGGTGCCGGTCTTGTCCAGCACGATGGTGTCAGCGCGCCGGGTCGACTCGAGGACCTCGGGGCCCCTGATGAGGATCCCGAGCTGTGCCCCCCGCCCGGTGCCGACGAGCAGGGCGGTCGGCGTGGCGAGCCCCAGCGCGCAGGGGCAGGCGATGATGAGCACGCTCACCGCCGCGGTGAAGGCCAGGTCGGCCCCCGATCCCGTGCCGAGCCAGAAGCCGAGGGTGAGCGCCGAGAGCCCCATGACGACGGGCACGAACACCGCGGCGACCCGGTCGGCCAGCCGTTGGACCTCCGCCTTGCCGGACTGCGCCTCCTCGACGAGGCGGGCCATCTGTGCCAGCTGGGTGTCGGAGCCGACTCTCGTCGCGCGCACGACGAGCCGGCCGCCGGCGTTGACGGTGGCACCGACGACCGCGTCCCCGGGGCCGACCTCGACCGGCACCGGCTCGCCGGTGAGCAGGGAGGCGTCGACGGCGGAGGTGCCGGTGACCACGGTCCCGTCGGTGGCCACCTTCTCCCCCGGCCGCACCACGAAGCTGTCCCCGACGGCCAGGTCGGCGACGGGGATGCGCGTCTCCCGCCCGTCGCGCAGCACGGCGACGTCCTTCGCCCCCAGGTCGAGCAGGGCGCGCAGGGCAGCGCCGGCCCGGCGCTTCGCCCGAGCCTCCAGGTAGCGGCCGAGCAGGATGAAGGTCGTCACGGCGGTGGCGACCTCGAGGTAGATCTCGTCCGCTCCGGCACCGCGACTCGGGACCAGGTCGATGGTCATGGTCATCCCGGGCATGCCGGCGTCACCGAGGAACAGAGCCACGAGCGACCACCCGAACGCCGCCATCACCCCGACGCTGATGAGGGTGTCCATGGTGGCGGCCCCGTGCCGCAGGTTGACCCAGGTGGCCCGGTGGAACGGCCAGGCGCCCCACACGACCACAGGTGCGGCCAACGTGAGGACGAGCCACTGCCAGTACCGGAACTGCAGCGCCGGGACCATCGACAGCACCACGACGGGCAGGGTGAGGGCCGCCGAGACGAGCAGGCGCTGGCGAAGCACGGATATCTCGGGGTCCTCGGCGGGCTCGGACTCGGTGGCCGGCTCGGGCAGCGCGGCGGTGTAGCCGGTCTTCTCGACGGTGGCGATGGCCTCGTCCGGACTCATGCCCGGGGGTAGCACGACGTGGGCCTTCTCGGTCGCGTAGTTGACGTTGGCCAGCACGCCGGGCATGCGGTTGAGCCGCTTCTCGATCCGGGTGGCGCACGACGCGCATGTCATGCCTCCGATGACCAGCTCGACGGGCTGGGACCCGGGCTCCATCAGCCCGCCCCGACGAGCGTGCCCACCAGGTACCCGAAGGCGACGAGGGCGATCAGCACCACACCGAAGCCCACCAGTCGGGCGGCGGCACTCATGGCGAGGCCACGCCCACCAGGTCGTAGCCGGCCTCGTCGACGGCGTCGCGCACGGCCTTCTCGTCCAGGCCGGCGTCGCTGGTGACCGTCACGCGCGACGAGCCCTCCGGGGCGAGGTCGATCGCCACCTCGGCCACCCCCGGCAGCCGGGATACCTCCTCGGTCACCGCGTGCACGCAGTGGTCGCAGCTCATCCCCGTCACCAGGTATGTGGTCGTGGTCATCGTCTCTCCTCTCAGGACCGCACGAGCCGTGCGATCGCTGCCGTGGCTTCTCTCAGCTTCTCGTCGGCCACCTCGCCCCCCTCGGCCACCGCGTGGGCCACGCAGTGGGACAGGTGGTCCTCCATGAGCAGCAGCGCGACCGACTCCAGCGCCCTCGTCGCCGCGGAGACCTGGGTCAGCACGTCGATGCAGTAGGTCTCCTCCTCGACCTGGCGCGAGAGCCCTCGCACCTGGCCCTCGACGCGGCGCAGCCGCCGGAGCACCTCCTGCTTGTGGTCCAGGTAGCCGGCGGGTGGCTGGTGTCCGTCCACGACCCCATGATACCCCCTGGGGGTATCATGGGCAACGGGACGAGAGTTCGCAGGACCGTAACGTCCCGTTGACCTACCCGACGCGAGCGGACGCTGTACTTGCTCCAAGCGGAGCCCCTCCCGTCGCCCCCTCCCTCCCCCCGCGACGGGCGGGGCTCCCGCGTCACGACGGGACGGTTGGTCACGGGATGCTGACTTCCGGCCGTGTCTCAGGGCCTGATGCGGTCCTACGGTCCGGTCGTGACGGCACACCCTGTGCGCTGGCGGCAGCTGGTAGCGACCGACCCGGTGCCCTGGCTGCTCGCCTGTGACGAGCCCTTCGCCCGCTGGGTCACCCTGCGCGGCGTCCTGGGTTGCCCGGCGGACGACCACGACGTGCGGGAGGCACGCGCGGCCACCCTGCGGCACCCGGCCGTCAGGGGGCTGCTCGACGACCTCCCGGACTGGGAGCAGCCGGTCCGGTCCCACGGCGCCCCGACCTACGGCCCGAACCTGCTCCACCTGCTCGCCGACCTCGGGGTGGGGCCCGGCGACGACCCGTCAGTCGAACGGCTCCTCGACCAGATGCTCGAGCACTGCACCCCGGACGGTCGCTTCCAGTCGTACGCGACGTTCATCCGTCTCAGGGAGCCCGCCTGGGGCAGCGTGGCGTGCGACCACGACGCGATCACCGAGGCCCTCGTCCGGTTCGGTCGAGCCGACGACCTGCGGGTGCGCCGAGCCCTGGAGCTGCTGGCCGGTGACGTCGTCGCGACAACCTCCGGGCTGGGATGCCGCTGCTGGCCGCACACCATCACCCGAGGGCGGGGACCGGGACGCGTCGCCGACCCCTGCCCCCAGGCGACGATCGAGGCGCTGCGCACCTTCGGACGGCTGCCGCTGCTCGAGCGCCCGGTGGGGCTCCCGCAAGTGGCGCAGACGGCCCTGTCGACCTGGCGGACCCGGGCCGAGCACAAGCCGTACATGTTCGGCCACGGGTCGCACTTCACGACCGTCAAGTGGCCCAACGTGTGGTACTCGGTGCTCTGGGTGCTGCAGGCGCTGGCCGCCGTCCCCGCCGTGTGGTCGGGCCCGGCCGCCGACCCCGCCGATCGCCGGGCGGCAGCCGAGCTCGTCGCCTGCCTGGCGGCGGCCAACCTCGACGGCCAGACGCGCGTGGTTCCCCAGTCGGTCTACCGTGGCTTCGAGGCCTTCTCCTTCGGCCAGAAGCGAGAGCCGTCCCCGGTCGCCACGGCGTGGGTCTGCGCGATGCTGGTGGCCTTCGACGACGTGGCCGACGACGCCGCGGCCGTGGACGTGGCGGCCCTCGAGCCGGCGAAGGACAGCGCGGGCGTCCGGGTGGCGGTACGCGCCTGAGCAGCGGCTACCGTCGCACCGTGCAGCCCGCCGACATCGTCCGGTACGTCGACGTCGCGCTGGCCGCCGTGCAGGAAGCCGGGACCTTGGCCGTCCGCCACTTCCGCAGCCGCCTGGTCGTCGACGACAAGGACCCCGGCGCGGCCTTCGACCCGGTGACGATCGCGGACCGGGAGGTCGAGGCGAGCATCCGGGCTTCGCTGGCGGCACACCTGCCCGGCCACCGCGTCGTCGGGGAGGAGCACGGCGAGACCGGATCAGGTCCGGTCACCTGGGTCATCGACCCCATCGACGGCACCCGGTCCTACATCAGCGGGATGCCGACCTGGGGCACCCTCCTCGGGCTGGTCGTCGACGACGTCCCGGTGGCCGGGATCGTCCACCAGCCCTACACGGACGAGACGTGGGTGGCCGACCCGGTGCGGGGCGCGAGGTTCCGGCACGGCGCGAGCTGGCAGCCGCTGGTCACCCGGACGACCACCACCCTCGACGACGCGGTGCTGTACAGCACGCACCCATCGATGCTTGCCGACGACGGCGTCCTCGACGGCTACCAGGCCCTGGCCGCCCGCTGCCGGCTCCAACGCTGGGGTGGGGACTGCTACGCCTTCGCTCTGCTGGCCAGCGGCCTCATCGACATAGTCGTGGACGGGTCGCTGAAGCCCTACGACATCGTGCCGCTCGTCCCGGTCGTGGAGCGGGCCGGCGGGGTGGTGACCGACCTGGCGGGCCGGACGCCGCTGCTCGGCGGCACGGTCGTCGCCGCGGCGACCCCGGCGCTGCACGCGCAGGCGCTCCGGTTCCTGCTGGGCGAGTCAGCCGAGCCGGCGACCGGCCACGAGCATGCCTAGCGCCGCGACTCCCCCGAGCGCACCGGCGACCACCAGCGGCAGGCTGCCGGACCCGGCCCCGGCGTCCCAGGCCAGGCCCGCCCACAGCCCGGCGATCAGGACCGCGCCTCCGGACAGCCCCTGGACGACCCCCTGCGCGCGGCCCCGGACCTCCGGGGCAACCAGGCTCGACACCCAGGCCTTGCCGACCCCGTCGGTGAAGCCGTTGAACCCCCCGTAGACGCCGACGAGGGCCACGACCGCCCACCCGCCGTCGACCAGCCCCAGGCCCACCAGTCCCACGGCGAAGCACGCCAGCCCCAGCGCGTACACCCGCGACCGGGGCCAGCGGTCGGCGAGCACGCCGGCGGGCAGCGAGATGGCGGCGTAGACGACGTTGTACAGCACGTAGACGGCGACCACACCGGTGGCGTCGAAGCCGATCTGCGAGACCCGGAGCAGCACCAGCGCGTCGGGGACGTTCACCAGCCCGATCAGCGTGAGCACGACCGCCAGCACCCAGAACGGCCGCGGCAACGGCGGACGAGGACCCCGGGTGCCCGCGCGGACCGGGCGGGAGTCCCGCCGGAGGGGACCGGGGTCGCGCCGGGCGGGGCGCTCCCGCGTCAGGGCGACCAGCAGGACCGACACCACCGCCGGGACCACCGCCACCCAGAGGGCGAGCCGCACGTCACCGTCGGTCAGCGCCAGGACGCCGAGTCCGAGCAGGGGGCCGACGACGGCGCCGAGCGTGTCCATCATGCGGTGGAAGCCGAACACGCGTCCCTGGGCCGCCGGTGGGACGTCCTCGACCAGCAGGGCGTCGCGAGGGGCTCCGCGCACGCCCTTGCCGATCCGGTCGGTGACGCGTCCGAGCAGCACCACCGGCCAGACGGTGGCAAGCGCGACGACGACCTTGCCGAGGGCGGCCAGCCCGTAACCCGCGCCCACGAGCCGTCGCCGGCCCACCCGGTCGGAGGCGGTCCCCGCCACGTACGTGGTCGCCGCGGCCGCCGCGTTCGCCACTCCCTCGACGACGCCCACGACGACGGGAGGGGCCGCGAGCACACCGGTCAGCAGCAGGGGGAGCACGGGGTAGAGCAGCTCGCTGGCGGCGTCCTGGCTGAACGACACGAACGACAGGACGACGACGTTGCGCGTCAGCCACGACGGCCGTCGGCGGTTCACCCCCGGGCGTGCTTGCGCCGGGCCGCCTCCCGGCCGCGGGCCGAGGCGTCCAGCGTCACCTTGCGGATGCGCAGCGCCTGCGGTGTCACCTCGACGCACTCGTCGTCGCGGCAGAACTCCAGCGCCTGCTCGAGGGAGAGCCGCCGCGGCGGCACCAGCCGCTCGAGCTCCTCGGCCGTCGACGAGCGGATGTTGGTGAGCTTCTTCTCCTTGGTCACGTTGACGTCCATGTCGTCGGCTCGGGCGTTCTCCCCCACCACCATGCCCTCGTAGACGACGGTCCCTGGCTCCACGAACAGGCTCCCCCGCTCCTGCAGAGCGAACATCGCGTAGGACGTGGCCTGCCCGGCCCGGTCGGCGACCAGCGAGCCCGTCGGGCGGGTCAGCAGGTCGCCGAACCACGGCTCGTACCGTTCGAACACCTGGTGGGCGATCCCCGTGCCCCGGGTCTCGGTGAGGAAGTCCGTGCGGAACCCGATGAGACCGCGGGCCGGCACGACGTACTCCAGGCGCACCCAGCCCGTACCGTGGTTGACCATCTGCTCGAGCCGGCCCTTGCGCCGGGCCAGCAGCTGCGTCAGGGCCCCCAGGTACTCCTCGGGCGCGTCGATGGTGAGCCGCTCGACCGGCTCGTGCAGCCGGCCCTCGACCTCCCGGGTCACCACCCGCGGCCTGCCCACGGTGAGCTCGAAGCCCTCCCGCCGCATGGTCTCCACCAGCACCGCCAGCGCCAGCTCGCCGCGTCCCTGGACCTCCCAGGCGTCGGGGCGGTCGGTCGGCAGCACCCGCAGCGAGACGTTCCCGACGAGCTCGCGGTCCAGCCGCTCCTTGACCAGCCGCGCAGTCAGCCGCGTCCCGCCCGAGCGTCCGGCCAGCGGCGAGGTGTTCGTGCCGATCGTCACCGCCAGCGCCGGCTCGTCGACGGTCAGCCGCGGCAGGGGTTGCGGGTCGTCGACATCGGCGAGGGTCTCCCCGATCGTGATGTCGGGGTTGCCGGCGACCGCGATGATGTCCCCCGGTCCGGCGTGGTCCACGGGCACGCGATCGAGGGCCTCGGTCATGAGCAGCTCGGTGATCTTCATCCGCGACACCGACCCGTCGGCTCGGCACCATGCGACCTGCTGGCCCTTGCGCACGGTGCCGGCGTGCACGCGACACAGTGCCAGCCGGCCGAGGAACGGGCTGGCGTCGAGGTTGGTCACCTGCGCCTGCAGCGGCGCCTCGGGGTCGTAGCGCGGCGGCGGGACGGTGCGCAGGATCGTCGCCATGAGCGCGTCCAGGTCTGCAGCGTCCGGCACCTGCCCGTCGACCGGGCGCTCGAGCGAGGCACGGCCCGCCCGGGCGCTGGCGTAGACGATGGGGAACTCGATCTGCTCCTCGGTCGCGTCGAGGTCGAGGAACAGCTCGTACACCTCGTCGACCACCGCAGCGATCCGGGCGTCGGTGCGGTCGGTCTTGTTCACGCACACCACGATGGGCAGCCTCGCCGCCAACGCCTTGCGCAGCACGAAACGGGTCTGCGGCAGCGGCCCCTCGCTGGCGTCGACGAGCAGCACCACGCCGTCGACCATGGCCAGGCCCCGCTCGACCTCTCCCCCGAAGTCGGAGTGGCCCGGTGTGTCGATGATGTTGACCGTCACCGGCCCGTCCGCGGACTGCCACCGCACCGCGGTGTTCTTGGCGAGGATCGTGATGCCCTTCTCCCGCTCCAGGTCCCCGGAGTCCAGTACGCGCTCGGCCACGTCCTGGTTGGCGCGGAAGGCCCCGGACTGCCACAGCATCGCATCGACGAGCGTCGTCTTCCCGTGGTCGACGTGGGCCACGATGGCGACGTTGCGCAGGTCGGGTCGGCTGGTCACGTCTCCCATTGTCGCCCCCGCCGGGACGAACCTAGGGTTCGGCCCCGTGCGCCGACCCCTGCTGCTCCTGCTCGTCGGCGTGCTCGTCGCGGTCACGGGCGGTTGCTCGTGGGGCGGCGGGTCCTCGATCAGGGCCGTGGAGATGACCCGGCCCCTGCCGGTGCCCCCGCTCGCCTCGTCCCGGACCGACGACCAGGGGCGCCGGGTGTTCGACCTCGACATCCGCGAGGGCAGCCACGACTTCGGGCAGGGCGCCGTCGACGGCACCTGGGGCGCCAACGGGACCTACCTGGGGCCGACCGTGCGCGTCGACCGCGGCGAGACGGTGGTGATGAACGTCGCCAACGGCACCGAGGAGACCACCACGCTGCACTGGCACGGCATGCGCGTGCCGGCGCCGATGGACGGGGGACCGCACCAGATGGTTCCTCCCGGGACGACGTGGTCGCCGACCTGGACCGTCGACCAGCCTGCCGCGACGCTCTGGTACCACCCGCACCCGCACGGGCGCACGGCCGAGCAGGTGTACCGCGGGCTCGTCGGGCTGTTCCTCGTCGACGACCCGGCAGCGCCGGCGGGGCTGCCGGACGAGTACGGCGTCGACGACGTGCCGGTCGTCGTCCAGGATCTCTCGATCACCGCCGACGGCCGCCTGGACCCGACGACCGGCGCCACCACCGCGGTCGGGTTCGTCGGGGACACCCTCGCCGTGAACGGCACCATCGGCCCCTACCTCGACGTGACCACCGAGCTGGTGCGGCTGCGCCT
>Ga0316576_10000619_pt1 | contig 17094 bp, 19 predicted proteins | sample S0NA_FD_203075 | JGI IMG/M metagenome (GOLD analysis project Ga0316576, IMG submission 203075) | Rhizosphere microbial communities from salt marsh grasses in Alabama, United States - S0-2_050615r3r5 | ecosystem: Host-associated > Plants > Roots > Rhizosphere | place: USA: Alabama | collected... | reverse complement strand
CGTTGCCATCGACCCATCCTACTGGCGCCTCAGTTCATCGCAGGATCCTGTGGGAACGAGGCGACGAGCGACAACGGATGGGGCTGACGGCGCAGCACACGGCGCCAGAGATCCGACGGGTCGGCGGTGAAGATGTCCTCGGGCAGGGTGTCCACGACGAACCAGGCACCCTCGTCGATCTCGGCGTCCAGCTGGCCTTCGCCCCAGCCGGCGTAGCCGGCGAAGACGCGCAGCTCGGTGACCGCTTCGGTGACCAGCTCGGCAGGCGTGTCCAGATCGATGACCCCGACGTCGTGCGGCAGCTGGCGTACCCCGATGACGTCGGGGCGCTGCGTGCGCACAAGGGCAAGTGCCGAGTCGGGCGCCACCGGACCACCATGGAAGACCTGGGACGGAGCGGAGGCAAGCCGGCACCAGTCGGGCAGGATCTCCGACACGGGCAGGCTCGACGAGCGGTTGAGCACGACGCCCAGCGCCCCGTGGTCGGTGTGCTCCAGCACCAGCACGACGGTCCGCTCGAAGTTGGGGTCGCTCAGCGACGGGGCCGCCACCAGCATCCGACCAGCCGTGCTCACGCCCCCATCTTCGCCGCCGGGGCCGCTGCGCGTGTCGGATCGGGGAAGTACGTGCCCTCGCCCCGGACGAGCACCGATACCTCGGCGCCAGGAACCAGGTGCCGAGGAGCGCCGAGCACCCGCGACCGCACGAGCGTCGATCCATCGCCGACAGCCACGGTGACCAGCGCGTCGTGACCGAAGAACTGCGCGCCGACGACGGTGCCGGGTACCCCCGCACCGCCGCGCAGCAGCACCACCAGCTGCTCCGGACGAAGGACCAGACGACCTCGCCCGGGCGGGCCGCCGTTGACACGGACGGAACCGACGGCGCTGGCGGCTCGGTCGCCGTCGCTGACAGCGTCCAGCAGCATGGCGTCACCGAGGAAGGCCGCGACCTCGGCGGACGACGGCTCGGCGTACACCTCCATCGGCGCGCCCTGCTGGAGGACACGGCCGTGCTGCATGACCGCCACCTCGTCGGCCATCGACAGCGCTTCCTCCTGGTCGTGGGTGACGAGCACGGCCGTCGCCCCGACGGCGCGGACGGCCTCGCGCACCTGGTGTCGCAGCGCGGCACGCAGGCCCATGTCCAGTGCTGCGAACGGTTCGTCGAGGAGCACGAGCGACGGCGCCGGTGCGAGCGCACGGGCGAGTGCGACCCGCTGGAGCTGGCCGCCGGAGAGCTCGTGCGGCATCCGGGAGGCGAGGCCGGTGAGGCCCACGAGCTCGAGCATCTCCCCGACGCGCCCGCGAGCGTCGCGTCGGCGTCCCAACCCGAACGCCACGTTGCTCGCCACGCTGAGGTGCGGGAAGACGGCGCCCTCCTGGGGGACCACGCCGATCGCCCGGTGCTCAGGGCTCACGAACCGGCCGGGGGCGCTCAGCGGCCGGCCGTCGAGCTCGATGACTCCGGTGTCGGGGCGGTCGAAGCCGGCGATCAGCCGCAGGAGCGTCGTCTTGCCGCACCCGGACGGACCGAGCACCGCGACGACCGTCTCCGCCTGGACGTCCAGCGTGACGCCGTCCAGCACGGGCACGCTGTCGGCACCGGCGCCGAACGCCTTGGTCACACCGGCCACGCGCAAGGTCGCGCTCACGAGCGGCCCACCTCCGTTCGTACGGCCAGCAGCGCCGAGGGGACGATGGCGACGAGCAGCAACCCGGCAGCGTACGGCGCTGCGGCCGCGTACGCCCCGGCGGAGGTGGCCGACCACAGCTGCGTGGCAAGGGTGTCGACACCGGTCGGCCGAAGGATGAGCGTCGCCGGCAGCTCCTTCATCACCGTCACCGCCACCAGCGCGGCTCCGGCCAGCACACCCGGGGTGATGGCCGGGAGCGTGACCGAGCAGAACGCCTGCAGGGGCCGCCGCCCGAGCGACCGCGCCATCTCCTCGAGCACCGGCGGCGTCGCGGCCACCGCAGCACGCACGGCACCGACTGCGATCGGCAGGAACAGCACCGCGTAGGCGACGAGCAGCATGGTCGTCGTCTGGTACAGCGGGTACACCGCCCGAACGCCGAGGTAGACCAGCGACAGGGCCACCACGATGCCGGGCAGCGCGAAGCCGGTGTAGGAGACTCGCTCCGTCCAGGCGGCCCAGGCCGACGGGTAGCGGGCAGCGAGCATGCCGACGGGGGCGGCGGCGACGGTGGTCAGCACGGCTGCACCGAGCGCGAGGCCGACAGTCGCACCGACGGATGACAGGACTGTCGGGACGTCCCAGCCCCTGCTCGACCCGGCGAGCCACCAGGCGACGGTGCCGGTCGGCACGGCCAGGGCGAGCGCCAGCACGACGGCCATCGAGGCGAGCACGACAACCCGTGGAGCACCCGTCACCGTCGTCGGCACCGCCGCCCGTGCCACGCCGGAGCCCAGCCGGGCCTGACGCGCCCGGCCGCGCGATCGCAGCTCAGCCGTGGCGATCACCGCCGTCACGGCGACCAGCAGCAGCGACAGGACGGCCGCGGGCACGGGGTCGAAACCGGCCCGGTACGAGGTGTAGATCGCGCGGGTGAAGGTGTCCATCCGCAGCAGCGCGACGGCCCCGAAGTCCGAGAGCACGTACAGGGCCACCAGGAGCCCTCCGGCAACGGCCGCCGGCTGCACCTGTCGAAGGGTGACACCGGTGAACGTGGCCAGCGCGCCGCGACCGAGCGACCGCGCGACGTCCTCGGCAGCGGGATCGGCTCGGGTGAGCGCGGCCGCCACCGGGAGCAGGACGTAGGGGTAGCAGACCAGGGTGAGCACGAACGCCGAGCCGAGGAAGGGCGGCAGTGCCGGGACGAGGCTGACCCACGCGTAGGCGGCCAGGTAGGAGGGCACGGCAAGCGGCAGCACCCCGAGCACGAGCCACGTCCGCCGCGCCGGGACGGTGGTTCGGGTCACGACCCATGCCCAGGCCACGCCGATGACCAGACTGGCGACCGTCACCACCAGAGCGAGTCCGAGCGAACGCAGCAGCAGCTCGACCGTCCGCCCTCGCCAGAGGACGTCGACGACGTCGGCGGGCCCCGCGGCTGCCGTGCGCAGCAGCAGGTAGACGAGCGGCAGCGCCGCGAGAGCAGCAGCGGGCAGGGCCGCGACCCTCAGCAGGCGAGGAGCCGTGGCCCTGCGGGAGGGCAGAGTCGCCGCGCTCAGAGCAGACCGGCCTCCTCGAGCATGGCGATGGTCTCGGCCAGCGTGTCGAGGTCGGACAGGTCGATGTCGGGTGGGTCGATCGACGGCAGCTCGGGCAGGTCGGCCGCGGGCACCACCGAGCTCACCATGGGGTACTCGAAGGTCTCGGTGGCGAAGTACTCCTGCGCACCATCGGAGAGCAGGTAGTCGACGAAGGCCGCCGCATGCTCCGGCTGGTCGCTGGCTGCCAGCGGCTGCACCCCGGCCACGTTCACGAGCGCGCCGGGGTCTCCTCCACCGACGAAGGCCAGCCTCGACGGCACGGCGTCCGCACCTTGCTCGGCCACCTTGCGGTACCAGTAGTAGTGGTTGATGAGACCGGCGGACACAACACCGTTGTCCACGGCGTCCAGGATCGGGGTGTTGCCCTCGAACGACTGGACGTCGTTGGCGACCATGGCGTCCAGCCATGCTCGGGCCGCCTGGTCGCCGCGGGCCACGCGGTACCCGGTCACGAACGACTGGAACGACGCGTTGGTCGGGGCGACACCGACCTCTCCGGACCATCGTGGGTCGGTCAGCTCGTCCACCGACCGGGGGACCTCGTCCACCTCGCGAGGGTCGTAGACGATCACCCGGGCACGGCCCGACACCGGCACCCAGGTGGCCTCCGGGGGCCGGTACTCCGCCGGCACCCGGCCCAGGACGTCGGCGTCCACCCGAGCCGCCAGTCCCGCCTTGGAGACCGCACCCAGGGCACCGGCGTCCTGGGCGAAGAAGACGTCCGCCGGCGAGCGCCCGCCCTCCTCGACGAGCTGGCTGGCCAGCTGCGCGCTGTCGGCGTAGCGCACCTCGACCTCGATGCCCGTCTCGTCGGTGAAGCGCTCGATGACCGGGGCGACCAGCTGCTCGGCACGCCCCGAGTAGACGGTCAGGGGGCCGGCGTCCTGCTGCTGCGACGCAGCGCCCGACGAGCCGGCCGGCGCGTCCGCGCCGTCGGCGTCCCCCCCACAGGCAGCGAGCAGCCCGGCGAGGACGAGGAGCAGGGCCGACCCTCGCCCAGAATTTCTCAACACCCGTGTAGTTTATTTAGGTAAGCCTTACCTGTGTCAAGGGGAGTCGTGCCACACTGTCAGGCATGGACGATGTGACCCCCACGCCCGACGTCTCGCCCCTGCACGTCGACTGGTTCGACACCGACGAGCACCAGGTGCGGGTGAGCGTGGGTGCGTGCCGGCTGCGCATCCGCACCGGCGGCCCGGAGGCGCTGGTGTCCGGTGAGTACGACGACCCCACCGGCACGCTTCCGATCAGCGTGACGCACGAGCACGGCTCGGTTCGGATCACCCAGCAGACCCGGCTGTCGGACGTGAAGGGCTTTCGAGCCGCGGTGCCGACGTTGGATCTCTCCCTGGGCACGGGTCGAGCCGTGACGCTCCAGGTGGCCACCGGCGCCTCGGACGTGCACGCCGAGCTGGGCGGCCTGATGCTGCGCCGAGCCGCCGTGCGGCTCGGCGCGGGAAGCGCCACGATCGGGTTCGCCTCTCCCGTCGTGGGCCGGCTCGAGCGCTTCGAGTGCGAGGCGGGCGCGGCCAGCGTGACGATCACCGGCCTCGGCAACGCCGCACCGGACCACGCCACGGTGGTCGGTGGCGCGGCGAGCTACGACGTGTCGTTCGACGGGCACCCGACCCAGGACGTGAACGCGAAGGTCACGACCGCAGGGGCCAACGTCGTGCTCCGGGTGCCCACGAACGCGGCGGCACGGATCGGCGTGGTGTCCATCCTCGCCGGGCTGACGGTGCGAGACGGCTTCCAGACGTGGGAGGACTCGTACTGGACCCAGCCAGGGGTGGACGGTGCGCATCCCCTGCTCTCCGTCGACACCAGCGTCACGCTGGGGAGCCTGGAGATCGTGGGCATGGACGACGTGGAGCCGCCGGGAATCGAACCCGGGTCCCGTTGACCCGTCACCGGTCTTCTCCGTGCGCAGTCACGGTCTCGTGGTCTCGGCTACTCCGCTTCGTGTGACCCAACGGAGAACACAGCCCAGCCACTGTGAGGTGTTCCGCACATCTCCGTGGCCGAGATGCTTGGTGAGTCCCCTAGATGACGCCAGTCACCGGGTCGGGGACGCCCCGGGCTGACGACGTTGCGACCTCGCTCAGGCGGCGAGGGCGAACGTGTTCTGCGTCTTGTTGGCAGATATTGGTTCCGCGGCATGGTTAACGAGGTCAGTCGCGGGTCCTCGGCACGCTTCACCGGCTCCGACATCAGCGGTCGAAACCGATCGGCCCCTTGTTCAGTTGTCAACTGCCCACCATTCTACCCCGGCGTCGGGCTCTGCTCCCTCTCGACGACGTCGAGCGAGCCCGTCGTGACCGGCAGCAACGCCAGGTAGGTGCGCCCGGGTGGCACCGCGACGTCCTCGCCCTGGACGGAGAACGCCCACGGCTGCCCGGGGGACTCCTTGCTCCACTCGATGTCGACGATGCGCCCGCCGTGAGCCAGCCAGCCCGTCCCGGTGCCCTCGGTGAGGTTGATCGGCACGGGGGCCCCGCTGGGGTCGAGGTAGCCGGCCGTGCCCTGCTCGACTGTGAGCGCGATGACGGTGTCGGCGACGAACCCGTCGGCCTCGGCCAGGTCACGCGACCACCGCGAGCCGTCGAGCACGAGCCTGGTGGTGTGGGCGGGCGAGTACGTCAGCACGAGGTCGCCCGCGGGACGGGTGACCTCCTCGTCGACGACGAGGTCGCCGAAGTCGAAGTAGGCCTGGTCGGGGCCTGGCGCGTCGAGGGCCGCATAGGCCTCGTCGAGGTCGACGAGAAGGTTGTGCGGCGCAGCACGCGACGGGTCGCGGGAGAAACCTGGTGTGCCGTCGAGGCGGGTCTCGATCCCCGCTGCGGCAATGTCGCCCAGCGCCTCCGGCGCTCCCCCGGACGCCACGAGCACTCCGTCGACGGGCTTGACGATGCCCACGTCGCTGGAGCGCACGGACCGGACGGGACCGATCGTGCCGCGCGGCGAGGAGTGCACGAGCACGGCGAGGCGGGTCACGCCCCCCTCGACGGGCTCCTCCACGACGATGTCGGCGACATCGAGCCCTGCCTGGGGCAGCGCGGCGTCGACGTTGTCGACCTTGACGACGACCACCGGGCCGTCCACGTCGACGGCCGGGCCGGCTGCCTCGAGCCCGGTGAGCGGCCAGGGTGGCCCTGGCTCGGCGGTCGGAGCCGAGCCGGGGTCGTCCGTCGCTCCGGCACAGCCGGCGAGGACGAGCAGGGCCACCGCCGCAGGCAGGAGTCGGCGCACGGCACCAGTCATACCAGCGGTGTCGTGATCGCGACGAGCAGCGCCACCGGGGGAGCCTGGGCGAGGGCACCGGCAAGCGGCGAGCCGCTGAGGTCTCGCACGCGCACGCCGTACGCCCCGAACCAGGGCAGCAGCAGGACGAGCAGGGGCACGAGCAGGGTCAGGAAGCCAGGGGCTGCTCCGGCTGCCGCAAGCAGGGCGACCAGGGCGGCGAGGGCGAGACGACCGACCACCATCGAGACGTACCCGCCCCGCAGGAGCAGCTCCCCCCAGCCGAAGAGCGTGGCGGCGAGCGCGAGAGCGATGCCGGCCAGAGCCCGGCCACCGGAGAGGCTGACCTCGGCCCAGGCAACCTGGGCCGGCACCCCGATCGCGACCGCCGCAGCAGCACCCAGCAGCAGCCCGGGCCCCGCGGTCGCTGCCGACGGCCGCTCCCAGCGACGGGCCAGCGCAAGGGCGACCAGCCCGGCCAGCGCGAGGAAGACCGCCAGGTATCCACCCACTGCCACCGGCAGCAGATCTCCCAGGGAGGGAACCAGGGCGAGGACGAGCCCGGCGACCCCACCCCCGACCGGCACGGCGACCCAGCCGGGCAGGCGCGACCCAGGGCCGCGCACCCCGTCCACCCGACGTCGCACGAGGAGGCCGGAGAGGGGCCAGAACACCAGAGCCGAGCCGAGGTAGACCGCACCCACACCGATCATGCGGGTGTCGGCCGCGACCGGCAGTGCCTGACGTCCGACGACATCGTCGAGCCATCGGATCGACTCGGTCAGGGTCGTGGTCCGGAACAGGATCGTGATGTGCTCCGCCCCGGCGATGGTGACGACGGGGTAGCCGAGCGACTCGGCCGCACGAGCCGTCGCGGCGAACCGGCTCGGCTCCAGGCTGCCGACGAGGAACAGCGCCGAGAGCCCGTCGGAGAGCTCGTCGGCCGACGGGAGCGACACGGCGACGACAGGCAGGCTCGGGTCGTCGACGGCCGCCAGCGTCGTGGCGCCGGCCCCCATCGAGTGCCCGAGGAGCGCCACGCTGCTCACGTCCGTCCGTGCACGCAGGACGTCGACCAGCGCAGTGACCTCACCCGGCAGGTCGGCCCCGGTCAGCCGGTCGTGGTTCGCACCGTGGCCGGCGAGGTCGGGAACCGCTGCCAGCCACCCGTCGCGGGCGAACGTGATCGCGATCCCGTCCATCAGGCGACCACTGGCAGAGAAGCCGTGCGCCACCACGACAGCCGGGAACGGACCGTCACCGGGTGGGCGCAGGACGGTGGTCGGCAACCCGGCCAGCACGCCGCGTTCCCGCACGAGGCCGTCGTCGGCGCGCAGGACGACCAGCATGCCGACGACCATGAGCACGGCCCCGACCATGCCGACGAGTGCCCGACGTCGCCTCATCGACGTCGCCGCGTGGCCCGCTCCGCCTCGCGCCGGGCGTCCCGCTCGGCCAGCGTCTGACGCTTGTCGTACTCCCGCTTGCCCCGGCCCACACCGATCTCCACCTTGGCGTACCCGTGGGAGAAGTAGAGCGAGAGCGGGACGATGGTGTAGCCCTTCTGCGTGGTCGCCTTGGTGAGCTCGCGGATCTCACGGCGATGCAGCAACAGCTTGCGTGCCTGACGGGGCGCGTGGTTCGTCCAGGTTCCCGACTCGTACTCCCCGATGTGGACGTTGGTGAGCCAGGCCTCTCCGTCACGAAGGCTCACGTAGCCGTCGGCGAGGCTTGCCCGACCCGCACGCAGCGCCTTGACCTCGGTGCCGGAGAGCACGAGCCCCGCCTCGTAGGTGTCGGAGATCGCGTAGTCGTGCAGCGCGCGCTTGTTGCGCGCGACCATCACCCGACCGGGCTCGGCTGCCACGGGTCCTCCTTGCCTACGCTGTGCCAGTGCTCATTATCGCGATCATCCTGCTCGGCATGCTCGCCGGTTTCGCCGGCCGCTGGATCGTCGGGCAGCTCAGCCCGGCGTCGTTCTCCGCGGCTGAGGCGTTCGCCGCTGGGATCGGCGGGTCCTTCGTCGGGGGTCTGCTGGCATCGCTGGTCAGCGGTGACGGCCTCGAGATCCGGGCGAGCGGGCTGGTCGGCTCGATCGTCGGCGCCGTGGTGATCCTGGCCGTGTGGGGGCTCGTACGCAGCCGCGGCACTCAGTAGTAGCGCTGCGGGTTCGCCGTCGCGCCGTCGACGTAGACCATCCAGTGCAGGTGACAGCCGGTGGAGTAGCCGGTGGTGCCGACGTACCCGATGCGCTGGCCGCGCGACACCTTCTGCCCGGGTGACACCGAGAACCTGGACATGTGGCTGTAGGAGGTCGCCATGGGCGCCCCGTTGAGCCACCCGTGGTTGATGAGCACCTGGTTGCCGTACCCACCCTTGTACGTCGCCCAGACGACGGTGCCGGACGCCGCCGCGTAGATCGGGGTCCCGCAGGCGGCGCCGTAGTCGGTGCCGTCGTGCAGCTTCCAGTAGCCGAGCACCGGGTGCAGCCTCATGCCGTAGGTCGAGGTGATCGGCCCGGACACCGGCCGCAGGAGCGGGCCGGAGGACGCCGGCGCAGGGGCGGGCGCGGGCGCCGGAGCCGGCGCAGGAGCCGGGGCAGGAGCCGCGGGCTGCGAACGCTGGTCGTTGCGGGTGGCGTTCTGCTGCGACGACTTGCGCTGCTCCTCCGCCTTCTTGCGCTGCTCCTCCGCCTTGCGGCGCTCCTCCTCGAGACGGCGCTGCCGCTCCAGCTCGGCCTGACGACGCTCCTCCTCGATGCGCGCACGTTCGGCCTCGGCCGCCTGCTGCTGAGCGCGAACCTGCGCGGCAAGAGCGGCGACCTCGGCCTGGATGGTCGAGCGTTCGGACTGCAGCGACTGGTACGCCGACACGTCGGCCTGGCGTGCCTGCTCGGCGTCGGATCGAGCGCTGTCGCGCTGGTTGACCAGGGATCGCACAGCCGCAGCGGCCGCCGACGCCTCCTGCTCGCGAGTGGCTGCGACCCGTTCGGCCTGCTGCGCCGCGGCCTCGTACGACTGGGCCTCGGCCAGGGCGACAGCTGCGCGCTCCCGTGCACGAGCCGCCGCTTCCCGCGCGATGCGGGCGCGCTCCTCGGCTTCCTCCAGTGCGACCCTTGCGTTGGCCTCGGCAGCGCGGTCGTCGGCGAGGTCGTCGATGACGAGCCCCTCCGCATTGATGGCGGACTGGACGTAGGTGACCCGCGCGTTGAACTCGTCCAGGCTGTCCGAGCCGAGCACCAGCGTCAGCGACTCCAGGTCACCGAGCGACCCACGCTGGTACGCCTGCGCGGCCACCCGCCCGACATCGGCCTGCTTGCGGTCGATCGTCGCACCGATCCGCGCGACACGTCTCTTGGCTGCCCGGACAGCCTCCTCTGCCCGCTGGAGCTCCGCGACCGCGGCCGCCTCGGCGGCCTGCGCAGCGGCGAGCTCCGCGGCGGCCCGTGCCGACTCCGCCTGTGCCGCAGCCAGGGTCGACCTCGCCGAGCTCAGCTGCTGCTGTGCCTGCGCAAGCGCGGCCTCGGCTCCCGGAAGTCGTGACTGGGCCTCCTGGAAGGCGCGGGTGGCCTCGTCGAGCGCGCGCGTGGACTCGTTGACCCGCTGCTGAGCCTGGTCGAGCCTGGACTCGGTGCCGGCGAGGTCGCCGCGGGTGTCGCTGAGCTCGCCCTGGAGCTGCTGCTGGCGCCGCTCGATCCGGTCGAGGGTCGACGCGGGCGCCGCCGTCGCACCCGTCAGAGCGATCACCAGGGCACCGGCGATCACGGCGGCGCCGCGGGACCATCGCAGTCCGCGGGTCTGGGGGGAAGGCGAGGAGACCTCGCGCCAGACCTCGGCTGTCACAGGAGTCTCCTGTCGTCACCTCGGTAACACAACGGCGCGACCGTACACGGTCGGACACGCCGACGGAAAGTGGGTGTGACGTGGATCGCTAGACGCGCAGGTAGCGGCGCAGGGTCACGAACGAGGCGACGGCAGCGATCCCGGTACCCGTGACCAGCAGGATCGGCACGATCTGCCACACGTCAGCCCAGTCGACCCAGGCGGTGAAGCGGAACGCAGGAACCAGGATGTCCTCCACGAAGAACGCCTGGAACCCGACGAGAACCGCAGCGGCGAGCACGCCGCCGATGAGGCCGGCGATGGCCGCCTCGAGCACGAAGGGCAGCTGGATCGACCAGTTCGACGCCCCGACCAGACGCATGATCCCGGTCTCCCGGCGCCGGGAGAAGGCCGCCACCCGAATGGTGTTGGAGATGAGCAGAAGGGCGGCGAAGACCTGCACGGCCGCGATCGCCAGCGCCGCGACCTGGAACCCGTTGAGGAGCCGGAAGAACCGGTCGAGCAGCGCCCGTTGGTCGACCACCTGGGCGACGCCGGGCAGTCCCGACACCGCCGACACCACGCCCTCGAACTCCTCCGGGTTCACCAGCTTCACCCGGTACGACTCCTGCAGCTGGTCCGGGGTGATGTTGTCGGCGATGGCGTCCTCGAACCGGGTGCGGAACAGGTCGTACGCCTGCTCCTGCGACTCGTAGAAGACGTCCTCGACCTCGTCGTTGGAGGTCAGGGTGTCGAAGATGACCTCCTTCTGCGCGTCGGTCACCTGGCCGGACGCGCACGTTTCGCCCGGGTCGAACTCGTTGCACAGGAACACCGAGATCTCGATCCGGTCGTACCAGTAGTCCTTCATCGTCTCGGCCTGCGCGCGGATGAGCAGCCCCGCGCCGAAGAGTGCCAACGAGATGGCCACGGTCACGACGACGGCGATGGTCATCGTGAGGTTGCGCTTGAGCCCGGCGCCGACCTCTCCGGCGATGTACTGGACGTGCATGGCCTACCTCACGTACCCGTAGACACCGCGCGACTGGTCGCGCACGAGCTCGCCGGAGGACAGCTCGACCACACGCTTGCGCATCTGGTCGACGATCGACTGGTCGTGCGTCGCCATGACGACGGTCGTCCCGGTGCGGTTGATGCGGTCGAGGAGCTTCATGATGCCCACGCTGGTGGCCGGGTCAAGGTTTCCCGTGGGCTCGTCGGCGAGCACGATGAGCGGCTTGTTCACGAAGGCCCGCGCGATCGCCACCCGCTGCTGCTCACCTCCGGAGAGCTGGTGGGGCATCCGGTCCTCCTTGCCGTCGAGGCCCACGAGGCTGAGCACGTCGGGCACGTCCTGCCGGATCTCCCTGCGGGGCTTGCCGATCACCTGGAGCGCGAACGCGACGTTCTCGAACACGGACTTGTTCGGCAGCAGCCGGAAGTCCTGGAACACGGTGCCGATCTGTCGGCGAAGCGTGGGGACCTTCCACTGCGCCAGGCGCGCCAGGTCCTTGCCGGCGACCTGCACGTGTCCAGAGGTGGGCCGCTCCTCACGAAGCACCAGCCGCAGGAACGTCGACTTGCCCGAGCCCGACTCCCCGACGAGGAAGACGAACTCGCCCTTCTCGATGTCGACGGAGATGTCGGACAGGGCGGCCCGCGAGGTCTTGGGGTAGACCTTGCTCACGCCTTCGAACCGGATCACGGACCCAGAGTACGGCGGGCTCAGGCTTGCACCGCCTGCCCGCGCCGCCACCGGATCGCCGACTCGAGAAAACCGTCGATGTCGCCGTCGAAGACCGCGGCGGTGTTCCCCACCTCGTGCTCGGTGCGCAGATCCTTCACCATCTGGTAGGGGTGCAGCACGTAGGAGCGCATCTGGTTGCCCCACGAGCCCCCCGAGTCCCCCTTCAGGGCGTCGAGCTTGGCCTGCTCCTCCTGTCGCTTCCGTTCGAGCAGCTTGGCCTGGAGCACCTCCATCGCCCGGGCGCGATTCTGCAGCTGCGAGCGCTCGTTCTGGCAGGTCACCACGATGCCGGTGGGCTGGTGGGTGATGCGCACGGCCGAGTCGGTGGTGTTGACCCCCTGCCCCCCCGGGCCGGACGAGCGGTAGACGTCGACGCGGATCTCGTCGTCGGGGATGTCGATGTGGTCGGTCTGCTCGACGACGGGCAGCACCTCGACCTCGGCGAAGGACGTCTGGCGGCGGGCCTGGTTGTCGAACGGGCTGATCCGTACCAGGCGATGCGTGCCCTGCTCGACGCTGAGCGTGCCGTAGGCGTAAGGGGCGTGCACGACGAAGGTGGCCGACTTGATCCCCGCCTCCTCGGCGTAGGACGTGTCGTACACGTCGACGCGGTAGCCGTGGCGCTCCGCCCATCGCAGGTACATGCGCAGCAGCATGTCGGTGAAGTCCGCTGCGTCCACCCCCCCTGCACCCGCGCGGAGGTTGACCAGGGCATCCCGCGCGTCGTACTCACCACTCAGCAACGTACGCACCTCGAGGTCGGCGACGACGGCGCCGACCTCGTCGAGCTCGGACGTCACCTCGGCGAGCGCATCGGCTGCCTCGTCGATCCCGGCCTCGTTGGCAAGCTCGAGAAGCACCGGCAGGTCGTCCACGCGCCGCCGCAGCTCGGTCAGCCGGCGCACGTCGGCCTGAACCGCGGACAGCCGGCTCGTCACGCGCTGGGCCGTGGCCGGGTCGTTCCAGAGGTCGGGGTCGGATGCCTGCCGCTCGAGCTCAGCCGCGTCCGCACGCATCTGTTCGACGTCGAGCACCTGCTCGATGCCACGAAGGGTCTCGTCGAGCGTCTCCACCTCGGCACGCACGTCACGGTCCGCCACGGTGCCTCAGGGTACGTGCCGATCCGACGGTCGCCGTGCGCGCCGGCTCGACGCGGAGGGCTCACCCGATCGGCGAGCGCGCAGAGGCGCGGGCGGTGACCGTCGTGCCGTCGGCATCGCCCGTCACTGCGCCCACCAGTGGGAGCCGGGCCTGTGCCGCCACCGCGACGGTGACCTTGTCACCGTCGATCGAGACGTCGACGAGCGTCAGCGGCATGCCCGTGGCGTCCAGGTACGACACGACCTCCTGACGGGCACGGCGGGGGTCGATCGGAAGAGCGTCGACAGCCTCGCCGGCGTACAGCGCTCGCTCGGCGAGGCTCTGCGCGGCGGCCAGTGCCGCGCCGTCGGCGACCGATGCCAACGACCGGCGAAGCAGCACCACCTGCGAGGCGTCGACGACCACTGCCACGAGGGCGAGCAGGATCGTCGCGAACCCGATGATCAGCAGGCTGACCTGACCGCGCTCCCTCATGCGCGGTACCGGTCGACCGGCGCCAGGTGAGTGGCGCGCACCGGGATGTCCGCCACGTCGGGCAGGACGTCGGGCAGGAACGGAAGGCCGACCCGAGTCGACACCTCCACCCGGATCCGGCCACCCGGCGTCGTGCACCCGTCCTCGCAGTCGAAGCGGACGGCGACCGACGCCGGGTCGACACCCTGGTCACGCAGCGCGACCGACGCCGCGTACCGGGCCGCAGCCTCGCTCGACGACACCGCGAGCACTCGGCCGGCCTCACGCGCGGCCTGCGTGGCGCCGAAGACGGTTCGCTGGACGTCCAGGGCGGCCAGCATCACGTAGACGAGCGGGACCAGGAGGAGCACGGCGAGGAACTGGAACTCGACCAGTGCGCTGCCCCGTTCTCTCACCACGCCTCCACGGCATGCGCGGTGACGGTGAGCGCCCGGCTCGGTCCGACCAGACCCACCAGGGGCAAGCGCGTCGCCACCTGCACCCGAACCTCCGGACCGGCAGGCCCGGCCACCTGCGTCGCACTCACCTGCCCGACCATCGCCTCGCTGAGGGCCTCGGCGATCAGGCGCCTGGTCAGCGCGGCGCCGTCGGCCGGTGACCGGTCGGCGTTGGCGGCCAGCCTGGCTCCCTCGGCAGCACAGGCCACGACCGTGTTGCGCACGTGGATCGCCATCCCGACCTGGGCGATGCCGAGCACGAGCGTCACGAGCAGCACGACGACGAGGGTGAACTCGGCGACCGCCGAGCCTCGCTGGCTCACCGTCCGACGGTGGCGTCCAGCGAGTCGGCGAGGACGTCGCGCAGGTACGGTTCGGCGAACTGCCACAGCACCGCCACGATGCCGGCGGTCATGATGGTGATGAGCACCCATCCGGGCACGTCACCCCGCTCGTGGGCAAGGCGAGCCTGGACGCGGACGAGAGCACGGGTCATCTCGGGTTCCTTTCGATCGTCACGGGGCGACCACGTCGAAGTGGACGAGGCCGGGGAAGAGCGCGAAGAGGATGGTCACGGGCAGGACGAGGAAGACCACGGGGACGAGCATCAGGATCTCTTTGCGGCCGCCGATCTCCATCAGCGTCCGCTTGTGGACCTCGCGCGCATCAGCCGCCTGCGACCTCAGCACGTCGGCGAGCGGCGTGCCTCGCTCCACCGCGACCGCGATCCCCTCGGTGAACCGGCTCATCGCCGGCACCGTCAGACGAGTGCTCATGGCGTCCAGCGACGCGACCAGGCTGCGCCCGGAGCGCACGTCGGCCAGCACGCACGCAAGCTCTGCGCCGAGCTCACCCTTCGCCACCCGGGCCGTTCGCTCCAGCGCGCCCGTCGGGGTCTCCCCCGCCGCGACGCTGATCGCAAGCAGGTCGGCGACGGTCGGGAGCTCGGACAGGATGCGTGCCTGCCGGGAGCGGATCTCACGGGACAGAACCTGGTCACGAGCGATGACGCCGCCCACACCCATGCCGAGGGAGAAGACGAGCAGCAGCCCGGGTGACCGAGCCGAGCCCGCGGCGACCAGCGCGACGCTCATCAGCATGGCTGCGGTCGCGGCGACCGCACCCCAGACGACCTGCTGCATGCGGAAGTCCTGCAACGTCAGCCGGCTTCCGGCGCGTTGCAGCCGACGCTGGACCGAGCTCCCGCCTCCGAGCACTCGCTCCAGCCGGGTGGCAGCCTTCTGAACGTACGGCCTGAGCAGGCCTTCCACCGTGGCCGACACCGCACCAGCACCGAGGAGCGGACCATCCACTGCTGGTCGCCTCAGGTGGAGCGAGACTCGGTCGGCCAGACCCGGGGGACCCAGGGCCACGAGACGAGTCAGGACGAGCCACAGCCCCAACCCGACGCCCAGCCCAGCCACCGCCCCGGCGGTCATGAGAGCACCCGGGCGTCCTCGGGCAGGCGGCCGACCCGCACCATCAGACGGTAGGCAACAACCGAGACGACGGCGCCCACGACGAGGACGGCGACGCCCGCAGGCTGCTGGTAGGCCTGTATCGAGGTGGAGCGCAGCGAGAGAAGTGCGAGGAGGATCCAGGGGCCGGCCACAGCGAGCTTCGCTGCGTTCACCACCCACCCCTGCCTCGTCTCGAGCTCGGACCGCACCCGGGTCTCGTCGCGCAGGAACGCCGACAGCGTCCGCAGAAGTCGTCCGAGGTCCGTTCCCCCCACGTCGTGCGCGATGCGCAGCGACTCCACGATGCGATCGCCCGTGGGGTCGGCGAGCCGGTCCTTCAGACGGTCGAGGCTGTCGGAGAACCGACCGGCGACCCGGTAGTCGGCAGCGAACCTCGCGAACGGACGCCGCAGCGGCTCCGGGCCGCGGGTGCCGAGCTCGGCAAGCGCGTCGGGCAGCGACATGCCGGCACGGACTGCTGACGCCAGGTTGTCCACGACGTCCGGCCAGATCTCGCGCAGCTCGGCGCGGCGTCGCTGGGCACGCTGGCGCACCAGCGCGACGGGAAGCCCGGCCACGATCAGCCCGAACGCGACCGACACCGGCCAGGTGGACGTCAGGACGTAGAAGCTGGCTGCCACCACGACGCCGAGCGCGACGGAGGTGACGACGACACCGCGAGGGGAGACTCCCTCCAGACCGGCCTGGGCGATCGACTCGGTCAGCCAGCGGCGTCGAGGCCTCGGCTCGGTGAACGTGCGATCGTCCGTGAGCGCCATCAGCACGAGCACGGCGCCGATGCCGAGGAGCATGCCCAGCACCGCCCCCATCAGGCTGCCGCCTCCGCGGGCGCGTCCAGCAGACGCCGGACGTCGATACCAACCGCCTCGAACCTGTCCACGTGCGACGGGAAGCCGTCGGCCCGCACCAGGCGCCCCTGCCGTTGGACGAAGACGGGCTCCATAGCGACCACGTGACCCTCGACGTGGCCCGGCACGGCGACGACCTCCCGGACGGTCCGTCGGCCGTGGTGGTCGGCCGCAACGTGCACGACCAGGTCGATCGAGCCTGCCACCGTCGGCACGACGAAGCCCGACCCGATGTTCTCCCCCGCGAGCAGGGGCAGGGTGCACATCTTGGTGATCGCCTCTCGAGCGGAGTTGGCGTGGACCGTGCCCATGCCGGGGACGCCGCTGTTGAGGGCGATCAACAGGTCCAGGGCCTCCTCACGACGCACCTCGCCCACCACGATGCGGTTGGGTCGCATCCGCAGGGCCTCGGTGACCAGGTGCCTCAAGGTGATCCGGCCGGTTCCCTCGAGACCCGCCTGACGGGTCTGCATCGCCACGAGGTCGGGCAGTGGAGCCTTGAGCTCGAAGACCTCCTCCGCGGTGACCACACGTTCGCGAGCCGGTACAGCCGCGAGAAGGCAATTCAGAAGGGTTGTCTTGCCGGCCTGGGTACCACCGGAGACGAGGACGTTCAGCCCGGCGGCCACACTCGCCCGGAGGAAGGCGGCTGCCGCCGCGGTGAGCGTGCCGAGCCGGACGAGGTCGTCGAGGTTCGTCGCCCGGACG
>Ga0316576_10000618_pt1 | contig 17100 bp, 16 predicted proteins | sample S0NA_FD_203075 | JGI IMG/M metagenome (GOLD analysis project Ga0316576, IMG submission 203075) | Rhizosphere microbial communities from salt marsh grasses in Alabama, United States - S0-2_050615r3r5 | ecosystem: Host-associated > Plants > Roots > Rhizosphere | place: USA: Alabama | collected... | reverse complement strand
CGCCCGAGGGCCGCCCGCCGCCGCGCGACCACCTCGCGGGCCGCGAGCGAGACCGAGACCGACAGGTTCAGGCTCTCGGAGAAGCCGTGCATCGGGATCGAGAAGCGCTTTGGGCAGAGCGCGAGCGCCCGGGGGGTGAGCCCCTCGTGCTCGTTGCCGAAGACCAGCGCCACCGGCCGCTCCACGGACACCTCGATCCGATCGGCCGCCCGCGCGTGGAGCGGGGGCGGCATCGCGGCCCAGCAGCTGAAGCCGGCGCCGGCCAGGTACCCCAGGCAGGCCTCGATGCTCGGGTGGAGGTAGACGGCGAGCCACTTGTGGGCACTGACGCTCACCTTGCGCGAGAAGGAGAACGGCTCGCGGCCCTCGACGACGTGGATGTGGTGCAGCCCCATCGCCTCGCAGGTGCGCATGGCGGCCGCGCCGTTGTGCGGGTCGTGGAGGTTCTCGAGCACCACGGTCACCGAGAGGACCCGCCGGTGGAGCACGCGCTCGATGCGGCGGCGGCGCTCGGGCAGGAGCACCGGCGCGAGGCTCCGCACGACCAGGTCGGGCCCGAGCCGGGGGTCGTGGGGCCTCGGGATCAGGCTGTCGGGGCCGAGCAGGGGCAAGGCGAGGCTCAGGATCTCAGGAAGCGGTTGATCGCCTCGTCGACGCGGGCCGAGAGCTCTCCCGGATCGGTGCGCCGGTCGGCGTGGCCGTTGGGGCAGGCGTTGCAGTCCTCGCACCCGTTTGGGATGTTGGCCCATCCGAACTTGCGCGCCACCTCCCGCAGCTTGTCGACCTGGCGCTCGCCCAGGGGGTTGACCGGACCGAGGGTCCGCGCCGCGAGGGTGATCCGGGCGGTGTGCTCCACGCTCTCCAGCCGGTTGTAGGCCACGGTCAGCGACGGTCCGACGGTGAGGGACCCGTGTCGGTCGAGCAGGATCGCGTCCGCCCGGGTGACCAGGTCGCGCAGGGCCCGGGGGACCTCGTCGGTGCCCGGGGTGGTGTAGGGCGCGGTGAGGATGAACCCTAGAGAGAGGCAGGACTCGGGCAGGACGCAGTTGGCGAGGGAGACGCCGGCGAGGGCCAGGGCCACCGCGTTGACCGGGTGCGCGTGGACCACGGCGCTCACGTCCTCCCGCACCTGGTAGCAGAGCAGGTGCATCAGGATCTCGCTCGACGGACGCCGGGAGCCCCGCGCGGGCTGCCCCGCCCGGTCCGTGATCACCAGCTGGTCCTCGACGAGGTCGCCCTTGTGCACGCCGCTCGGCGTGATCAGGATCCGGTCGCCGGAGAGCCTCACGCTCACGTTTCCGTCGGTGCCGGCGATCATGCCGCGCTCGTACATCCGGCGGCAGACCTTGATGATCTCCTGGCGCGCGATCTCCTCCTCGCGGGCCCTGTCGGCGGGGGTCGGCATGGCGGCGACTGTATCGGGCGACCGCGCGGCTGGCAAGACGGGCCCATCAGCTTGACGATGGACGCCAGGGCGACCACCCTATCCGACGATCATGACCACGGGCCACTTCGACCAGCTCTACGGCAGAGTCACCGACGCCTTCGGCGCCGAGGCCGACCCGCTGCTCGTCGAGCACGTTGGCCTGCTCGATCAGGCGCTGCCCGTGCTCGACGTGGGCGCGGGCCAGGGCCGCAACGCGCTGTTCCTCGCGCGACGCGGCTTCGCCGTGGACGCCATCGACCCCTCGCCGGTGGCGGTGGAGCAGCTCGCCAAGCTGGCCCGGGCCGCCGGGCTGGAGATCCGCGCCCGCGTCGCCGGCTTCGAGGCTTTCGAGCCCATCGTCGAGCGCTACGGCGCGGTGCTGCTCCTCGGATTGTTACAGATCCTGACCCGCGACCAGATCGCCCTGCTCCGCGCGCGGCTGGAGGACTGGACCGGAAGCGGCGCGCTCCTCGTCGTCACCTCGTTCACGCGGCTCGATCCGGGCTTCGGCAAGAGCCGGGTGGTCCTGACGCACCTCGAGCCGGGCGAGCTTCCCGCGCTGTTTCCGGGCTGGTCCGTCCTCCTCTTCGACGAGGGCTGGGGCCCGGAGCACAACCACGGCGAGGGGGAGCCGCACCGCCACCACCTGGCCCGCGCGGTGCTCCGGAGGGGCTAATGCCGACGCGTCAGTCGAGGTAGCCCCACTTCTTCCTCTCGAAGCTGTAGGTCGACCGGCCAAAGGGAGGAACCTCGACCCACATCAGGCTGTGCTGGCCGTCAATCTCCCAGTAGCGGAACCCGTTGAACACCAGCATGTACTTGGCCAGCGGGACCCGCTCGAGGTAGCGCGGCACGAGCTGCTCGAGCTCGTTTGGATACCGTCCGTTGTCCCTGGCGTAGGCCTCGACGGCGGCGACGATCCGTTCCGCCCTCGCGCGAGCGAGCGCGTTGTTCGCCCGGATCGTGCCCCACGCCGCCAGGATCATCGCCAGGGGCAACACGAGGCGGATCGCAATGCCCAGGCCCCGGTCGCGCCGCCTGATCCCCTTGACCAGCGACACGGGGAGGATGATCCCCGCGACGAGGAGGACGAGAACGCCCTGTCCCAAGAAGAACGCCTCGACGGCGTAGCCAGCCAGGACCGCGAGGATGGTGCCGAGTGGCCACCTCGCGGGCGACCGCTCGGGCTGGTCGGAGACCTGACCAGCCTCGGACGTGCTCGGCGGCTGATAGGGGTTCCGCGTCATTCACCCCGCCGGTCCGGCGCCCGTCGCCGCCGCCGGCAGGATGCCCTCGAGCTGGAACAGGCGCACCGTGTTGCGCCGGGTCAGCTCGGCGAGGGCGTCCAGGTCCACGCCGCGGAGCTCGGCGACCTTGCGCGCCGTGTGGGCGACGAAGGCGGGCTCGTTGCGCTTGCCCCGCTTCGGGACCGGCGCGAGGTAGGGCGAGTCGGTCTCCACCAGCAGCCGGTCGTCGGGCACCAGCCGGGCCGCCCGCTGCAGCTCGGTCGCCTTGGGGAAGGTGACGATGCCGGCGAGGGAGATGTGCAGGCCCAGGCCCAGGGCCCGCTCGCACTCGGCCGGACCGCCGGTGAAGCAGTGCAGCACGCCGCCAGCGGGGAGCCCCTCGGCCTCGATGGCCTCGAAGGCGTCGTCGAAGGCGTCCCGGACGTGGATCACCGCGGGCAGGCCCGTGGCCCCGCACAGGGCGAGCTGGCGCCGGAAGACCGAGAGCTGCGCATCGCGCGGGGCAAAGTCGTAGAAGTAGTCGAGGCCCATCTCGCCCACGGCGACGACCCGCTCCTCCCGGTGGAGCGCGTCGATGACCCCCCAGTCCCCGGGCGCGACCTTGGCCGCCTCGTGGGGGTGCACGCCGGCGGTGGCGGCGAGCTCGGGGTGAGCCCGGGCGAGATCCACGGCCCGCCGCGACGAGGCCGCGTCGGTGCCCACGGTGACGACGCCCACCACGCCGCTCTGGCGGGCGCGATCCAGCACCGCCGGGAGGTCGGGGGCGAGCTGCTCGTAGTCCAGGTGTGCGTGGCTGTCGATGAGCCGCTCAGCCACCCTTGAGGCGCTCCACGAGATCGACGTAGGACTGCATCGCGCTCTCGGCGGGGGTGCCCTTGACCTTGGCCCAGGCGTCGTACTTCGCCCGCCCCACCATGTCGAGCATCCCCGGCCGCTTGCCGCTCACGTCCCCCGTGGAGCCCTGCTTGTACAGCGCGTAGAGCTTGAGCAGCGTGTCGTTGTCGGGCCGCCGGGGCAGCTTCTTCGCGTCCTCGGCCGCCTGCTCGAACCTCTGCTTGAGATCGGACATCCGTCCCTCCTCGTTACTTGCCCACCCGTTTGTAGCGCCCCGTGGCGTCGTGTCCACCCTTGCAGTATCCGGCCTTGAACGCGGCCAGCTCGCCGTAGACCAGCACGCTCGCCCGCTGGTAGAAGATCACCAGCACGGGCTCGCCCTTCTTGTTCGTCACGTGGATCCCGTCGGGGAAGACGAAGGTCCCGCCCTCCTGCGTCTTGAGCGCGCAGTACTTGGTCTTCAGCTCGACGGCTACGGTCCCCTCGCCGAGGTACTTGAGCTTCACCTGCCCCGACTCGCCCCTGAACGTCCCGGATGGACCGGGGCGGGCGGCGACAGAGAGGCCGCCCCAGAGCAGGGCGGTGGCGAGCAGGCCGACGACACACAGACGCATGGATCGCTCCTTGTTGGAGCCTGGTAGGTACCACAGAAACGGGCGGGGGCCTATCCCGTGCGGCGGCGGCCGCACGCCGTCGGCGACGCGCCTACCGGGACGGATCGGACTCCGGCTCGAGCACGGCCCGCCGGGTGACCGTGACCTCGATCTCCGGCGTGTCCAGGTCGCACTCGTCGTCGGAGATCCGCTGCTCGAGCTTCCAGGATCGTCCAACCGAGTCCCTGAGCCGACCTTCGCTGGTCATGACGACCCCGTAGCTGCGGCGCCGACGGCCGGCACCGGTCCCCGACGTCCGGCCAGCACTGGGTCTCTCCTGTCGCGCCGAACCGCGACAATACGGCGAGGAACGAATCGTTCGTGGAGGTATTGTCGCGGTTTGGGCCCTCCGGCGTGGCTCGCCGAACGAGCCCTCAACGGGTTAGCGGCTTTCGTCGCGCCGAACCGCGACAATACGGCGAGGAACGAATCGTTCGTGGAGGTATTGTCGCGGTTTGGGCCCTCCGGCGTGGCTCGCGCGGCGCGCCGAGCCAGCGTGTCCACGCGAGCCGGACCGCGCGGCGGCCTATCCCGACCAGGTCGCGCCGAGGCTCAGGTTGAAGCTCTGCAGGATCCCGTAGTAGCGCGTCGTCGCGTCCAGGGACCAGCTGCGGGTGTACTGGGCCAGGCCGTAGAGCGCGCTCGTGATGCGAACGCGCCCCTCGCCGATGGCCATCAACCCGCCGGCGCCCTCGTGGGGCCCGCCGATGCCCCGGGCGAGGACCAGCAACCCGAGCTGCAGGCGGGAGATCGGCTGGCTCGTGGCCCGCCACCAGAGCGAGACCGCGTCCGGCCCCGGCCGGTACGACGCGCCGATCTTGAGCGCCGCCTTGCTGCGCAGGCGCAGCCCAAGCTGGCCGAGGACTCCCTGGCCGCCGTAGCTCCCGCGGGCCAGCCCGGCGAGCTTGGTCGAGCGCTCGTCCACCGAGGCGCCGGTCGGGTCCTGGAACGTCAGCCCGGCCTGGTAGCGGTCGACGTCGTAGAAGGTCTCCACGTGGGCCGGCGCGTACCCGCCCGAGGCCACCCGGTACTCCAGCTGTCCCTGCAGCCGCGCGCCCGACTCGCCAAGCGGCGCGTCACCGGTAGCCCCAAGGTGGAGGCCGAGCCCGAGCATCGAGGTGTTGAGGTCGGCGTAGGGGGTGACCCGTCCACCCTGGCGATCCCCGATCTCGTACTCCACCTCGAAGCCGAGCAGGGTCAGCACCTGGTTGTCGGTCTGAAGGTTGAACGCCCCGTCCACCCGGCGGTCATGGTCTTCCGCGGACAGCACGGACATCGGCGCCCGGGGGTCGATGACCAGAGAGGTGCCCAGGGCCAGCCCCGGCAGCTTCTCGAAGGGACGCAGGGCGAAGCGGTTGGCGACCACCGACGGGTTGATGAAGTTGTCCAGCATTGTGGCCCAGTGCCAGCGGGTCCCGCTGACCTGCAGGTGCACGCCGGCGTGGGGATGATCGGGGTCCCCGATGTTGGTGTAGTCCCGGATCAGGGTCCCGTGCCCCAGCGTATATCCAAGGATCTCACCGGCCTGGAAGGCCAGTCGAACCTCACCCGCCGCCTTGGTGAGAAAGGTCCGCCGGTACTGGAGATACCGCAGGATGTGCACGTAATCACTGACCTCGTCCCAGTCCCGCCGCCGGACGGCCCCACTCTCGGGGTCATCCTGCATCAAGAAGCGAACCCTGCCGAACAGCCCGAGGGCCAGATTGCCCTCCTGAACATCCACTCCCGTCTGGATGGTGGTCACCGCCTTGCCCGAAAGCCCACCAACCCCGAGGTCTCCGGCAAGCCCCAGCGCCCGCCCCTTCGCCCACGCACAGGTGCCAGCCACTTGTGAACCTATCAAAATCAAATAAAACGCACATGTAGTACAGAGTGCTCTCATGTGCGTAATTATCTTACTTATGGGGCGGGCGGGCCAGTTTTTCCTCTGGGGGTACGAACAGGTCTACCTGGTGTGGCGCCGAACGGAGCACCGTCTCGCGCAGCCGCCGGACATTCTCCTCATCCCAGCTCTCGAGCAGCTCCTTGAGCTCCTCCAGGCAATCCTTCTCGGTCAGGGCCTCCAGGTCCCGGTTGAAGGTCAGCGACTGGCTCCCGGCCTCCGCCATCCCCGCCTCGCTCACGAACCCCTTGGACGCCATTCGTCTAAGGATACGGCGGACGTACCTGTCCCACTTCTCGCTCGGCGCTCCTCTGCAGTACTGGACGTAGCGGCGCTTGGGCGAGGGCAGGATGCTGGCGAAGAACGCCGCCTCGAGCGGGGTGATCTCCTTGGGAAGCTTGCCGAAGTAGTGGCGCGTGGCGGCGCCGATCCCGTAGATCCCCGGACCAAACTCGATGGCGTTGAGGTAGATCTCCATGATCCGCTCCTTGGAGAGCTCCTGTTCCAGGTACCAGGTCAGGAACAGCTCCTGGAGCTTGCGGGAGAGCGTCTTGCGGTGGGTCAGCAGCACGTTCTTGACCATCTGCATCGAGATGGTCGAGGCCCCGAGCCGGAAGCCCCCCCGCTTGAGGTTGCGCGCCAGGGCCTTCTCGAACATCGACGGAATGAAGCCGTGGTGCCGGAAGAAGCCGGCGTCCTCGGTGGTCAGGAACGCGTTGACGATGTTGGGGCTGATCTCGGCGAAGGGGGTGTAGCTGTCATTGTCCGGGCCGACGCTGAACACAACGTACCCGCCGGGGGTCGGCTCCACCTGATGCTCGAAGGGCTTCTCCAGCCGATCGGCGCTCACCTCCTCCGGGGCCTCGGTGACCTTGCAGCGGCGGATGCCCACCTTCCCGTCGAGCTCGGTCCGGTCCAGGTGCTCGAAGTCCACATCCGTGTGCAGATCGGCGGCGAACTTGCCCTTGAGCTTGAAGCCCTGGAGCGCCGGGACAAGGGACGGAGGGAACGCATCGAGCACGGCCTGACAGGGGAGCTCGGGCACCGTCAACCTCAGGTCCACGTGCGGTTCGCCGCTGAGCCGCTCGACGGTCCCGCTCAGCTCCGCCTCGAGGCCGCGGGAGCGGAGCTTCAGCGATCCGAGGGTCAGCTTCTCGCCGGCGAGGTCCAGGCTCCCGTCGACCTCGCCGCTCCCCTCCAGGTCCAGCACGGGGGTCCAGGCAAGCCTGGGGTGGAAGAGCGAGAGCCGCTGGACCTCCAGCTTGCCGCGAAACTCGAGCCGCTGCTTCTGGTATCCGAGGTCCAGGCGGCCGTCGATCATCGTCCGCTGGGGCATGATCACCGGCGTCTTGGTGAGGACCGACGCGATTCGGCCGAGGCTGAACCGCTCCGCCCGGACGCGCAGCTGGCCGCTCGAGGTTGCTGGCGAGAGCCAGCCCTCGGCGCTCCACAGCTTGGCCTCGGCGCCGCCGTAGCTCCCCTCGAGGTTGATGTTCAGGCGCCCGGCCTTGGCGCCGGCGCCCTGCGGGCTCACCGTGCCGCGGATGCCGGTGAGCCGCAGGTGGGGCAGGAGCTGGACCTCTCCCCCGCGGAGCCCGATCTGCGGCAAGCGCTTGTTGACGTCGCGCGTGAGCTCCACCGTCGAGAACCGCAGGGCGCTGGCGATCCGGGGCGAGGTGACAGCGACGCCATTGAGGCGCACCGATGAGCGCCCGCCGGGAACCGCCTCACCGTCGATGTGGTCCACGCTGACCCGGACGCGCTCGCGAGTGTCATCGACGGAGAGTCCCCCCGCCCGGATTCGAACGACGTCGATCCGCAGGCGCGAGCCCTCCTTCTGGCCGCTCTTGCCGCGCCCCCGGCGCAGCAGATCGAGGAAGTTGGTCTTGCCGTCTCGCGCGCGGACCAGGTTGAACCGTGGCTGCTCCACGACCATCTCGTGGACGTGGACCTTGCCCGACAGCAGCGACCCGCTGCTGAACGCGACGCGCACCTCGGGAATCGAGGCGAGCAGCGTCCCCGGCGGGTCGGCCGGGCCGGTCACCGTCAGGCGCCGCAGGTTGACCCGCCCCAGCCGCACGTCGATCTCGCCCACGCTGACCGCGCGCCCCAGCGATCGCCCGAGGGCCGGGATCACCCGGCTCCGGATGTACCAGCGTCCCATCGCCGGCGCAGCGGCGATCAACCCGCCGACGAGCAGGCAGAGGGCGATCAGGACGACGAGCGCCCTGCGGGCCTTGCGGGCCATGCTCTCAGCCCTCGCCCGCCCCGCCTCCGGGGGTTACTTCTGCTGGCACGTGATCCCGACGACCAGGGTCCCCTGCTGGTAGCGATCCCCGGCGACGAGCAGCGTCCCGCGGTCAGCGATGGTGTAGAGCGTGCCCGGCAGGAACTTGGTCTGTTTGGGCGGGGTGATCGACAGGTGCAGCCGGAGCCGGAGCTGGTCCTTGCGCTCGAGCAGCTTCTCCTTGAAGGTGAGCTTGAGGATCTTCCCCGTGGGCAGCTTCGCCTGCTGTGTCTTGTTCTGGGGCAGCAACAGCTGCTTGGCCTCGAGGAGCTTGATCGTCTTGTAGGCCGAGAACGGCGGCTTGGCCAGCTGCTTGCGCAGGAACGCGAGCCGCTTGTCGATACCTCCCGGCGCCTCCAGCCCGTGCATCGAGCGGATCGTGCACTGGACGTTGTCTCCCCACGCCACCTGCGGGGTCACAAGCGCGAACCCCAGGGCCATACAGCCCGCCACCACCCACTTGGGAAGAAGCGTCATCACTCCTCTCCTTCGGCCGAGGTCTCGGTCACCCAGATCACCGTTGTCTGCCCCGTCTCACCCGACCCCGCGATGGTGAATATGGTACCGACAGCCTCGGGACCCACGTCAAGGCTTTCGATCACCGCGTCGTTGCTGGGGGGGGGACGGTGCGCCGGGCGGACGAGCACGAACAGCACCACCGCCGCGGCCGCGCTGGCCGTGGCGACGACGACGCCCCAGCGACGGAGCCAGAACCCCAGCCGTTCCCGCAGACCGAGCGGGGGCTCATGCTCGATGCCCGCGCGGACCCGGGCCCACAGCCCGCCGAAGTCCGCCTCGTCGACGGCGTCCGCGCTGGCCGACCGGACCATGCCGCGCATCGACTCCAGCGCGGCGATCCGCCCCCTGGCCCCGGCGTCCGCCTCGATCTCCTCGCGGATCCGCCGTGCCCGGCGTGGACGAAGCTCCCCGTCGAAGTAGCGCTGCAGGTCTCTGTCGTCCTTTCCTCGGGTCATGATCTTTCTGCAAAAACACGGGACCGCGGTCAGGCCGCAGTCTTGTTCTTATCCTCCAGAGCGTCAAGCAGGGCGACCTGCATCCTCCGCCGGGCGTGGAACAGCCGGGACATGATCGTCCCCTTCGAGCACTGCATGACCTCCGCCATCTCGGCGTAGCTCAAACCCTCGACCTCTCTCATCAGGATGACGGCTCGGTGCTTGGGCGACAAGGTCGCAAGCGCGCGGTCGATGGCCTGCCGCAGCTGTTTGCGGTCCATGGACCGGGCGGGGTTGCCGTCCGCCGACCAGGGCATCAGCTGGGAGGTCTCGGCGCCGGCGTGGGCCACCGAGTCGTCGTAGTCCACGGTCTGCGCCTTGCCCTCCCGTCGGATGTGGTCGATGCAGAGGTTCACGGTGATCCGGTAGAGCCAGGTGAAGAAGCTCGAGGTGCCCTGGAAACGGTCCAGGTAGCGGTGAACGCGGATGAACGCCTCCTGGGTCACGTCCATCGCATCCTCCGGGTCGTGCAACATGCCGAAGGCCACACCATAGACCTTGCGCTGGTAGCGCTCGACGAGCTGCTGGAACGCCCGCTCGTCCCCCGCCCGGGCCTGGGCCACGAGGGTGTTGTCCTCGGTGGTCACCGGACGCCTCGCCCGGGAGAGAGGGGAAAGCCCGAGTCGCAAACGCCGGATCTGAAGCGCGCAGACTGACATGTTCCTCTGTGCATAGACGGCGTCACCGGGGCCCTATTCATTCATTAATGCTGTGGTTCCGGTCAGCTCGAGGTTAAGCCATCTTGCGTGGCGAGTCCAACCGGGCCCGGGCATCTCCCAGCGGCAAGCGTGCGCGCGGTGTCAAAGGCTGTTAGACTTTGCTCTGCATCCGATGGCCGCCCTGCAAAATATTCGTCTTTATCTCAACAGCTTGCGCCGCAGAATGCGGGTCATGGTGGTGATCCGGGACACCGGCGTCTTCATCGGCGCGGTCTCGCTGCTGCTGCTGCTGCTGCTGCTCTCCGCCGCCCTGCTCGGCGAGCGGTCCTCCCTGCGCACCGTGGGGATCCTCGTCGCCCTGCCCGCTGTCGCGGCCTACATCCTGCACCTCGCCCTCGCGCTGCGCCGGATCCGCGACGAGCGAGGGCTGGCCCGCCTGGTCGGGCAGAGGTACTCCCGCCTGCAAAGCGATCTCCTGTCCACCGTCGAGCTGGGCCGACAGCTCGAGGCCCGCCCGGAGGACGACAGGGCCGTGTTCTCCCAGGAGCTCTACCAGGCGCTCGCTCGCCAGACCTGGCGCCGCCTGACCCGGGTCGCCAAGCGCTCCCTCGTCTCGCCGGCCCTGCTCCAGCCCACGGCGATTCTGCTCACCGTCAGCATCCTCGCCTGGGCCACCGCCGCGGCGACGCTGCCGACTCACATGCGGCGAGGCGCCTCGTGGCTCCTCTCCTCCGGGCTGGGCGCGGATGGGGAGGTCGCCCCGACCCTGCTCGTCGGAGACCTGACGCTCCGCTTCCGCTACCCGGCGCACATGGCGCGCCCGGACCGGGCGGTCCAGAGCTCCACCGGCCACATCACCGCGCCGCGAGGCACGCGGGTCGAGATCGGCGCCAGCGCGCTCGCGCCCCTCGTCGAGCCGGCGGCGCTGCTGATCCGCTGGCGCGGGCGGGCGCAGGAGCGCCGACCGCTGAGCCTCGACGGCTCGCTGCTCAAGGGCGAGCTCGTCGTCACCGGCGCGGGCGACGGCTCGTACCGCTTCCAGGTGCACACGCCGGACGGCCGGCTGGTCGTCGACCCCATCGTCCGCCGTATCCACGTCGAGCCGGACGCGCCGCCGCGGATCACGCTCTATGGGCCGAAGAGCGATCTTATGGTCACCATGCGCCACCGCCTCGAGATCGGCTTCACCGCGGAGGACGACCACGGCCTGACGCGGGTCGATCTGGTCCACCAGGTGGGCTCGTCGCCGCCGCAACGCCGAACGCTGTGGACACCGCGGCGCGATGCCAAGCACCACGGCCCCGGCGGCCTGCGCAGCGCGGCGGGCAAGCACGACTGGGACCTCGCCGGCCTCGACCTGTTCGCCGGCGCGCGGGTCGCCTACTGGCTCGAGGCGGTGGACAACGACACCGTCAGCGGGCCGAAGACCGGCCGCTCGACCACGCTCTACTTCAAGGTCTACAGCGCCGAGGAGAAGCACCGCGAGACGCTGGCCCAGCACGAATCCCTCGTCGAGCTGGCGATCCGGCTCCTCGCCGACCGCCTGTTGCTATACGAGGCCGAGCCGGCCACCGCCGCGAACCTGCGGCTCGCCAAGCAGGTCGAGGTCAACCGCTCGCACGGCGCGCTCGTCGACGGCCTGCGAGAGCTGCGCAACCGGATGCGTCAGGACAACATGGCCCCGCGCACGCTCCTGCGCGCCGTGAGCCGGATGCACCAGCGGATGAACGCCTCGGTTCAGGTGGAGACGTCCGCGCTGCGCTCCGCCGACGCAGCCCATCGCCGAAATCCCTCCCGCCCGGTGATACTGGAGCCCCTCGTCGACCAGAACCGAAAGCTGGTCGACGAGATGGAGCGCGACGTGCTCCGTCTCTCGGATCTCCTCGACGAGCAGCGGCTCCAGAACCTGCGCTCTCTCGCCCGGGACCTGGCGGGCGCGCGCAAGCGGCTCGCTGACCTGCTCCGTCGCTACCGCAAGACGCGGAGTGAGGAGCTGCGGCAGCAGCTCCTGAAGCAGATCCAGCGCATGGAGCAGCAGCTGAACGAGATCATGTCGCGCATGGCGAAGCTGGGCACATCGATCCCCGACGAGTACCTCAACGCCGAGGCGCTCAAGGACATCAACCTCGCGGGCGATCTGCGTCGGCTCGCCGAGCAGATCCGCAGCGGAAAGCTGAACGACATCGAGGCGGCGCTGCACGCGCTGGACCGCAAGCTGGGCCAGCTCGACAGCCTGCTCGCCGGCAACCTCGATCAGTACCGCAACAGCCGCATGAGCGCGCGCGAGCGCGCGTTCTCGGCGATGCTCGACCGTCTGCGCGGGCTGGAGAGCGAGCAACGCCGGGTCGCCAAGCGCACCAAGCGGGTCATCCGCCGCTACCAGCGGCGCGCCACGCAGATGATGAAGCACAGGATCGCCCCGTTCGTGCGGCGCGAGCTCGGCAAGCTCCAGCGACTGCGCAAGCGCGTGGGCGAGATCGACCCCGCCGCGCTTCCGGCCTACGACCAGGAGCAGCTCGAGCGCATCCGCCAGCGCGTCCGTGACCTGAAGGGGATGCTGGACCAGGGGGACATCGACGAGGCCCTGCGCATGGCCATGCGGACCCGCAACGGCCTGCAGGTCCTGCAGGACGACCTCGCCGAGGAGATCGAGGGACAGCACCCGCGCCGCCGCGGGCAGATGCGCCGGGCGCAGCGCAAGACCCGACTCGCCGCCAAGCTCGCCGGAGAGCTGGCCGCCGACCTGCGCGCCATCTTCCCCAGCCCGCGGACACTCCTCGACGGCGACGACCGCCGCGAGCTGAGGCGGCTCCAGGCCGACCAGCGCGGCCTGAAGCGCCAGCTGCAACAGCTGGAGGCCCAGCTGGACAAGGAGAGCCGGCACGCGGCGCTCTTCGGCGGAGAGGTGCCCCAGGCGGTCAAGGAGTCGGCGGGCCTGATGGGCAAGGCATCGAACAAGCTCGCCAGCCTCCAGCCTCAGGAGGCGCACGGGTCCCAGGAGGCGGCGGCAGACCGCCTGGCCCGGTTGCGGCAGCAGATGGAGGAGGCCAGGCAGCCGCGGCAGTGGAGCCAGGCCGGCCCGTCGGTGCTCCGTGAACGCATCCACATCCCCGGCGCGGACGCCTTCCGCCCGCCCAAGGAGTTCCGCAAGGACATCCTCGACGCGATGAAGGAGAAGGCGCCGCGCGCCTTCCGCGGTCAGGTCAAGCGCTACTACGAGGAGCTTGTCCGATGACCCGGGTCACGTTGCTCGCCGCGCTGGTCGCGCTGGCCGCTCTCCCCGCGCCCCCCGCGCATGGCGCCGGCCGGGCCCGCGGCCGCCTGACCCAGGTCGAGCGGTTGATCGATCAATGGAAGATCAGGGAGGCGGAGGCCGCCCTCGCTGCGCTGCTGCGCGGCGCGCCCGAAAACCCAAGGGTGCTCCAGCTGCAGGGCGAGATCCTGCTGCACCGGGGCGACTACGACGGCGCGGTGAAGGTGTTGAACAGGGCCGTGCGGAACGGCCGGGGAGCCGCTCCGCTCCGCGCGCTACGGGACCTCGTCGCCTCGACCGCGGACACCGTGAAAGGCTACGTCAAGCACCGCTCCTCGGGCGGCAACTTCGAGATCTGGACCCCGCCCGGCAAGGACGAGCTGCTCGCCCCCTTCGCGGCGGAGACCCTGGAGCGGACCCGGGCGGCGCTCAAGCGGGACCTCGGCTTCGTCCCGGAGGACCCCGTCCGCGTCGAGATCTACCCCTCGCCCGAGGTCCTGGCCCGGGTCTCCCCGCTGACGCTGACCGATATCGAGCGCTCGGGCACCATCGCCCTCTGCAAGTTCAGCCGCCTGATGATCGTCACGCCCCGCGCGTTGCTCCGCGGCTACTCCTGGCGCGACACGCTGGCTCACGAGTACAGCCACCTCGTCATCACGCGGGTCTCGAACAACAACGTACCGATCTGGCTCCACGAGGGGCTGGCCAAGTTCTTCGAGGCCCGCTGGCGCCTCGCGCTGGGCGAGGTGGCCCCGCTCTCGCCGGCGCAGGAGCACTTGCTCGCCAGCGCGCTGCGCCGCCCCCGCGGCCTGATCCGCTGGGAGCAGATGCACCCCTCGATGGCCAAGCTGCCGAGCCAGGAGGCCACCGCCCTCGCCTTCGCCCAGGTGCAGACCGCCGTGCAGTTCCTGGTCGAGCAGGTCACCATCAACGGGCTGAGGCGCGTCCTCGCCGAGATCCGGGGCGGTCGTCCGGCCTGGGACGCGGTCCAGGACGTCACCAGGCTGAGCGCCGCCGAGTTCCAGCGGCGCTGGAAGCAGCACCTCCGGGCCCGCAACCTCCGGCTGATGCCCGACCTCGTCCCGCCGCGGCTGCGCTTCGGCACGCGGCCGAGCCGGGAGAAGCGGCTCGCCGAGATCCGTCAGGCGCGGGCCCGCCGCTTCGTGCGGCTGGCCCAGCTGCTCCGCGCACGCCGCCACACCCGCGCGGCGATCCTAGAGTACGAGAAGGCGCGCAAGATCCTCGGGCCCCGCGACGATCTTGTCGCCAACCAGCTCGCCCGGGCCTACCTCGAGATCTCCAGCCCGGCCCAGGCGATCAGCGCGCTGATGCCCGTGCTCGAGTACTACCCGGAGCTCCCCGGCCCGCAGGTCACGATGGGGGTCGCCTACCTGCGCAACCGGGAACCCGGCCAGGCCGAGCGCCACCTCAAGGCCGCGCTGCGCATCAACCCGTTCAGCCCCGAGCTGCACTGCGCCCTGGCCGAGGCGCTCAGGGGACGCCACGACGCAGAGGCCGGCCGACACGCCGCGCTCTGCACCCGCCTGCGCTGACCCCCGCCGCCGAGCTCCTAGATGATGCAGAGCACGAAGTAGATCACTCCGACGATGATGGACATCAGGCCGAGGATCCCCTGGATCGGGGCCAGCTTGGCCCGCATCGCCTGCCCCTTCGCCATCGCCGTCTCGTTCTTGCTCAGGGCGTACTTGGTGATCAGGCCGAACCCGAGCAGGAAGCCGATGAGCAGCTCCGTCGGCACCGCGATGATGTAGAAGATCGACAGCAGCACGGAGGCCTGGAACATGGCGCCGATGTAGCGGATGAGGAAGAACGTGTCGACGATACCCCCGAGGAAGAGCGCGATGCCGATCCAGCCCTGGTAGGGCGTCAGCTTGTCGATCAGCTCTTTGGCGTTCGGTTTCCTGGCCACGATCAAGCTCGCCGAGGCCAGAATCCCACCAACGATTAGCATCGCCACAGTCAGAAGCCACCGCATGTTGCCCTCCTTGGGTCATCGCACAAGATGTCCTGCCCCGCAGCGCGCGGGGACCAGGACAGCTTGACTGCACAGTCTGGCAATCTTGCCCGAGCTTGCCGCCCCGAGCCAATCAATTTCTCAGGGGAACGGTCGGTCAGCCCCGGGTGAACTTGCGGTACCTGATCCGCCTGGGCACCAGCTCGTCGGCGCCCAGGCGCTTCTTGCGGTCGGCCTCGTACTGCTCGTAGTTGCCCTCGAACCACAGCACCTGGGAGTCGCCCTCGAAGGCCAGGATGTGGCTGGCGATGCGGTCGAGGAACCAGCGGTCGTGGCTGATCACCATCACGCAGCCGGCGTAGTCGAGCAGCGCCTCCTCCAGCGCCCGCAGCGTGTCGACGTCCAGGTCGTTGGTCGGCTCGTCAAGCAGCAGCACGTTGCCCCCGCTCTTGAGCAGCTTGGCCAGGTGCACGCGGTTGCGCTCGCCGCCGGATAGCCCGCGCACCTCCTTCTGCTGATCCGGCCCGCGGAAGCCGAAGGCCGCGACGTAGGCCCGTGACTTCATCCGCCCGTAGCCCAGCTCGATCTCCTCCTTGCCCTGCGAGATCTCCTCCCAGACCGTGTTCTCGCCGTCGAGGTCCTCGCGCGTCTGGTCGACGTAGGCCAGCTTGACCGTCGGGCCGACGCGGATCTCGCCGCCGTCCGGCTGCTCCTCGCCCACCAGCATGCGGAACAGCGTGGTCTTGCCCGCGCTGTTCGGCCCGATGATGCCGACGATGGCCCCCGGCGGCACCTTGAAGCTCAGCTCGTCGATGAGCAGCCGCTCGCCGAAGCCCTTGCTCACCCCCTGGAGCTCGAAGACCAGGTCGCCGAGCCGCGGCGGCGCGGGGATGCGGATCTCGGCCCGGCGATCGCGCTTCTCCCGGTCCTGGGCCTGGAGCTCGTCGAAGGCGCGGACGCGGGCCTTGCTCTTGGCCTGCCGCGCCCGGGGGGAGGCGCGGATCCAGTCCAGCTCGTCGCGCAGCGCCCGCTGGCGCGCGCTCTCCGCCTTCTCCTCGCGCTCGAGCCGCTCGCGCTTCTGCTCGAGCCAGCCGGAGTAGTTGCCCTTGAACGGCACGCCGTGGCCGCGGTCCAGCTCGAGGATCCACTCGGTGACGTTGTCGAGGAAGTAGCGGTCGTGGGTCACGAGCATGATCGTGCCGTGGTACTGCTGCAGGTGGGACTGGAGCCAGGCCACCGACTCGGCGTCGAGGTGGTTGGTCGGCTCGTCGAGCAGCAGCAGGTCGGGCTGCTCGAGCAGCAGCCTGCAGAGGGCGACGCGGCGCTTCTCGCCCCCGCTCAGGCGGGTCACGTCGGCGTCGCCGGGCGGGCAGCGCAGGGCGTCCATCGCCTGCTCCAGCCGGCCCTCGATCTCCCAGCCGCCGACGGCGTCGATCCTGTCCTGCAGCTTGCCCTGGCGCTCGAGCAGGCGGTTCAGCTCGTCGTCCCCCATCGGCTCGGCCATCTTCATCGAGATCGCCTCGAACTCGTCGAGGAGCGCCTGCACCGCGGCGACCCCCTTGCGCGCGTTGCCCATCACGTCGTGCTCGGGGTCGAGCTCCGGCTCCTGGGGCAGGTAGCCCACCGAGAAGCCCTCGGCGAGCCAGGCCTCGCCGCCGAACTCGGCGTCCTGGCCGGCCATGATGCGCAGCAGCGTGGACTTTCCGGCGCCGTTGCCGCCGATGACCCCGATCTTGGCCCCCGGGTAGAAGGAGAGGTTGATCCCCTTGAGGATCTCCGCGCCGTTGGGCGCCACCTTGCGCAGGTCGCGCATGTGGTAGATGAACTGTTCTGCCATTTTCGTCTGCCTTGTTGGTCTGGTCCGCCCACAG
>Ga0316576_10000617_pt1 | contig 17101 bp, 17 predicted proteins | sample S0NA_FD_203075 | JGI IMG/M metagenome (GOLD analysis project Ga0316576, IMG submission 203075) | Rhizosphere microbial communities from salt marsh grasses in Alabama, United States - S0-2_050615r3r5 | ecosystem: Host-associated > Plants > Roots > Rhizosphere | place: USA: Alabama | collected... | reverse complement strand
CTCTGGACGGATCAAGGCTTTGCCCACCATCTGCCTCGAGATTCGCCGGGAGCTGCTTGCAGCTGCGGCCGACCTCGGGGATCAGGTCTCGCTGGCCGTGCACCCGGAGGTGTCGCATCACCTCCAGGGACCGTTTCGGGATCTCCTACGCGAGCTCGAGGAGCTGCACGGCCTACAGGTCATTCTGCGGGAGAACCCGCTGCTCCACCAGGAGCAGTTCGAGATCATCGGTTAGTGATTCGCGAAACGAATCACAGAGGCTCGTAGAGGGTGCGTCGCTGTCGGGGGGTTAGACCGGCACCGCGAATCGTCCGTTCCATCTCGGCTTGCGTCATGCGGAACCGGACACCGGCGGCGGCGACGACATTCTCCTCGAGCATGATCGAGCCCAGGTCGTCGGCTCCGAAGAACAGCGACAGCTGGCCGATCTTGGCGCCCTGAGTGACCCACGAGCCTTGAACATGGTCAACATTGTCGAGAGCGAGCCGGGCGACGGCGAGCGTGCGAAGGTAGTCGAAGCCGCCCGCAGGCTCGATCTCGCCTTCGAGATCGGTTGACCGATCCTGGAAGGTCCAGGGGATGAAGGCTGTGAAACCACCGGTCCGATCCTGGAGTGCGCGGACGCCGAGCAGGTGCTCGACGCGCGCCGCTGGCGGTTCACCGACGCCGAACATCATCGTTGCGGTGGTGTGCAAGCCCAACGAGTGCGCAATGGCGTGCACCTCGAACCACTGTGCGGTGCTTGCCTTCGCACGGGACAGGATTCGACGCCGGGTGGCGTCTTCGAGGATCTCGGCGCCACCACCGGGGATCGACTCGAGGCCCGCCGCCATCAGCCGCCGGATCACCTCGGCCACCGGAAGCTTCTCGATCTTGGAGAGGAACCAGATCTCGGGCACCGAGAAGGCGTGCAGATGGACCCCGGGGAAGGTGGTCTTGAGCCGGCGTAACAGGTTCTCGTAGAAGTCGATGCGGAGGTCGGGGTGCACGCCCCCTTGGAGCAGGATCCCGGTCCCGCCCGAGGCCACCGTCTCGGCCACCTTGTCGGCGATCTCGTCGAACGGCAGCACATAGGCGTCGGTTGCCTCCTTGGTCCGATAGAAGGCGCAGAATCGACAGCGGTAGATGCAGACGTTGGTGTAGTTGATGTTGCGATCGATGATGTAGGTGGCGACCCCGTCGGCTGTCTTCCTGCGACGGATTGCGTCCGCCGCCTGGCCGAGCTCTATGAGGTCTCGGTGCTCGAAAAGGCGCCTGATTTCAAGCTGGTCAAGCCGCTCGCCCGCCACCGACTTGTCCAGGATCCCTTTCACATCCATGAGATCGAGTCTCTCCTTGTCGTTCTCGCTCGTCAAGCGGGAACGACGTGAGTCGTAAGTCGTAGGTCGTGAGGCGCGGGACCTTCTGAACTGGTCATGGTTGCGTTTCCACGACCTCCCGCCCCCTGCTGGAGCGTGCTGCTTGCACCCAACCCTTGGCAAACCCGGTTCGTATGAAACGACTCACGCCTCACGACTCACGAAGCTGTGACCTCCAGGTACAGACGGCGACTCCGCTACCCTTGCGACATCGCCTCGAGGAACTCTTTGTTGGTCGGCGCCTGCTCGAGGCGCTCGAGCAGCAGCTCCATGGCCTCCACCGGCGACAGGGACGACAGAACTTTGCGCAGGACCCAGATCCGGCGCAGCTCCCAGTCGTCGATCAGGAGCTCTTCCTTGCGGGTTCCGGACTTATGGATGTCTATCGAGGGAAAGACCCGTCGTTCGACAAGCTTCCGGTCGAGGTGAACCTCCATGTTGCCGGTTCCCTTGAACTCCTCGAAAATGACATCGTCCATTCTCGAACCGGTATCGATGAGGGCGGTCCCGACAATGGTCAAACTGCCGCCCTCCTCGATGTTGCGGGCAGCACCGAAGAATCGCTTGGGTTTCTGAAGGGCGTTGGAGTCGACGCCGCCGGAGAGCACCTTGCCGGATGGTGGAACCACGGTGTTGTACGCCCGAGCCAGGCGGGTGATCGAGTCGAGGAGGATGACCACGTCACGCTTGTGCTCGATCAGCCGCTTCGCCTTCTCGATGACCATCTCGGCGACCTGGACGTGCCGCGTCGCCGGCTCGTCGAAGGTGGAGGAGATGACCTCGCCCTTGACTGACCGTTGCATGTCGGTGACCTCTTCGGGTCGCTCGTCGATGAGCAGCACGATCAGGGTGACCTCGGGATGGTTGGTCGTGATCGAGTTGGCGATCGCCTGCAGCATCATGGTCTTGCCGGTGCGAGGCGGCGCCACCAGCAGGCCGCGTTGACCTTTGCCGAGCGGGGTCGCGAGGTCCATGACCCTCGAGGTCATGTTGTCCGACACCTCGAGCTTGAGCCGTTCCTCCGGATACAAGGGCGTCAGGTTGTCGAAGTGGACCTTTTCCATGGCCACCTCGGGCGGTTCGAAGTTGATCGCCTCAACCTTGATGAGCGCGAAGTATCGCTCACCCTCCTTGGGCGGCCGGATTTGACCCGACACGGTGTCGCCGGTGTGGAGGTTGAAACGGCGGATCTGGGACGGCGACACATAGATGTCGTCCGGTCCCGGGAGGTAGTTGTACTCGGGCGCCCTGAGGAACCCGAAGCCCTCGGGCAGGACCTCGAGCACGCCTTCGCCGAAGATGAGTCCCTCGCGCTCGGTCTGGCGTTGGAGGATGCGGAAGATCAGGTCCTGGCGACGCATCCCCGTTGGGTTCTCGACTGCCAGCGACTTGGCGACCCCGCACAGCTCGTTGATGGTCATCTCCTTGAGCTGGGTCAGGTCGAGGCGACCCTCCTGTGCCGCCGCCGCAGCGGCCGCCTGTTCACGTTCCTCGATCTCATCGTCGAGGTCGAGTGGGATCACCACCGGTTCTTCGTTGCCGTTCTTCTTCTTGCGCCCCATGTCGGACCCTTCCTTTACCTGGATCTCCACCGGCCGAGGAGCTCGTCGATTCGCCCGAGCAGCTCGGACCGTCCTTCTCCGGTCATCACACTCACGACCATCGGCGATCGTTCCAACCCGAACTGCCGCTGGACGTCTCGTTGCATGGTCGCTCGGTGCCCGCGGCCGACCTTGTCGGCCTTGGTCAGGACCATCAGGCGCTCGCGTCCGAAGCTGACGAGCAGCTCCTGGAGGTCGAGGTCGAGGGGCGTGGGTCCGTGGCGAATATCCACCAACGTAACCACTCCGGCCAACCTCTCATCATCGGCGAGGTAGCTGCCGAGCTCCCGGCCCCACTCCTGGCGGAGGGCCCGCGCAACCTTGGCGTAGCCGTAGCCGGGCAGATCCACCAGGAAGAACGAGCGGTTGACCAGGAAGAAGTTGAGCGTCCGGGTCTTGCCCGGCGCCTTCGCCACCTTGGCCACATTCTGCCCGAGGAGCCAGTTGAGAAGGCTCGACTTGCCGACGTTGGAGCGGCCGGCGACCGCAATGTGGGGGAACCACTCTTGCGGCCGGTCCGAGCGCTTCAGCGCCGCCCCGCGGAAGCTGACCTCGCGGATGTTCACCCTGTCAATGAGCCAACGACGGCCCGTCCACCCGCGACTCGCGGTCACTGGGGGCGGTCGTCAAGTCCGCATCCGGAGTGCGGACGAGCGCGTTCGAGAGCACCTTGTCCATGTGCGCGACGAAATGAAAGCTCATCTTGTCGCGAACCTCCTCGGGGATTTCCTCGAGGTCTTTCTCGTTCTCGTCCGGCAGGATCACCTCTCGAATCCCGGCGCGATAGGCGGCCAGAACCTTCTCCTTGATCCCGCCCACCGGCAGGACCCGACCACGGAGGGTGATCTCGCCGGTCATGGCGACATCGACCCGGACTGGAACCCGGGTGAATGCGGAGATCAGTGCGACCGCAAGGGTGATGCCCGCTGACGGCCCGTCCTTGGGAATCGCGCCCTCGGGTACGTGAATGTGGACGTCCGTGGCGGCGAAGACCTCTGGGTCGATCCCGAGCTCGTCGGCCTTGGCGCGGACAAAGGACAGCGCCGCCCGGGCAGACTCCTGCATCACGTCGCCGAGCTGGCCGGTAAGCGTCAGGTTGCCCTTGCCTTTCATGAGGGTCGCCTCGGTCGTCAGGAGCTCGCCGCCAACCTGAGTCCATGCGAGACCCGAGGCGGCGCCGGTCTCAGGCTCCTGCTCGCGGCGCTGGGCGCGGTAGCGTGGCTTGCCGAGGAGCCCGCCGATGAGCTCCGGCGACACCTCGATCCTCGCCGAACGCGGCTTGATCTTTTCCTTGAGGACCTTGCGCGCGAGCTTGCGACAGATCGATGCGATCTCCCGTTCGAGGTTGCGCACACCGGCTTCTCGCGTGTAACGCTCGATGAGCAGCAACACGCCGTCCTCGGTGAAGTCGACACCGAATTTCTCGAGGCCATGGCGCTTCATCTGGCGTGGGACCAGGAAGTGGATGGCAATCTGCAGCTTTTCGTGGTGCGTGTAGCCCGAAAGTTGGATCTGCTCCATACGGTCGAGGAGCGCTGGTGGGATCGGGTGGATGACGTTGGCAGTGCAGATGAAGAGCACCTTGGAAAGGTCGTACTCGACGTCGATGTAGTGATCGTGGAAGCTGTTGTTCTGCTCCGGGTCGAGAACCTCGAGCAGGGCACCGGCGGGATCGCCACGAAAGTCGGCCGCCATCTTGTCGACCTCATCGAGGAGCAGCACCGGGTTGACGGTGCCGGCCTTACGCATCATCTGCACGATCTGGCCCGGAAACGCACCGATGTAGGTCCGGCGGTGGCCGCGAATCTCGGCCTCGTCGCGAACACCACCCAGAGACAGGCGCACGAAACGCCGGCCGGTAGCTCGGGCGATGGAACGGGCGAGAGAGGTCTTGCCGACTCCCGGCGGGCCGACGAAGCAGAGGATGGTGCCGGTCGTCCTGCGCACCAGTTGGCGAACGGCGAGGAACTCGAGGATCCGGTCCTTGACCTTCTCGAGTCCGTAGTGGTCTTCGTCGAGGACCTTTTCGGCCCGCGAGATGTCCCGGATCTCCCTCGACGCCTTCGACCACGGTACCGCGAGCAGCCAGTCGACGTAGTTCCGAGACACCCCGGCTTCAGCCGAAACCGGGGGCATGCCCTCGAGGCGCCGAAGCTCGATAAGGGCCTTTTCCTTGGCCTCGTCGGTCATCCCGGAGCTTTCCACCTGCTCCTTGAGATCGGCGAGCTCCTCCGTGGTGTCGTTGCGCCCCAGCTCTTCGTTGATGGCCTTGATCTTCTCCGACAGGTAGTACTCGCGCTGGGCTTTCTCCATCTGCTTCTTGACCCTCGACGACAGCCGTCGGTCGATGTTGAGCTTCTCGATCTCGACGTCGAGCTGGTCGTTGAGGCGCTGGAGGCGATCGAGGGGATTGAGGAGCTCCAGCAGCTGTTGTTTCTCGGCGGTGGGCTGGTTGAGGTGGGCGGCGAGGATGTCGGCGAACTGGTCCGGATCGTCGGTCTGGAGGGACGCCAGGACGCCCTCGGCCGAAAGGTGATGTGAGAGCTTCGCGTACTCCTTGAACAGCTCGGTGAGCTGGCCCATGTATCGCGCGAGGGTCGGGTCCTCTCCAACCTCGACACGCTGGACCGCGACCGTTCCCATCAGACAGTGGGGATCGTCCACCACCTCGACGAGGCGGGCTCGTTCGAGTCCTTCGACCATCACCTTGATGTTCCCCGAGGCGAGCTGAAGATGCTGGACGACCCGTGCGACGACACCGAGCTGGTGAATGTCCTCGACCGCCGGCTCGTCAACCTTGGGATCGAGCTGGGTGGCCAGGAAGAGACGTTTGTCGGCTCGCTCGAGCGCCTGCTCGAGGGCGACCACCGAGGGCCGGCGGCCGACCACGAAGGGCGCCATCATGTGCGGAAAAACCACCATGTCCCGCAACGGGACGATGGGGAGCGTCTGTCGGTCTCGGACTGCTGTCATCTGGTTTCTTTCATCGTTGGCATCTGTGGGAGGTCAATCACGATCCGGACGGGAGGTTCTTGAATGGGGGTGCCGGGAGGCGCCCCGGACGGCTCAGCTCACCTTTCTCACGGCCGGGAGCGGGGCGACGCGGCGTTCAACCACGTCCCGGGTAATTACCAACTCCTTGAGGTCCGGCAGGGCCGGAATCTGGTACATGATCTCAAGCATGAGCTCCTCGAGAATGATGCGAAGGCCACGCGCACCGACCTTGCGTTCGATCGCCTCGTTGGCGACAGCGTCGAGCGCCTCAGACGCAAATCGAAGCTCGACACCCTCGAAGGAGAGAATGGTCTCATACTGGCGCACCAGACAGTTCTTGGGCTCGGTGAGGATGCGGACCAGGGCGCCGTGGTCGAGCTCGTGCAGGGTTGCCACCACGGGGATCCGCCCAACGAACTCGGGGATCATTCCGTACTTGATGAGATCCTCGGGGTGAACCTCCTCGAGCAGATCGTCCGTACGGGGTTCGTTGCCAGCGAGCTCGACGCCGAAGCCCATCCGCTTCTGGTTGAGACGGCGGGCGATCACGTCGTCGAGACCGACGAAGGCACCTCCACAGATGAACAGGATGTTGGTCGTGTCAATCTGAAGGAACTCCTGGTGGGGGTGCTTGCGTCCTCCCTGGGGCGGCACGTTGGCGACGGTTCCCTCGAGGATCTTGAGGAGCGCCTGCTGGACGCCCTCTCCCGAGACGTCGCGGGTGATGGACGGGTTTTCGGCTTTGCGCGCGACCTTGTCGATCTCGTCGATGTAAACGATGCCCCGCTCGGTGGCCTCGCGGTCGCCGTTAGCCGCCTGATACAGCCTCAGCAGAATGTTCTCGACGTCCTCGCCAACGTAGCCGGCCTCGGTGAGCGTGGTGGCGTCGACAATCGTGAACGGCACTTGCAGCTGTCGCGCCAACGTCTGGGCGAGCAGCGTCTTGCCGGTCCCGGTGGGCCCGATGAGAAGAATGTTCGACTTGGCGAGCTCGACATCGTTGTGGCCCCGTCCACGTTGGTATTCGATCCGGCGATAGTGGTTGTAGACCGCCACCGCGAGCTTCTTTTTCGCCATCTCCTGGCCGATCACGTACTCGTCGATGAAGGCCTTGACCTCCGGCGGCTTGGGTAGGACCTGCTGCCTCGACTTGGCCTCATGAACCCGGTCCTCGGCGATGATGTCGAGGCACACCTCGACGCACTCGTTGCAGATGTAGACCGTCGGACCGGCAATCAGCTTGCGGACCTCGTGCTGACTCTTGCCGCAGAAGCTGCATCGAAGCACGTCACCGTCTCGACTGGGCATCTACCCTCCAGATGTCATTGTATCCCATTCCCGGCTACTCTCTGGAAACAATGATCTTGTCGATGAGGCCGTAGTTCTTTGCGGCGTCGGCCTCGAGGATGAAGTCGCGCTCGGTGTCGAGATTGATCTTGTCGATGGACTGGCCGGTGTGGCCGGCGAGTATGGCGTTGAGGCGCTCGCGAAGGCGCATGATGTCCCTCGCGTGGATGTCGATGTCGGTGGCCTGTCCCTGAAGGCCCGACATGAGCGGCTGATGGAGCAGGACCCGGCTGTGGGGCAAGGCATAGCGCTTGCCGGGAGCGCCGCCGGCGAGCAGCACGGCTCCCATGGAGGCGGCTTGGCCGAGAGCGATGGTCGCGACGTCGGGCTTGACGTACTGCATCGTGTCGTAGATCGCGAGGCCGGCGGTGATCGAACCGCCCGGTGTATTGATGTAGAGGAAGATGTCCTTCTCGGGGTTCTCCGCCTCCAGGAACAGGAGCTGAGCGATGACCAGCGACGCCACCTGGTCATCGATCGCGGTGCCGAGGAAGATGACGTTGTCCTTGAGGAGGCGGGAGTAGATGTCGTACGCGCGCTCGCCGCGACTCGTCTGCTCGATGACGACCGGAACCAGCATCACTCCACCTCCCCGCCGGCACGATGGATCATCTCATCGACCACAGCTGTCAGCAGCGCTGCATGCCGGATCTGCTCGAGCTTGCTCTCGGCGGCGAGCGTCGCTTTGTGCTCGGCGGGCGGGACCCCGAGCTGTGCGGCCTCGGCGGCGATGAAGGAATCGACGTCCCGCTCCGGTACGGGCAGCTCCCAGCGACTCGCCAATTGCTCCAGGATGAGGGTGTCGGCGACCTTCCGACGAGCCGACGGCTCGGCCTTTGCAGCCAGCTCCTGCCAGTCCACCTTGGCGTTCTCCGGGTTCGTGCCCTGCAGGACCATCTGGTACGCCAGCCGATTCAAGCTCTCGTTGACCGCGTTGTGGACCAACGACGGAGGAAGCTCGTTGAGATCGACGTTGGCGCTCAGATGATCGAGGAGCGCCCGTCGCCAGGTCTCCCTTCGCTCGTTGCGTTTTGCTCGTTCGACGGCACCGCGCACGCGATCGCGGAGCTCCTCGAGCGTGGAGAGACCGAAGCCCTTGGCGAGATCGTCGTCGATCTCGGGCAGGGCCTTGCGTTTGAGAGTCTTGACATCGATTGTGTAGCGTACGGTCTTGCCGGCCCGGTCAGCGTTCTCGTCATCCGCAGGGAAGGTGCGGACCGCGGACCGCTGGTCGCCGGCTCGCGCTCCCAGGAGAGCCTCGTTGACCTCGATCGGCACGCCGTCGGATCCGATCACGAAGCGGGCGTCGGTCTCGTCGTAGGGATCCTGGCCGGCGCCCTCAATGTCACCGTGGAGATCGGCCTCGACCAACATGCCATCGGTCGCCGCTTCGTCCTCGACCGGCTCCCACACAGCCTGCTGCTCTTGGAGATGTGCGAGCTCGGCATCGACCTCCGAGTCACTGACCTCGAGGGACACCGCGGGGAGCTCGGCTTCGGTGAGGTCTGGAAGCTCGTAGTCCGGGCGGACCTCGAGGTCGGCCACGAGCCGGAAGGAGCCATCGTCGTCGAAGCCCAGGTCGCGGACCGTTGGCTGCGTCAACAGCTCGAGCCCGGCTTCGCCCGCCATCACCTCGTGCCAGACGAGCTGACTGAGATGCTCGTTCAGCTCTTCGGCAATGTCGTCGGCGAAGCGCGCCCGGATCATGGTTTCAGGCGCCTTGCCGTGGCGGAAACCCGGGAGGTCAGCGCGGCTGCGGATTGAACGGACGATGCCGCTACGCTCACGATCGACGACATCGGCTGCCAGGTTGCCGGTGATCTCGACCCGGTGGTTGGTGTGCTCGGTCAATTTGTAGGGCATGTGTGAACTCCGGTTGGTGCGAAAGGGGGGACTCGAACCCCCACGGGGTCACCCCCACGAGATCCTAAATCTCGCGCGTCTACCGGTTCCGCCACTTTCGCGCGGAAGGGGGAGATGGTGAGCCGTGGAGGAATCGAACCTCCAACCTAGGGATTAAGAGTCCCTTGCTCTGCCAATTGAGCTAACGGCCCACGGCGTCGGGCACTCTATCGCAAAACGACTCAAGGGGCAAGACCCCTCGAGGCGATTCCGTCGTAAGTCGTGAGTCGTAAATCGTAAGTCGTCCCGAGGTTTCTGGATTGTCCGGCCCGGACGAGGGGGTGCTTCCTGGTTTCCGGCGGAGCCACACCAAAGTACGGAGGGACTTCCTGGGTCGTTTCGCCCGCGATTCACGGCTCACGACGCCTGGGACAATCAACGGTGGACAAGATGCTTGATTTCGGAGGGTCCGAGGTCGGAGTCGGCAGTGATCACGACCGCAGAGGTTCCGCCACTGAAGTCGGGCAGCTCGGCCTCGGCCGAGAACACCCCGTCGTCGTCGGTCTCGCCCTCCGCAAGCACCAACCGGCGGGGCTCCGACGTCGACTTGAAGAGGACCGTGATCCGGACCCCGGGTTGCGCCTTGTTGGACTGTGAGTCAACGGCCGAGATCGAGATCTCCGCGATCTGGCCGTAGACGAAGTCATGGCGGTTGATGGCGTGAAGCACGAGGTGAGCGCGTCCCCGCTGGGCGGCGAGGTAATCGAGAATCACCTGGTCGAGGGTGGGCTCTGCATCCTCGTCCTCCTCGGCCTCCTTCGCCTGTGGGGCGCGGTCGCGCCGTTTCCTCGAGATACTAGTGTCATCGTCATCGCCGAGCTCGACGGGGGTGTCGCCGAGCTCGGCGAGCCGACCCCGACGGATGGCCTCGACGATGGTGCGGTGCTGCCGTTCCATGAGCAGCGCGATAGCATCGTTGTCGACCTTTTCGTCAACCAGCTCGCGGTACGAGGTGCGGCGAGAGTAAAGAATCTCCCCTCGTGCGTAAACGAGGGTCTCGACAATCGGGTTCGACCGGCCCTTATCCTCGGTCTGGACATGGTAGGTCGTGCCCGCGTGCTCGATGTCAGTGTTGTAACCCGTCAGGACCAAGGTCGCCGCTCCATCCAACTCAACACGATACAGGCTACCCGCTCGGCGGATGCTGGTCAATGTGCGCGTTCGGCCTCCGTTCCCGACTACAATCGCGTTATGGTGCCGTTTCGGATCCTCTTTGTGTGTGTCGGCAACACCTGCCGGTCGCCGATGGCCGAGGCGATTGCCCGAGGTTTGGGCGGCGACCGGGTGGAAGCCCGGTCGGCGGGGCTGGCTCCCCTCGGCCGAATTGTTGGCGCCTCGGCCAGAGCGCTCGAGGATCTGGGATACGATCCCAGCGGTTTGAGGTCGAAAGGCTTCGGTGACCTCAACGCGGAGAGCTTCGATGTGGCGGTCTCGCTGCTCGGCGAGGCCGGGCTTGCTCATATTCCACGGTCGTTCGCGGCCGAGCTCGAGGCGTGGCCGATCCCGGACCCCTACGGTGAGGACGACGAGGCCTATCTGGCGGTGGCGAAGGAGCTCGAACAACGGATCCGGACGCTGCTGGCGAAGCACGACCGGCGGGAACTCGCGATCGGCTGAGCGCTCTCACTGGATATCCGGGGGTACGGCAGCCCCTGGGCGTCCTCTCGCTGAGGGCCATCATCGCCGCGGCCGCGAACGACGCCAGGGACCGATTGCGGACCGTCTTCGGGAGGGAGGCCCGCTCCTTCAGCGGGAAAACCATGGCACACTTGGGGCGTGATCTTCGACGAGGTGTACGAGCGCTTCCGGACTCCGGTGTGGAGGCTGGCACGGCGGCTCACCGGGAATGACGACGAGGCCCTCGATGCGACTCAGGAGATCTTCCTTCGCGTGTGGCGCGGGCTCGACGGCTTCCGTGGTGAAGCGAAGCTTTCGACGTGGGTGTTCCAGATCGCCTGGAACTACCTCCGTGCCTACCGACGCCGCCGTTCGAGAACGCTGGTTGCGGTGGACGATCCCACCGGTGACCTGGTGGAAATGGCCCCGGATCCGGCACCGGGACCCGAGCGGCACGCCGTGTCGTCGGATCTGCTCGACCGGGTGGCTGCGGCGGTGGACGGCCTTCCCGAGCACTATCGCGTCGTTCTGTGGCTGCGGGACGCCGAGGATCTCAGCTACGCGGACATCGCTGCGGTGCTCGACCTGCCGGTCGGGACGGTTCGATCGCGGCTGGCCCGAGCACGCGCCGAGCTCAAGAGAATGGTAGGCGTGTGATGGATGACAAGCTCCTGGAACTGGTGAGCCGCGCCGTCGACGACGACCTCAGCGCCGCCGAGGCGGAGGAGCTCGCCGCGCGGATGGAGCAGGACCCGGAGCTCGCGGGCGATCTCGAAGATGCGCGACGACTTCGAGCGGCGGTTGGCCGTCTGGCCGCGTCCATGGCGGTGCCGCCTGCCCTCGATTCGGTTGTGGAGCCGTTGCGTCGGAGCGCACCGGTCGAGCGTGCGCGAGTTCGCCCTGCGATCCGCTGGTTCGGAGTGGCGGCGGCCCTGGTGCTCGGAGCGACGGTTGCGCTCGAGGTCGCGCGCCACAACGCCGTGCCGCCACCCAAACCCGAACGCGTCTCGCCGGTTCACGACATCGACAACGACGAGGTCTTCGCCCTCGCGCCGTTGCCCACTGCCAACCCCAATGAGCCCCGGCCCATGGGAGCCAGTGACCGGTTGCTGGCTGAAGAGCCCCCGGAGCCGGACGCGCCGGAGCCCATGCCGCTCGAGGTCATCGGGCCCTTGGCGGTGTCCGACGGGCGCCAGGAGACGAGCCTCGGTGACTCGGGGAAAGGCCGCGAGACGGCGCGAACGACCGCGAGCGGGGTCGATGCTGCCGCCGCCACCGAGGTCGGGTGGCGGGAGCAGAAGGCGGCGCCGGCTGCGGCGGACAGAGTGGCTGGCGGAAGTCCTACGGTGTCCACGAACGAGAGCTCGGCCGTGGTTGGCAACCGCCGGGCTGAAGCCGCGCCGATGAGAGCGCCGGCGTCGGCCGTGGAAACCGCGGTCGACGAAGCGCCGGCCGGCCGCCGCCCGGTGGTGGTGCTCGCCGGCGATCGGACGGTGTGGTCCGGGAGTACCAGTGCCTGCATCGACGGACGCGCAGCGGCCGTGATCGAGATCCGCAGCGGGATGGTGGTCTCGGTCGAGGGGGTGGCCGGCAGTGAAGGCGTGTGCCGCCCGGATGGGCTGGTGGGGGCCAGGCTCGCGGACGTGGACGACGGTTTCCACGAGGTGGAGATCATCGTCGGTTCGCGGCCGAGAAAGTAACGGGCGCGGCCTCGGCCGCGCCCGCAATCCCCGGCATCCGGGTTGGTTCTACTTGAAGGCCGCGAGACCCTCCTGAACGCTGTCGAGAACGTCGAAGACGGTGATGAGCTGGGTGACGTGCAGAATGTCGTTGATCTTGGACGACAGGCGCATGAGCTTGAGCTGACCGCCTCGTTTGGTCACGGTGGTATAGCAGGCAACCATTTCGCCAATCCCGGAGGAATCGATCGTCGTAACCCCGCCGAGATCGAGGAGGATTTTCGACCGTCCGTCTTCGAGAGCGGCGTTCACGAGCTCACGGATCTTGACATCGCCACTCCCAATGGTGATCTTCCCGGAAAGCTCGATGATGCGAACATCGCTGACATCGCGGATCTCACTCTTCATCTGATGTACTCCTTGTCTCCAGCTGCAGGCGACGAACCATTTCGACCGCGGTGCCGCCGCCCGGCGCGCGGCCGAACCGCACCTGGTTCATGAACTGCCGCATGTAGAAAATACCGCGTCCGCACGGCCGCAGCAAATTCGCAGAGTCGGTCGGGTCTGGGACCGTCGTCGGGTCGAATCCCTCGCCATCGTCCTCAACGCGGATGGTGACGACACAGTCGTCGAAGCTATAGTCGATGCGGACGTTTCGAGTCGGGTCCTGCCGGTTGCCATGTCGAATGGCGTTTGCGACCGCCTCTCGAAGCGCAGTCACGAGCCAGTAACGTTGATCGCCGTTGCAACCCGACCGGTCGCACAGGTCGATCAAGGTCCGTTCGGCGATCTCGATGTTCTCGAAGCGGCTCGACAGGACAAGGTGAGCGTGGAGCTTCGACGGCTCAGGCATGGTCGGGTGGGATTCCTGCCGGCCGGACACTCACTCGAGCTCGTCGTCGCCGGTATCGCCATCGCCGGGTTCGACCATCTGGAGAACCCATTGGTGGAAGTTGGCCTCGGCGGCCGAGACGGGGAGGGCGAGAATCTCGGGCAGCTCGTACGAGTGAAACTCACGAATGGCGTCCGACACCCTTTCGAACAGACGCATGGGGGTCTTGATGAAGAGCAGGTACTCAGTGTCCTCGCAGATTTTGCCCTTCCAACGATAGATGGACCTCAGGCAGGGCACGATGTTGACGCAGGTGGCGAGACGCCGGGCGATCAACTCCTCCGAGATCTCCACCGCCTGCTGTTCGGTTCCCACCGAGGTCACGACCACCGTGATCTCGTCAAGCTGAGCCATGCCCGCACGCTACCGAAATTCACCTACACAGTCAAGAATCCGGTTGGTCAGGAGAGGCTCAGTACCGCCGCAGCAGTCCGACCACGACACCCTGGATGGTCACTGAAGCGGCATCGACAAGGATCGGCGACATAGTCGAGTTTGCCGGTTGGAGCCTGATCCGACGGCGACCGTGCCGATAGAAACGCTTCAGCGTGACCTCACCGTCGATCATGGCGACCACCATGTCGCCGTCCGCTGCATCGGAAGCTCGCTGGACGACGACGAGGTCACCGTCATGGATGCCGTCTTCGATCATCGAGTCGCCACGCACCCGAAGGGCGAAATGGCGACCGCCGCGCACGAAGTCGGGTGGGACGGCCACGGTCTCGGGGTCGGGCAGGGATTCGATCGGAGCGCCGGCCGCCACCAGACCGAGCAGCTCGAGCTCGAGCTCGCCGCGTCCCTCTCCCGGCCCGGAACGGGAGCCGGTGAGGATTAGACCTCGTTTCTGATGTTTCTCGCGGCGTAAGAAACCTTTTCGCTCGAGAAGCGCGATGTGCTTCTGGGCGCTGGCGGTCGAGGCGAAGTGGAACCGCTCCGAAATTTCACGAAGGGTGGGTGCAACGCCCGTTCGCTCAAGCTGGTGCTCGATGAAGCTGAGGACGTCTCGCTGGCGCTCCGTCAGATACGTCATCGGGGCTCTCCCGAACCCAGAGTAGGCGAAAATGAAGTGTAAGTCAAACGCGTTGTGACGAAAGCGGCGGACCCGCGTCCGCCGTTGGTTCGAATCATGTTGGTCGGGGCGAGTGGATTTGAACCACCGGCCTCACGGTCCCGAACCGTGCGCTCTGCCAGGCTGAGCTACGCCCCGACGGGCCGGCAGTCTAACCGAAGCCGCTCCGAAAGGCAATGCGTGTGGAGGACCGGATTTGACACCCATGACGGAGCGTCGGTACGGTTCGTATCAGGCTTCGATCGGGAGGGGGAGCATGGCGACATCGCGGGCGCAGTGGAGTGGCCGGGTCGGATTCATTCTCGCCGCCGCCGGCAGCGCCATCGGGCTCGGCAACCTGTGGAAGTTCCCGTATATCACGTTGGAGAACCACGGCGGTGCCTTCGTCCTGGTCTATCTCGTGGCGATCGCAGTCGTGGGTGCACCGATCATGGCGGCCGAGATCATCCTCGGCCGGAAGAGCCGCCAGAGCCCGGTCGGCGCCTTTCGGCTGCTCGCTATCGGCAGGCCCGGCGGGCGGGCCTGGACCGGCGTGGGCTATCTCGGGGTCCTCGCGGGCTTCGTGATCCTGTCGTACTACAGTGTCGTCGCAGGCTGGACAATCCGCTACATCGTCATTGCAGTGTCCGGAACGTTGGGCGAGCTCGCACATCACCCTGAAGCTTTGCAGAGCTATTTCGTCAGCTTTCTCAACGACCCTGCCGCTCAGGTGTTCCACCACAGTCTGTTCATGGCGGCCACGATCGGAGTCGTTTATTTCGGCGTCGGCAAAGGCATTGAGCGGGCTGCCAAGATCCTGATGCCGCTCCTGTTCACGATCCTCGTGATCCTGGCGATCTACTCCGTGTCGACTCCTGGCTTCGGCCAGGCCATCGCATTCCTGTTCCGACCGAACTTCTCCGAGCTGACCGCGGGGGGTGTGCTCGAGGCCCTCGGCCACAGCTTCTTCACTCTCAGCCTCGGGATGGGCGCGATGCTCACCTACGGCAGCTACATGCGTCGACAAGACTCGATCCCCTTCGCCTCCTTCACGATCTGCTTCCTCGACACCTTGATCGCGATCATGGCGTGCATCATCATGTTTTCCGTCATCTTCAGCTTCGACTTCGAGGTCAGCAAGAGTTCGACGATCTTGTTCACCACGATCCCCGTGATCTTCTTCAAGCTGCCGGCGGGCGCGCTGGTGAGTGCGCTCTTCTACCTGCTGGTGGCGTTTGCCGCCCTGACCAGCACGATCAGCCTGCTCGAGGTGGTTTCGAGCTACGCCATCGACGAGCTCGGGTGGGGCAGGCATCGGGCATCGTTGACCATGGGTGCCGCGATCTGGGTCTTTGGGGTGCTCTCAGCTCTGAGCTTCGGCGGCGTCGACGTCCTGTCTCGCTTCAACCTGATCGGACGGGACTCCACCGCAGGTGTCTTCGGCACCTTCGACTACCTCGCGAGCAACTGGTTCCTTCCCGTGGGCGGTTTCTTCATCGCCCTTTTCACGGGGTGGATCCTGACCTCAAAGGCAAGCCGAGACGAGCTTGAGGAGGGTCATGCTTCGCTCAGCTGGTCATTCACGATGTGGCGATTTCTGATTCGTTTTGCCGCGCCCGCGGCGGTTGGGGTGATCATCGTCAGCGTGATCCTCGGCGCGGAGTACCAGTAACGGCGCACGCCGCAGACTCCTGACCCGGACTATTCATGAGGTTTCGTGGTGAGGGCGACACGCCCTCTCCAGCAGTGTCGTTGCGCTCGCACCGCACCGCGCGTTGCCGAAAAAAGAAAACGGCGCCCCGCACGAGGCGCCGTGCATGCTCTCGGGTACGGGTCCGGATCAGTGCGCGGTGCCGCCGGCGATCTCGAGCTCGGTTTCAGCGAGACGAATGGCGGCGTTGAGCTCGTCGATTTCTTCTGCCGTCGCGTCCTTGAGCTTGTCCTGGGACGCCTGGAGACTGGATCGAGCGGCATCGACGTCGATGTCGGTCGGCGCCTTGGCGACCGACGCCAATATTGTCACCCGATCCGGCAGAACCTCGGCAAAACCGCCTCGGACGGCGTACTTGACCACCGTCGACCCGGAAAAGTAGGTCAGGGGGCCGGCCGCCAGCGATGTCAGTAGCGGGATGTGGCCGGGCAGCACCCCCATCTCGCCGAGAGCGCCGGGCAGCCGCACCTCGTCGACCTCCGCCTCCAGCACCCGGCGGCTCGGGGTGACGACCTCGAGGTGCAGACGGTCGGCCATGTCAGCCCTCCGCCTTCATCCGCTCGGCCTTCTCGATCGCCTCCTCGATACCGCCGACGTACAAGAAGGCCTGCTCGGGCAGGTGGTCGAGCTCGCCGCTGCACAGCATCTTGAAGCCCTTGATGGTGTCCTCGACCTTGACGTAGCGGCCCTTGAAGCCGGTGAACTGCTCGGCGACGTGGAACGGCTGGGACAGGAAGCGCTGGATCTTGCGGGCGCGGGCCACGGTGAGCTTGTCCTCCTCGGACAGCTCGTCGATGCCGAGAATCGCGATGATGTCCTGGAGGTCCTTGTAGCGCTGCAGGATCCGCTGGGTCTCGCGCGCCACCATGTAGTGCTCCTCGCCGACGATCAGGGGGTCGAGGATGCGCGAGGTCGAGGCCAGCGGGTCGACCGCTGGGTAGATGCCGAGCTC
>Ga0316576_10000616_pt1 | contig 17154 bp, 19 predicted proteins | sample S0NA_FD_203075 | JGI IMG/M metagenome (GOLD analysis project Ga0316576, IMG submission 203075) | Rhizosphere microbial communities from salt marsh grasses in Alabama, United States - S0-2_050615r3r5 | ecosystem: Host-associated > Plants > Roots > Rhizosphere | place: USA: Alabama | collected... | reverse complement strand
CGGGCCGGGCGTCGACCTGCCCCCGTCGGACCTGCCCACTCCCGACCTGCCGCCGCCCGACCTGCCGCCGCCCGACCTGCCCCCGCCCCAGACCCAGGTGCTGCTCCTGGCGGACAAGGTCGACGATGGGGAGGTCGACGCGAATGGCTGGATGCCCGACGGCGAGTCGGGCTTCATCTGCATGGGCTACTGGGGCAGTGGCTCGACCTGGGGCTACCACCGCTTCGCCCTGACCCAGGCGATCCCCGCCGGGGCGCAGGTCAAAGCGGCCGTGCTCGAGCTCTTCGGCCACGACACCCAGCAGTGGGACACGGCCACCGAGGCGCTGGAGATCCGGGCGGAGAAGACCGCGGACGCCCTGGAGGTGACCTCCTCCACGAAGCAGCCGTTCATTCCGGGGGGCCCGCCAGTGACCGTGACCGCCGCGCGCTGGCCGGCGAGCGGCGGCCTGGCCTGGACCGTCGGCGGGTACAACAGTTCGTCCGATCTCTCGTCGGTGCTTCAGGAGGTGGTCAACGCCCAGGGCGGCCTGGCCCAGGGCGCCCACGTCCAGCTCTGGGTCCGCGGCGCCCAGATCACCGATGGAGAGGTCACCTCCTACGCCTACGGCACCCCGGGGTTCAAGCCGGCCCGCCTGACGATTACCTGGTCCCCCTGACTCAGGGCGTGGTGAAGATGTCGGTGGTCTGGCAGGGGTAGTCCGGCTTGAGCTGACTCGCCTCCACCGTGACCTGATCGCTGGTGTCCACGGTGATGGTGAAGATCCACTGCTGGCCGTTGGTGATCGTGATGTTCAGCGTCCCCGAGACCACGCTCTGGCTGCCGTCGGTGATGTCGACGGTGGGGTTGGTCATCAGCGGGATGATCGGGCACTGGACGTTGAGCACGGGCTGGCACTCGCCGGAGTAGGCCTGGGCGACCCACTGGCTGGGCTGGGTGCCCAGGGTGAGGTGGGCCGTGAACTTGTTGTTGTCCAGGAGCAGGTTGTTGCAGAACTTTGCCCGTGGCGGACCGGTGTACAGATCGGCGGTGATGATGCCCTCGTCGTCGGGGACGTAGACGTCCGGCAGGCCCCACTCGGGAAGCGGCCCGATGTCCGCGCCCCCCTCCGGGATGACGACGCCCTGGTCCCGGGGAGTGGCGCCGCACTGGGCGATGCAGGCCTGCAGGGCCTGCTGGGCCGTCGGATCCTTGCCCATCAACGCGTCGCAAGACGCGTTGGTGATGCAACTCGCCTGGCACTGCTCCACGGCAGAGCAGGCGGCGCTGAAGGTGCAGGCCGGCGCCCCCCCCGCGTCACCGTAGCACTGGTCGATCTTCTTGCAGGCCTTGCTGCACTTGCTGCCGCCGCCGCAGCCCGCGACCGCCAGGCCAAGGGTAATTGCCAAAAGGGGCACATGTCGCTTCATCTGTTCAAGCTCCTGGATTAGTACTATGTGTAGAGGATAGCGCCGAACGTGGGATGAACGCTACCATGCTCGAGCCCGCTCCCGACTCCCAGGACCAAAACGTCGAGGCCTACGAGCTCATCGTCCGCCTGCTCGACCGGCTGGTCTACTTCGTGCTGCCCCTGGGTGTCCTGGCCCTCGGCGGCTCGGTGGTCCGCGCGCTCTGGCTCGGCTGGTCCGGCCTCGCCACGGTCCAGGGCGGGCTGCTCTCCATCGCCCTCGCCCTGCTCCTGCTCCGACGGAAGCTGCCGCGGCGAGTCGCGCTGGCCGGCCTCGCCGCCATCAGCATCACGGCCGGTCTGGTCAGCCTCATGCACCACGGCCTGGCCAGCCAGGGCTTCCTCATCCTGTGCTTCGCGGCGGTCTTCGTCGCCGTCTGCTTCGGTCGCCGCACCGCCCTGGTGGCCATGGTCGGGTTTCTCCTCGCGTCCACGGCCGTGGGCGTCCTCGTCGCTCTGGGCAAGCTCCCCATGGTCCCCTGCGCGCCGGGCTACCTGGAGACCGGCAAGGCCTGGCTCTCGCAGGTTACGGCCTTCGCCTTCTTCGCCGGTATCACCGTGGTCTGCGTCCAGGCCGTCCAGGACGGCCTGCTGCGTCAGGCCATCAAGCTGCAGCAGGTCAACGCGGAGCTGCGGCGGGCCGAGGCCGAGGTGCGCGAGCGGGAGCAGCGCTACCGGCTGCTCGCCGAAAACATGCAGGACATGCTGTTCGTCCAGGACCTGGACCTCAACGTGCTCTACACCAGCCCCTCCATCACCTCGCTGCTGGGCTACACCCAGGAAGAGGCCCGCACAATGCGGCCCGAGGACTACATGACCCCTGCCTCTCTCGAGAAGCTGGGCCGCGACTTCCCGGAGTTCTTGGAGCGCATCGCCCGGGGAGAGATGACCGACCCGCCGCTGGTGCAGTACGAGTACCGGCGCAAGGACGGCTCGACCTTCATCGGCGAGCTGCGGGTCTCCATCGTCCGGGACGAGCGCGGGCGGCCGGTCTCCAGCCAGGGCGTCCTGCGCGACGTCACCGACCGGTACCGCATCGAGCAGGAGAAGGCCCGCCTCGAGGAGCAGCTGCGTCAGTCGGAGAAGCTCCAGGCCATCGGCGAGCTCGCCGGGGGCGTGGCCCACGACTTCAACAACCAGCTCACCGGGATCATGGGCAGCGCCGACCTGCTGCGCCTGGAGCTGGATGAGGGCTCCGGCCTGAGCTCCTACGTCGACCAGATCCTCACCTCGGCGCGGCGCGCCGCCGACCTGACCTCCAAGCTCCTCGCCTTCGCGAGGCGCGGGCGTTACCGCTCGGTGGCGATGGAGATCAACGAGCTCCTGCTGGAGGTGGTCGCGATCCTAGAGCACAGCATCGACCGGACCATCGAGGTCCGCACCCGGCTGACGCGATCCTCCACGGTGGTCCGCGGCGACCCCTCGCAAATCCAGAGCGCCCTGCTCAACATCGCCCTCAACGCGCGCGACGCCATGACCCGCGGCGGCGCGATCACGTTTTCCACCGAGGAGATCTCGCTCGAGGAGCGCACCACCGTCGGAGCCGACACGATCCTCGAGCCGGGGCGCTACGTCCGCGTGGCCATCGCCGACACCGGCGAAGGGATCGCCCCGGAGGCCCTGCCGCGGATCTTCGAGCCCTTCTTCACCACCAAGGAGGCGGGCCGGGGCACCGGTATGGGGCTCGCCGCGACCTACGGCACCATCACGGCGCACGGCGGCGCCATCGACGTGGAGACCGCCCCCGGACAGGGGAGCACCTTCACGCTGTATTTACCGCGAGCAACACCGACGGCGACGACGGAGCGTTCCGAGGACAGACCGGCGGCCGCGCCGGCGGGGGACCGTGGCCGCGTGCTGCTGGTGGAGGACGAGCCGGTGGTCCGGCGCAGCGTCCAGGAAATGCTCGGACGGCTGGGCTACGAGGTCATGGTCTGCGAGCGGGGCGACGAGGCGATGGAGCGCTTCGACGCGCTGCGGGACAGCCTGGCCCTGGTCGTTCTGGACATGAACTTGCCGGGCTTGGGGGGCCGCGAGGTGTTTGACGCGATCCGCGCGCTGGAGCCCGTGTTGCCGGTGCTGATCTGCTCGGGGCACAGCCTGGAGGAAGAGCTACGCAGCCTGCTCGAGCGGGGCCACGTGGCCTACCTGCAGAAGCCGTTCAAGCTCGCCGATCTGCGCGCCGCCGTCGACAAGCTACGGGCCTGGGCCCGTTCTGGTGTATGATGAGGTGAACACAAACACCAAGGAGGACGACATGATCCGCAAGCTCGGGCTGCTGTTCAGCCTGCTCGCCCTCGTGCTCATGATCGCCGGGTGCATCGTCCGCACCCCGGGGCACGTCCATCATCGCAGGGGCACCGTCCGCAGCTGCGCCCCGGGCCACTACTGGGACGGCCACCGCTGCCGCCACAGGGGCCGGCGTCACCACCACCGACGCTACTAGAACAGCCCTTCAGCCGAACTCATCGATCATCAGCGCGAGCAGCCCGACGTGCTCGTCGCCAAACTGCTCTGCCTCGCCAGCGTCGAACCAGACGCCGCGGCAGCGGGGGCAGCGGTCGTATTCCACCTCGGGCGCAGCGCGGCTCGGCATTGTCTCCATCACCGCGCCGCAGCGCGGACAGGGTCCGATGGGCGTTTCGGGCCGCGCGACGGCCGTGGCGTGCGCGAGCGGCGGCAGGTCCCGCAGCTTGGCGCGTTCGATCGCCTCGGTCATCTCACCCTCGTCGAACCACACGCCTCGACAGCCGATGCAGCGATCGACCAGGATGAGCTGCACCGCCTCCTCGGGCAGCGCGGGCTGCTCCATCGAGCGGTAGGGTCCGCCCGGGGGCGCCGGGCGACCGCCGAGGGTCTCGGTCACCAGCCGCCCCTGACAACGTGGACACCGCATTGACCCAGTTTATAACGACTCCAGGTAGGGCGCGTCAGCCTTGAGCACCTTGCGACCGGCCCCCTCGAACTCGATCTCCAGCTTGCCCTCGAGCTCGCGCACCACGCGGCCTCTGCCCCACTCCGGGCGGCGCCGGTGACGGACGTACCAGCCCTCCTGCCCCTCGCCCTGCTGCCAGCCGAAGACCAGCCGCTCGCAGCGCGGCTCCAGCAGCTTGCGGCACGAGGGCGTCAGCCGGTTCCCGGTGACATCGAGCCAGGCCAGACGACCGGTCCACTCGGCCAGCGCCTCGGCCCCGGTTCGGGTCATCGTCCCTCCGGACAGGTCCAGGCGGGACAGCTGCCCGAGCCAGCCGCGCTCGCCGAGGGCGCGACAGAGCGCGTCGGTCTCCTGGGAGCCGCCGATCTTCAGCTCGCGCAGGCCGGGCAGGCGCCCCGGGTCCAGCCGGATCAGGGCGGCCACGGCGCCCCCCTCGTAGGACCAGTCGAGATCGCTCAGCGCCAGGCGCGCCAGCGTCGGGTGGGCTAGCGCGTCGAGCTCCGTCCTCCCCAGCAACGTCAGCCGCTCGAGGCGGGGCAGCCGACGCAGCAGCGCGGGCACCGGACCCAGGGGATGCTCGAACGAGTCGCCCAGCTCCAGCTCGCGGATCGTCGCCGGCGCCCCGGCGACGAGCGCCTGCACCGCCGCGGGTCCGTCCGGGGCCATGAAGAAGGCGACGCGCAGCTCGGCGAGGAGGCGAAGCGAGGGGTGGGCCAGCAGCTCCGGCGCATCGGCCAGCCGCGAGCCGGATCGCCCACAGAGCTCGACCCGATGGATGAAGCCGTCGCGCCACTCGATCCGGTCGCCGTGGCTCACCGGGGGGACGAGGGCCTGGGCGTGGCGATCGAGCAGCTCGGTCTGGCGGCGCAGGAGCTGCCCCCGTCGCTCCGGATCGGCGCCCAGGCAGCGGAGCTCGTGCTGCAGGACGATCAGCTCGCCCCGCGGCTCGCCCCGGCCCTGGAGCAGGTCGGCGAAGACCAGCAGCGCCTCGGCGTCGTCGGGATCCTGTGCCAGACGGGCGAGCAGCACCTCCTCGAGGTCGTCGCCCCGACCCTCGCGGATCGGGGGCCGACCGACGCGCCGGCTGCGCTCCCGCTCGAGCGCCGCGGCGATCCGGCGCTCGAGGTCATCGCGCTGCGGCAGGGGCAGCTCGCAGGACCCGAGCGCCGAGCGCAGCACCAGGGGTCGAAGGTCCGCGGCGCACTCGAGGTGGTGAAACCGGTAGGCCACGGTCCGGGTTCGGCTGCTCACGAACTCCTCGGCCAGGCGCGGCTCGTCCCTGGCGATCCCCTGCCAGCAGCTCTGGCAGCTGGAGCGGGAGGAGCGGGCGAGCTCGATGCGGTGGGCCATGATCTTGCCTGTACATACGGCCCGGGCCGCGCGACATTCCCGCTACTGTTTGGCGCGGCTGCCACGGACCCGCGCATTGAATCCCGTGGTGACTGGTCCGTCCAACCGCCCAGGGGAGGAGGAGCGGAGATGAGAGCACGATCGGCAGCAACAGGCGCGGGCCTCGCCCTGGCGCTGATGGTCCTGACCGGCGCGGCACCGGCGGCGGCGGCGGCGCCGGAGCTGCGCCTGCTCCAGCTTTCGGCCGACCAGATCGGCAGCCGCCTCGTCGTGCGCTACGCCTTCACCCAGCGTCAGCTCCGCCACGGCATGGGGCCGCTGATGATCTACGTCACCGCTCAGCCGCGCCGGCGCCCCTCCTCGCCCACCGAGCTGCAGCAGGCCGTGAGCTCGCCGCGCGGGACCCTGCGCTTCCGGCTGGCCGAGGGGGTGGGGCGCGTCCGGGTCACCGTGTGGTTCACGCGCACCGGCGCGCGGAACGAGCCGCTGCCCCTGTGGGTCGGCCCGGTGCACGCCAAACGGATCGAGCTCGCCGTGACCTGGACCCCCGAGCGACCGACGCCGGGCGCGGCCGTGCCCGTCGGGCCGATGCCGGGCGCTACGCCCGCGGCGCCTCCTCCGGGGCGCCCGAACTGGGCCGGCCGGCGGGCGGTGGTCGCCGCCTGCCGCGCGGCGTTCGACGGCCCGGCCAACGAGAACGCCTGCATCGAGGCCGCCGCTCGCGCCTTCGTCAACCCGCTGGGGATGATCAAGGCCTGCGAGCGGGTCATGGACGGCGACGCCAACGAGCTGCGCTGCCTGCAGACCGCGGCCCGCGCGGCCTACGAGCCGTCGAAGGCGATCGCGGCCTGCGACGTGTGCATGGACGGCGACACCCGCGAGCTCGCCTGCATCGAGGCGGCGGTGGCCGCCCCACAGGACCCGAGCGCGATCATCGAGCGTTGCGACAAGTCGGCGGACGGCGACCGGGCCGAGCTGGAGTGCATCCGGCGCGGCACACGAGGGGAGCCAGCTAGCCCCCGCCGGTGAACGCGGGGAGCACGACGACGCGCAGGGCGGCGCCGGCCTCGACCACCGTCTCCAGCCCCTCGCGGTGGAGCACGTTGGACCCGTTCAGCATGAGCAGGGTGTTGGGCAACAGGTCCCCGTCGGGACCGACCAGGGCCTCGGTGATCGCCGCGCCGTGACGCGCGGCGAGGGCCTCGAGCACCGATCGGACCGTGGACCGGGCGGAGAGGGTCACCGCCTCGACCCGGCGCGGCACCAGGGACTGGATCGCGCCGAAGTAGCTCACCGTGACGCTCTCGGGCTCCGACATGCGGAAAGCATAATCCGACGATCAGCGTCGTTCCAGCAGCCCTTCCACGTCGAGGCCAAGGGCGCCGCCCTCCAGGTCGCGGACCAGGCCCTCGAGCCACGGCCCGAAGCCAGTGTCTAGTGGCGGGCCCATCACCCCGCCTCGGACACGGCCCGCGCTCGACGACGTCGTCGCCCGCTGGCGCGATACCACAGGCTCCCCGCCGCCTCCACGGCGCGGAACAGGTTGAGCAGCGGGTTGAGCTCCATGGCCCACGAGGGGTCGGTCGGGCTCCGGCTCCGTCGCCGCGCTGGATCGAGCCGCACGTCGTGGATCAGCAGCCCCTCCTCGGCTCCCAGCCGACCGAGGAGCGTCCCGTCCCCGTCGACGACAGCGGAGAGCCCGGGGAAGACCGAGTCCTGACTCAGCGGCAGCAGCGGCAGCGGGGTGCGCCACGGACCGCTCTTGTTGGCGAAGACCACCGGCACGCCGAGCAGCTCGGCGTAGCGCCGTGGAGTCCGCTTGAGGGTCTGGGTGAACTCGCGGGCCAGCGGCGCCGGCAGCAGCAGGCCCGGCGCGAGCTGGGGCGCAGAGTGCGGCATGAGCATCAGCTCGATCCGCGCATCGCGAAGCATTCGGGGCAGAAACGCGTGCTGGTTCTCGTAGCAGATGCCGACGCCAACCCGGCCGAACGCCGTCTCGATGACGTGGGGGCCGGCCTCGCCCCGGGTGAAGAAGGCCTCGAAGGCGGCGGGCGTCTGCTTGCGCACCCGGCCCGCCTCGCCGCCCTCCGGCGTGGCCAGCACGAAGGTGTTGTAGAAGTTCTCTCCGGCCGCCTCGAGGAAGGAGGTGCCGAGGTGCAGGCCGAGCCGCGCGCCCTGCTCCCGCAACCAGCACACGGTGGGGCCCTCGGTCGGCTCGGCGCCGTCCCAGATCGCCTCGCTGAACAGGTAGCCGGTGGGCATCAGCTCCGGCAGCAAGGCGAGCTGCGCCCCGCGGGCCGCGGCCTCCTCGAGCAGGGGGGTGGCCCGCCGGAGGTTGCCCTCCACGTCGCCGTCCCGCGACGTCATCTGCACCGCGGCCACGCGCAGGCGCGCCATCGCCCTCTCCTGTTTTCCGTCGCCTGGGTTAGAATACCACGATGATCGTCAGCGCCAGCGAGCACATCGAGGCCGCCAGACGCCTGCTCGGCGCCCGGCCCGGCCGGGGACGTCGGGCGCGCACTCGCCTCGGCCAAGCCGTCGACGCGGGCGTGCTGCGCGTGATGCAACGGATCTTCGTCGCCAGCCACCGCAAGAACGAGCGGCGCTCGGGGGGCGTGCGGGGGCTGGCGGGCGAGTGGCGCGAGCTCGCCACGGCGGCCGCGGCGGACCCCCGGGTCGCCTTCCCCGGGCCCACGCCCCCGGCGGGGCTGGTGGTCAACCATCGCCGACAGCTCGAGGGCGGGTGGGTCGAGGACCTCTGCTTCCCCGGCGTCCACGCTCCGGGGCGCGTCAGCGCCGCCGACCTGCTTCGCCGTTACCCGGAGAACGCGACGGCCCACGCCCGACACCTGCGCCACGAGGACAGCCACCGGCCCGGGCTGATCTGGATCCACGGCTGGGGCATGGGCAACTACCGCCTGGAGAGCCGGGTCCTCGGCGCGCGGCTGCTGTTCCAGCGGGGCCTGGACGTCTACCTCTACGTCCAGCCCTACCACGCCGCGCGCATGCCGGCCGGTGTCCGCTTCGCCGGGACGATGCACCCCTCGACCCGCATCACCCGCACCAACGAGGCGTTCCTGCAGACCGCGTGGGAGGTCCGGTCGCTGGCGGCCCGGCACCGCGCGCTCACCGGCGGGCCGTGCGGCGTGATGGGCTGGAGCCTGGGCGGGTACGTCTGCGCCATGCTCGCCTCGGTCGCGCCGGAGCTCGCCTTCGTCATCGCGATGATGCCGATGGCCGATGTGCCCGCGCTGCTCTGGTCCTGGGGTGAGGGCACCGCGGACCGCGCCCGGGCCGAAGCCGCCGGGGTGACCTTCGACGAGTTCTGCGAGTCGATGGCGATCCACGCGCCCCTGGCCCACCGCCTCGCCCTGCCGGTGGAGCGGGTGCTGCTCATCGGGGCCGAGGGGGACCGCATCATCCCGCCGCTCCACACCCACGCGCTGCACGCGCACTGGGGCCGGCCCCGCCTCCACTGGTTCCCGGGCAGCCACGTCGTCCACTTCGGGCGCCGCGGCTACCGCGACGCGGCGGTGGGCTTCCTCCGGGGGCTGGGGCTGCTCACTTGAGCTTGGACAGGGCGAGCACCGCGGCCTCGTAGCCCGGGTTCGCCTTCAGCGCGGCCTGGAACTCGGCCCGCGCCGCCGCGGTCTGGCCCTGCTTGACGTAGACCTGTCCGAGGTAGTAGTGCGCCTCCGCGTAGCGGGGCTTCAGCGCGAGCGCCCGCTTGTAGGAGGCGACGGCGTCGTCCTCCCGCTGCACGTTGAAGAGCACGGTCCCGCGGTAGTAGTGGGCCAGCGCGTCGCGCGGCGCGAGCTCCACCGCCTTGTCCAGCTGCTCGAGGGCCTCCTCGTAGCGCCGCAGCCGGGCGTAGGTGAACCCGAGCGAGACCCGCGGCGCCGCGTAGGCCGGGTCGGCCTCGATGGCCGCGCGGTACTCCGCGATGGCCTGGCTCGCCTGCCCCTGGGTCTCGTGGATCTCGCCGAGCTTGAAGTGCACGGCCGCGGCCAGGGCCGCGTCGGCCTCGAGCGCGGTCTTGTAGTCCGCCCGCGCCTCGGCGAAGTCCCCCCGGGCCTGCCGGGCCTCGCCGCGCCGGAACAGGGCGTGCCCGTGCCGCGGCGCCGCTTGCAGCGCCGCCCTGTAGTGGCGCAGCGCCCCGACCAGATCGCCGGCCACGTACCGCTTCTCCCCGGCCCGCACCTCGGCCTCGGGTTCGCCCCCGCCGGCCATCGCCGGCAGCGGCGTGAGCTCCAGCGTCGGCCGATCACCCGCCGGCTTCGCGGCGAGGGTGGAGGGATTGGGCTTCGAGGCGTGCATCACGACCCCGATCACCACGCCGACCACGATCAGCACCGCGGCGGCCGCGGCCACGATCAGCGTCATGCGGGAGCGGGGGCCGGCCAGGCCGCCCAGGTGCTGCGGCTCACCCCCCTCGATCTTCGCCAGCGAGCTGATCGAGACCTGGCTCTCGTCCTCGTCGAAGGGCGGCAGGTCGTCTGGCACGGGCAGCGGCGGCGCCGAGGGGGGCAGCACCGCCTCCGGCGGCGCGTCGTCCGTTGTCGGGAAGACGTCGCCGTCGTCGGCGACGGCGAGGCCGTCCGCTCTCTCCTCCGCCGCTTCCGCTTCCTCTTCCGCTTCCGCTTCCGCCTCCGCTCCCTCCTCCGCGTCCTCCTCCTCCTCTTCCTCGAGCGCCACGCCGTCGGTGAACGCACCGAGGAGCTCCTCGGCAGAGGGGACCCGCGCGATGGGTCCGGCGCCGAAGCCCGCCTCTTCAACCTCCGCTTCCTCGGGCTGCGGACCACCGAAGCCCGGATCCTCCTCCTGCGCCTCCTCGGGCAGGTCGCCGAAGCCCGCGTCCTCCTCGGGCAGCGGGCCGCCGAAGCCCGCGTCCTCCTCGGGCAGCGGGCCGCCGAAGCCCGGGTCCTCCTCGGGCCCCGGCAGCGGGCCGCCGAAGCCCGGGTCTTCCTCCTCCTCGGGCAACGGGCCGCCGAAGCCCGCGTCCTCCTCCTCGGGCAGCGGACCACCGAAGCCCGGGTCTTCCGCTGGCGCTGGAGCCAGAGCCCGCCCGGGGATGTCGGTCGGGGCAGGCAGGTGGGCCGGCCGCGGCGTCGGCACCGGGGGCCTGGGGGTGGTGTCCGGGCGCGCGGGCGGCATCGTCTCCGCCGAGGCGATGGACGGCGGCCCCTTGGCCTTCATCAGCCGGCTGACCGAGGGCGCCTCGCCCGCGGCCGCCGCGGGCCCCAGGGCCTCGTTGTAGGCCCGGGCGATCTCCGCCGCGGAGCCCGGCCGCTCGTCCGGCTCCTTGGCGAGGCAGCGATGCACGAGCTCGGCCAGCGCCCCGGGCACGTTGGCGGCGAGATCGCGCAGCGGGGGCGGCGGGTCGGTGATGTGCCGGGCGAGGATCACCGCCGGCGGCTCGTCAACGAACGGCGGGCGGCCGGCGAGCATCCAGTAGACGATCACGCCAAGGGAGTAGAGGTCCGTCCGTGGACCGATCTTGGCCGACTGCCCCGCGCCCTGCTCCGGGGCGATGGTCAGCGGCGTCCCCATCACCACGCCCTTGGCGGTGCGCGCCGGCCCCTTGAAGTCGGGGTCGTCGAGCCGGGCGATGCCGAAGTCGATGATCTTGATCAGCAGCCGGCTGCTGTCGAGCAGGTAGATGTTCTCCGGCTTCAGGTCCCGGTGGATCACCCCGTGGTCGTGGGCCGCCTGGAGCCCGTCGCAGATCTGATCGAGGTAGGGGCGCGCCTCGAGCGGGGACATGGCGCCCCGCTCGTCGAGCACGTGGCGCAGATCCACGCCGCTGAGCAGCTCCATGACGTAGTACAGCTGCCCGTCGAGCGTGCGGCCGAAGTCGAAGATGTCGATGATGTTGGGGTGCTCGATCCGCGCGATGGCCCGCGCCTCGGTCAGGAAGCGCTTGGCCACCTCGGGGTGGTCGCCGAGCTGCGGGTCCAGCACCTTCACCGCGACCTTGCGGCCGATGTCCGGGTGCTCGGCGCGGTAGACCCCGCCCATCCCCCCCTCGCCGATCAGCTCGGAGACAATGTAATTACCTACCCGTTTTCCGACGAGCTGCGCCGACACACTGAGCCCCGTTCAGCGAATGATATGCCCTCTCGTGCCAGGAGGGCAATCCCACTGCCTCCCCTGGTGTTGAAATGCACCCCGGCGTTGAAAAAGGCTACTTGAGACAGCGGTCGGGAGGGGGCACCGGCGAGCTCGAGTCCCTGGCCCAGATCTCCAGCTCGCCGAGAGCGAAGGTCTCGGACCAGCCCGTGCACCCGTCCTTGTTCAGCAGCAGCGCGACGTGCTGGGCCAGGGGCTTGGGCGAGGCCGGGGTGAAGCTGTCCTCGCCTCCGTCGCCGCCCGAGACGTCCTCGAGCTCGGTCCAGGTCCCGCTGTTGAGGTCCATCTTGCCCGGCGCGCTGTAGGCGCTGATCGCGATCTTGTAGCTCGTACCGTAGGCGCAGCCGCTGCCCTTGCTGTCGCGCCAACGGACGACGACCTTCTCGAGCTCCACCGGCTGGCCCAGGGCCACGCCGACCCAGATGCCCGCGTCGGTCCAGCCCCAGCCGCCCTCGTACTCCACCACCGTGTCGGTTTTGCCGTCGACGAGGTCCGTGTTGCTGCCCGCCGAGGGGGAGGCGTCGGTGGTCACGCCGGCGCCCTTGGCGACGTTGATCTCGCTGACCGAGGCGTCGGGCTGCGCGCAGGTATTGTGCTCGATGGTGCGCACCAGATCCTGGCCCGGGCAGCCGTCGGCGTCCACCGGGGAGAAGGTGATGGTGTTGAGGCTGTCCGGGTTGAGGAGCACCTCGATGCAGAACGCGCCGTCGGCGCTCACGGTGACCGGCTGGGCCGCCCCCGCGCCCCCCTGGGCCACCACGCGGTCCGCGCCCTTGGCCTTGCCACGGAAGGGCTGGAGGGTGTAGCAGGTCGGATCGGGGTAGCTGTCCACCGACAGGGTCAGCGAGGAGGCAGGCGGGCAGCCCTGGGGGGCGTCGGGGATGCCGGTGTCCTCCAGGATCTTCGCGTCATACTGCTTGGTGTCGGGCTCGTCCGCGGAGCAGGCCAGACCCAGGGCCAACACCGCGATAACTATTGATTTCATCGCTCGCCGCTCCATTGGCCGCCCCGAGGCGCAGACCCGTGGGCAGGCCTCCCCTCACGATGTGCACATTCCGTGCCGCCGTAGGGGGTCGGGTGCCTGGAGGGCCTACTTGCGAACCCACTCGTGGGGCAGGTCTTTGTAGATCCCGCGGGAGACCGGAATTGCGTTCCCGTCCTTGGCGCAGACGTAGTGCATCCCGCCCGGGACACGCTTGATCAGGGTCATCTCACCGTCGCACTTGGGGCACTTGACCAGCAAGCGCTGGTGGTCCCGGACCGCGGGGTTGTTCTTGGAGATCGCCATGGTGCTTCCTCGCTGACAGCCAGTTCCTAACGGATCACGCCGCGCCTGGCAAGTGGTTTGTGTTTGCCACCGGGCGGGCCCGGCCGATGCCCAGGCCCAGGAGCAGGGCCACTCCCAGCAGCACGATCTTGGCCAGCCCGAGCCAGCTCGACCCGAGCCAGGCGAAGGAAAGCCCCTCGGCGGCCATCGCCACGAGCGGCGCCAGCAGGGCGAACCACCGGCACCGGTTCGCGAAGTAGAACACGGCAGCGACGAGGCAGAGCAGCCCGGACAGAGCGATGAGCCCGTCGGCGAGCAACGAGCCCCCGGCCGCGGAGTGAAGCACTGTGCAGGCACCCACACCGAGGCTCCATGCGCCGAGGAGCAGCAGAAGGACCCCGCCGGTGGGCTGCATTGGGGGAGACGAGGGGTTGGGGGGACTAGGACTCGGCCCCGACCTTCGTGGCCGCGAACGCACCGAAGGCGTAGATCAGGATCTTGACCAGCCCAAAGATGTTGAAGGCCAGCACGATGAACAGGGCTATCTCTCCGATAATGCCCACCGCTGGCGCAATGAAGCCGAAGATCTTCGCCTTGTTCACAAAGAACAGGATGCCGGCGACGATGCAGAGCAGGCCGCCGACGCGGATGATGATGCTCGCGATCGTGATGCCGCCAGCGCTCTGCGACATCTTCTCCAGATCCTTGATCTGCTCCGCCCCCACGTTCTTCAGGTCCTCGGGCTTGACGTTCTTGTTCTGCAACGCCTTGCCCATATCACCCAGAGCGGCGCCCATCTTGCTTGCCGCGTGACACCCGACGGCGACGCAGCCGCCCTCAACCAGGCTGGTGAGACCAACCAGCAGTAGCAACACTCCTCCTGCGATACGCATTACTCATCTCCTCTTTGCAGTGTCGTTGTACGACGGGTCAGTGACTCGCAGTCTACTGCCGCGGAAAGCGCTCCTCCCCTGAAAATCGACCAAGACTAGCCGAGCGCTGCTGCGACAGCAACCATTGTTTTCCCGGCGCGCGCCCTCCCTTGACCCACGCCCCCGGCCTGTGGGAGGGTTTTGGCGACTCGAGGGATCGATGCGGCACATCGCCGGGTTGCTCATGATCGTAGCGTCCGTGATGCACCTTCTCCTCGGAGGTGGATCGCTGGTCTCCTGGAAGTACGAGGAGATCAAGGCCCGCACCGAGGCGGGGGACCTCTCGGACGTGGCCGGCGATCTCGTCGATGACAAGACCCTGGCCCGGGAGCGCGCGGCGGGCGCCGAGCGCGCCGACACCTCGGCGGCGACCCGCAAGATGGTCTTCGGCTTCGCGCTCCTGGCGCTCGCCCTGGGCCAGTTCGCCTGCGCGATCCTGCTCTTCCTCGGACGTCGTCGCTCCGTCGTCCTCGGCGTGCTCGCCGTCTCGATCCCGGTGAACGGGGTGTGGCTGTTTGTGGAGCGGATATCGGTCATCGGGCTCATCGGGCTCGGGACGCTGGTGCTCGCCCTCGTCTTGGTCCTCGTGAAGGCTCGCCCAGCCTGAGCCTTTTTCGGACGCAGATTGGATTACGAGGGCCCGGCCCCAACCTTCCTCGACAGGTCGTTCATGTGCGTTTTTTGCGCCCCTTTGGCGCCCGTGGTATCTCCCCGGCATGAAGAAGGAAAGACGTCACCAGCGCAGCGACCACGCGAGTGAGGCGCTCAACCACCAGCTGTTTCAGGTGTCCACCCGGTACGATCTGGACGCGATGGTGCTGGCCGACGCGGACGGTCACCTGTGGGCCGCCTCCCGCTGGGATCCTGCCCGATCCCACCTGGCCAACACGGTGGCGACCATGGGCGTGCTCGCGGGCGGCCGGGACCGCTTCACCATCGCCCAGGAGCTGGGGCACTCGGTCCAGGTCCACACCCTGCAGATCGGTCAGGCCCGGCTCTACCTCGCCGCCCAGGGGGCGCAGGCGCGCACCCGCCCGGCGCTCGCGCACGCGGTCGACGGCGTCGAGCGCATCCTCGGCGCCCTGGTCTAGGCCGGGTCAGACCAGCTTCCGAGCCCGCTCCGCAAACGTGCGAAGGAAGGGATCCATCTCGCTCGCCGAGCCGTAGCAGGCCTCGGCCGCTGCCTTGCAACCGCCCTGACACTGGAGCTCGAGGCGGCACCCGCGGCAAAACGCGGGGCGCGCGGCGAGGAAGGCCTGCATCGCAGGGCCGCGCACCATCTCCTCGAAGCGGTCTCCCCGGGCGATGTTGCCCAGGACGGTGGGCGAGTGGTTGCAGGGCCGCACGTCGCCCCCCGCGTCCAGCGTGTAGTAGGCCCGCTCCGTCCCCGCGGCGCAGAAGCCGAAGGTCAGGTGTCGGTACCGCCCGGTGTCGATGAGGCAGGGGGGCATCGCGATGGAGCAGCTGACAGGAAACTCCAGCTCCTCGCTCGCCCGCTCGGCGAGGTCCAGCACCTGCTGGAGCGCCGACGGGTCGACCTGGAAGTCCAGGTGCTCCCGGCCAGCACCGCCCGGGTTGAAGCGGTTGAGCATCATGCCGTCCAGACCGAGCGCCAGGCCGAGCTCGAGGGTCTCCCGGAAGCCGTCGATGTTCTGGCGTGTGGCGACGAACACGCCGATCACGGTCTGGCCACGCAGCTTGAGCTCGGCGATGGCGCCGGTGACCCGGTCAAAGGCCCCCGCCGCCCCGCTCATCATGTCGTGGATCGCCCGCTCGGGACCGAGCAACGGCAGCTCGAAGATGCTCACCCGATCCCCCCGGCACAGCCAGTCCAGCGCCCCCTCGTCGAGGAGCGTCCCGTTGGTCACCAGGTTGATCGCGACCCCCCGGGCGTGCAGGAAGTCGACGATCTCGGGCAGATCGGGCCGTAGCAGGGGCTCGCCGCCGCTCAGCGTGCACAGCCCCGCCCCGCTCTGATCCAGAAAAGCCCCCAGAATATCAAGGGTCTCTGTTGTCGTGAGGGGATTCGGAGGGGCTTTGGCGCCGAGGCTGCCCTTCCAGATGTTGTAGCAGTGCCCGCAGCTGTGGTTGCAGGCCGTCGTGGCCTCGAAGACGAAGGTCTCCAGCCCCGGGCGGCCTGAGTCCGCCCGGGGACCCCAGGTCTGCAGACGTGGGGGCTGTGAGGTCACCAACAGAACCTATTGCAAGGGTGGTGCTCGATCAACCGGCAATGTAGATCCATGTCGCACAAGACCCCACGATCACGATGGTTTTGTGCATCGATCCAAGTCCCGCTTTTTTTTAACACTTTGGAACCTCCCCCCCGTATGTCTCACGACCCTGACGAGACCCAAACCCAAGCGAGGAACCATGGGCCTGAGACACACTGGATCTTGCAAGCCTCAAACCGCCGCCCAGAAGCGCGAGGACCTTCAGCTGCTGCGCCGGGTGCTCAAGGGAGACGAGAAGTCCTGGAGCACCTTCTGCCAGCGCTACGAGGGGCTCCTCGTCGGCTGTGTGCTGCGGGTGCTCCGTCGCTACAACGCCACGTTCAACTCCGAGGATCTGGCCGACATGGTCGCCGAGGTCTGGGTCACCCTGCTGCGCGACGACAAGCGCAAGCTGAGGCTCTACGATCCCAAGCGCGGCTACCGCCTGGCCAGCTGGCTCGGGCTCCTTGCCACCAACTGCACCATCGATCAGCTTCGGCTCCGCTCCAGCGAGACCTCCTACCTCGAGGACCTCTCCGGCGCCGACCAGCTCCTAATCGAGGTGGAGCGGCCTGACAGCGGGATCGAGCAGCAGGAGTCGGTGGAGCTCGCCCGCCGCGCGCTACGCCAGCTCACCGCCGAGGAGCGACAGTTCGTCCTCTCCTGCTTCCACGACGAGCGCCCGCCCGCGGAGCTGGCCGAGGACCTGGGCATCGCCGTGAACACCGTCTACAGCCGCAAGTTCAAGATCCGCGAGAAGCTGGTCCGCATCGTCGCCGACCTGCACCAGGCCGAGGTCTGCCTCGCCGCCTAGTCTTCACGTCGCACCCGTTCCTCACCCGTCGCGCCCCCGTTCTTCACCCCCTGGGTGAAGAACCCGCCTC
>Ga0316576_10000615_pt1 | contig 17155 bp, 11 predicted proteins | sample S0NA_FD_203075 | JGI IMG/M metagenome (GOLD analysis project Ga0316576, IMG submission 203075) | Rhizosphere microbial communities from salt marsh grasses in Alabama, United States - S0-2_050615r3r5 | ecosystem: Host-associated > Plants > Roots > Rhizosphere | place: USA: Alabama | collected... | reverse complement strand
GCAGCATAAAATCCCTTTCAGGGTAGAGGAACTCCAGACTGACGCCGTTGATGGTGCGGCTTAATGCCGAAGGATCATACCGCGGGTGGTTAACCTGCCGTCGATCGAGGGCATTCGTGAACAGGCGATATCCCTTGCTCCCAACCGGTTCGTTGTTGGTCCACGCCTTTTTCACTTTAAAATGTTCCACGATATAGGTCAACCCATTCAGGTGGTCGGAGTTGGGATGCGACAGGACGACGGCGTCGATGGTCCTGATTTTACGCCGCCAGAGGTAGGGGGCAACGATTCTGGCGCCCACGTCGAATACCGTGTTGTCGGAAAATCCGCCGCCGTCGACCAGGATGTTGTACCCCCTGGGGAGCTCGAGAAGGGCGGCGCTCCCCTGACCGACGTCGAGAATCGTCACCCTCAGGTCCCGACTCAGGTAGCGCTCATGCACCCAGTAGGCCACATCGGCGCTAATCAGAATGCAGGCCGCCAGCACCGCGGCCTGCACCCGCCGCCACTCAGGCGCGCTCTTGAAAGGCTTGTCTTTCCCGGAAGCCAGGGCCACCACACCCCACAACAGCACATAATAGCAGACGATCTCCAGAACGCTGGGGGTGACGGTCTTTACCGCGGCAAAGGGCAGTGCGGCTGAATATTCGATGATCTGCACGGCCGCCGCCAACACGTGGGCGCAGGCCGTCAGGCCCCACACGGCCGCCGGGGGAAAAACCGTGGCCGTCAGAACCGCCAGCAGTCCCACGGGAACCACGATAAACCCGATCAGGGGCACGGCGAGGACATTGACCAGGGGGCCCACCAGGGAGACCTGGTTGAACGTCCGCATTACCAGGGGCAGCGTACCGGCGGTAGCGAACAGCGACACCATGAACAGCGTGACGATGCGCCTGAACAGGCGCGGCAGGAAACCGTCTTGATGCCCCCCCGCCGGCATCAGTCTGGCAAATCCGTAAACAATTGCCAGAACCGCGGCAAAGGAAAGCTGAAAGGAGACGGAAAAAAGCGTCGGCGGGTGGATGGCGATGATGACCAGGGCGGCCACCGCCAGGGTATTGAAAAGGTCCTGATCCCGGTCGGCGATGAAGGTCAACAGGAAAACGGCCACCATGACGACCGCGCGCTGCGTCGAGGGAGACATCCCCGCCACCAGCCCATAGCCCAGGGCCGGCAGAAAGGCCAGGATGGCGGCCGCGGTTTTTACCCGTCCAATCCGCAAAAGCGGTCTGCAGAAAGAGAGAATCCACTTGAACACCAGAAAAGCGGCGCCGGCGACAATGCCGATATGCAAGCCGGAGATAGCCAGCAGATGGCTGGTCCCCGAACGGCTGAAAAGATCCCTCAAGGCCGGCGTCAGCCCGTTGCGGTCGCCGATCAGCAGCGCGTTGAGCAGCGCTTTCACCTGCATTGCCCTTTCGCCCCCTTCGAGGGGCAGCGATGCGATCACGCCGGCAACGCGGCTGCGCAGGCGCCGCAGCGGATGAATCCCGTCCCGTTCAAGACCCCCTGCGGGGACGCGGATTTCACCCCGCCGGGCGTATCCGGTAACCCGGATCCCCTTGAACGCCATGAACCGTTCATAATCGAATCCGCCGGGATTGTTGAAATTGTGGGTAGGCCTTATCTTCGTCTCCAGGATGACCTCATCGCCCTTTTGCGGCAACGCGTCCATCCTGGCCGCCGATATGCGTATGCGGCCTCTCACGGCCTGCACGGCTTCCCCCCTCCCAATGGTCTCGGCCTCGAGGATCAGCCGGGTCCTGCGCCCTGAAACCCTGGGGAGCTCGTCCACAATGCCCGTCAACTCGTACAGTTTTCCGTCGGCAAACCGGCTGATGTGCCGGGCGGAAATCCGGGGGGAAACCCACGGTTGAATCGACAGATATCCAAGCAGGAAAAAAAGAATGATGGGAAAAAAGGCGCTGGATTGCCCCTTTTTCATGATGCGGGCGATCATGACGAAGCCGGCGGCAACCAGCAGGCCGGCTTCCGGCAAATGTCCGGGAAAGGTCGAACCGAGCAGCACACCCGGCAAAAAGGCTGCGGTCAAGGGTATGCATGGACGGTATGGTGCTATATCACTCCTTTTCCCGGTGAATCTCGGCACCCAGAAGGGCAAGTTTCTTTTCAAGAAATTCATAACCGCGGTCAAGATGATACACCCTGCGAACGTCGGTCGTTCCCTCGGCAACCAGACCGGCCAGAACCAGGGACGCGCTGGCCCGAAGATCCGTCGCCATGACCGGGGCGCCGCCCAGACGGGGAACCCCCTTTATCAAAGCGGTATTCCCGGAGATGTTGATGTCGGCGCCCATGCGTTTCAGTTCGCTGACGTGAATGAACCGGTTTTCAAAAATGGTTTCCGAAATGATGCTGAGCCCTTTAGCCATGGACATGAGCACCATGAACTGTGCCTGCATATCGGTCGGGAACCCCGGATACGCGAGGGTTTTGACATCCACGCTCGCAATCCGCTCCGGACCGACGACTCTGATGCGCGAACCTTCCACCGTCACCTCCGCCCCGGTCAGCCGCAACTTATGAATAACCGCCTCGAGGTGGTCGGGCTGGCACGCCTTGATAACCACATCGCCACGGGTCAGGGCCGCCGCGACCATCAGGGTGCCGGTTTCAATCCGGTCCGGAAGAATGCGAACCGATACCGGCTTGAGCTCGGCGACGCCCTTGATCACCATGATTGACGAGCCCGCCCCGGAAATGTCGGCACCCATCTGGTTGAGCACATCCGCCAGGGCCGCCACTTCGGGCTCTCGGGCCGCGTTGCGGAGCACGGTAGTCCCTTCCGCAAGCACCGCCGCCATCATCAGGTTCTCCGTTCCGGTCACCGTGGCTACGTCGAGATAGATCTCATTGCCTGTCAATTGCGGTGCGGTCGCCTCCACATATCCGTGCTTCAGTTCGATGGTCGCACCCAGGCGGGAGAGCCCCTTGAGGTGCAGGTTGATGGGCCTGGCGCCAATGGCGCAACCGCCGGGGAGAGAGACCCGGGCCTTTTTCAGCCGGGCCAGAAGAGGACCCAGCACCAGAATGGATGCGCGCATCTTGCGCACCAGGTCATACGGCGCTTCATGATTGTTGAACCCCGCCGCGTTTATGCGCACCACGTCGCCGTCGGTTTCTATTTCGGCGCCGTGGTTGGAAAGCAAAAGCTTGGTACTCTCGATATCCATCAAGCGGGGCACGTTTTTGTAGGTGTTCCACCCGTCGGTCAACAGCGATGACACCAGAATGGGCAACGCGGCGTTTTTGGCCCCGCTCGCCCGTACCTCGCCCTCAAGCCGCCTCCCGCCTGTGACGACTATTTTGTCCATAAATCCAAACTCTCCGATTTTAAATTAAAAAAGCGCCTCCCTGCAGGCACCTCGCAGGGCAGACGCTTTTTTAAACCCGTTGTCGACAATGAATCAGTGATGGCCGCCCTTCCCCTGGTAAGTGTCGACCACCGCCTTGATGATGCAAAAGGTCATGCCCATGCCGATGATCGACAGCGCATACCACAGGCCCCCGTGGAAAACCAGGTGCACCGTGTCCCAAATCCATTCGAAACTGAAAGGAAACATGTTATCCTCCTATGCCTTGGCAGGAGCCAGTTCGGCTTCCTGAGCTGTCACTGCTTCTTCTTCATCCGTCTCCCCTTCCTGCGCCGCCGGCCCGGTCTCTTCAATGGGGTTGAGCTCGGCCTCCTGGGGAAAAATCGGCATATAACGGTATGATATCATCACCAGAATCACGCCGTAGGCCACGGGCAGGATCGTCGTTGCAATCTCCTGCCAGCTGGGAAAGTACATGTTCCACTTTTCGAAGGAAAGCACGGGAACCGCCAGGACCTGCAGGACCATGACCCAGCGGTTCAGCAAAACGCCGATGCAGGCCAGAATAACGGCCGTCCACAGCATCGCAGGGGTCTTACGGCCTTTTTCCGTTATGAGAATAATGGCCGGGAGCAGTCCGCAGACGCCCACCTCGGCAATCAGAATCCATATGCCGTAAGCGGAACCGGCGTTGTTGGAGTAGAAATCCATCAGCGTAAACCCCATGGAGGGTGCGGTGACATTGGCCCAGTAGATGGTGTCGATGATTTTGGCAATGATATAGGTGAACAGCATCCATCCTGAAATTTTCGCCAGCAGCTCGATCACATTGTCCTTGACCAGCCTTTTGCCGGCGATCTTTTCCGTCAGCTTGGTGATAAAAATGGTGAAACACGGTCCGCATGCCGCCGCCGACCAGGTAAAAAGGAAAAAGGAAAAAGGCCAGATGAGGATGTGCTGCCTGAACCCGAAGGGGCGGCCGAACATGACGCCGGCCACGCCGCCCAGCGAGCCCTGGTGAAAAAAGGAGAGAAAAGCGCCTGTGGCGGCGAACACGGCCATGATTTCGTGCATGTTGTGGCTCAGGTTGTGGAAAAAGGGAACCCTGTCGACCTGACGGTTTTCCAAAATCAGCGGCAGGTATTCGATGCAGAGGACGCCGAAGTAGCAAGACAGGCAAAACGCCACCTCGGTAAGCATGGAGTGCACGTTGGCATGCCAGAAGATGAACCAGCCCCTGAGGGGCTGACCGATGTCGATGGCCAGAATGAGCAGGGCCGAACTGTAGCAGATGAACCCGATCAGGACCGCAAAGTTGATGATGTTCTTCAGTTCATCCTTGCCCACGACATATCTCAGGAAACCGGTGAAAAACGCACCGCCGCCGAGGGCGATAACCCCTAAATCCGCCCAGATCCACAGGGCAAAGCCATAGGCGTTGTTCATGTTGGTCTGGTTGAGTCCCTTGAACCAAACCAGCAGCATGGCAAACACGCCCCACAGCAGCACTGCGCCGACGACAACGATCGCAGCTCCGAACTGCGGCAACGGGCAGCGTTTAACTCCCTTGGGTATTAATGCAGAATCCATACGTTAATTGCTCCTCAATATTGTTGTTCGCCCTTGTATCGTTTTGCCCGGAGAACCGGTTGACGATCGAACGGAGTTAGTGCCCCCCCGACCCCGCCTTTTCATTCTTGACATAATTGTCACCGGCCCTGCGCACCCATTCGCGGCTGGATAGGTAGTACACCTTCGGATTGGTTCCCAGGCGCTCCAGCAGCCTGAAGGCATGCGGATTCCTGGGGCGGCCGCCATGACGGTTGTCCGGTTTGACCAACTGGTGAACGGCGTGCTCAGGGTTGTTCAGGTCACCGAAGGTAATGGCGCCCGCAGGGCATGCCTGGGTGCAGGATGTCTGATATTCATCCTCCTCTATGTCACTGCGCTCTTCATAATAGGCCTTTTCCATGGCGTGCTGGTAGCGGTGATAGCAAAAGCTGCATTTTTCCACCACCCCCCGCATACGCACGGAAACATCCGGGTTGAGCATTTTTTCCATTTCAGCCGGCCAGACCGGGTCCCACCAGTTGAAAACACGGGCATGATAGGGGCAGGCGGCCATGCAGTACCGGCAGCCGAAACAGCGCGTATAAATCTGGCTCACGACGCCGGTATGCATGTCATAATCCGTGGCCGTGGCCGGACAGACCGACACGCAGGGAGAGTGCCCGTGGTGGCCCTCGCAGTGCATGCAGGGCCTGGGAATATAGCACACATCGGTTTCGGGGAACGGCTTTCCGTTGGTTATCTTATAAACGCGCATCCACGCAGAGCCAAGCAGCTTGTCGGATTCATCCTCCCGAAAGGAGACGTTGTTTTCCGCCATGCAGGCAACCATGCAGGTACCGCAGCCGGTACACTTGTCCAGGTCGATCACCATGCCGAATTTTTTGTTTTTCTTTTGCCCATGTGCTTCTTTCATTCGAACCTCATCGTATTATTTAAGCCTTTGCGAGCTTTGCCCTGATTCCCCAAGCTTTATCCATGCCGGATGCCGGGTCCTCCACCGGACCGATAAGCGCGTTGCTGTTTGTGCCTTTGCCGGCCATGTACTTATCATTCGCCGTGTGCCCCAATCCCCTGGGTATGGCCACCACCCCGGGCATGATGCCCTGGAAGGTGTGGACCCTTACCCGGGCTTTCCCCTTGGGGGTGCTCAACACGGCGGGCTTTCCGTCAGCCAGGCCCAGTGACCTGGCGGTTTCCGGATTGATTTCCACGCACGTATCTTTGCCTTTGAGAAGGGTGTCTTCAACGACCTTGATGGCAAAGGGAGGGTCGCTGATGAATCCGGCGGCCAACCGCATGCTGTCGAAAGGCATCAACACCAACGGAAAGGTCGATGCATTCCCCTCGAGGCCCAAAGGAACGTAGCTGGGCATCAGGCCCATCTCCGGGTTCATGAATTCGAACTTCCCCGAAGCCGTCTTGAAGGACTCGCCCCACCCCGGCGGTTCGAAAGACTCGTCCTGCCACAGGCCTTCTTCGCTCAGCGCATCCCACTTGGCCCCCAGGACTTCCTGGAGGCAGGTCTCGTAGTCGTCCCATGGGAAGGCATCGCCGATGCCGCCGCCCAGGGACCGGGCCAGTTGGATAATGACATCACCGACGTGCCGGGTGTCATGCAGCGGTTGTACGACCGGCTGGGCCAGGCCGACCATGGGACGCTGCAGGCCGGCGGTTATGGGTACGTCCTCATAGCGCTCCAGATAGACGTGGTTGGGCAGGACAAGATCGGCCTGCATGGCGGTTTCGTCCATGTAGGAAGAAAAACTTACCACAAACGGGATGTTGTCCACCGCCTTTTTGAAACCGTCGGCATCCGGTGTCGTATAAACCGGATTTGCCCCCGAAACCAGCAGGACATTCACCGGATACGCTTCGGCCGCCGCAACCCCTGCGGCAAACCGGTTGAGCAGCGAGGCCGCCATGGGAAACTTGTCGCTTCCCGCCCCGTCGACCCTGTTTTTCACCATACCGTTTTGAGCGGTGCCGTCCATCTCCATGTCGGGCCATTGGGCGTACGCCGGCGGAGGCACGGCAACGACCCCACCCTCCTTGTTGATGTTGCCCGAAAGCGCATTGATGGTGTGAACGGCCATGGCTTCCGACAGGCTGCCCGGCGTGTCCCCCCTGCCGCGCCCGCAGAGCGCCAACGGTTTGCCGGCGGTGGCAAACTCCCTGGCCACCCGGACGATCGTCATCTTGTCGACGCCGGTAATGGACGCCACCTTCTCAGGGGAATACTCGTCGAGCACCACTTCCTTCCAGCCGACGAACCCTTCGGTATAATTTTCGACAAAATCGCTGTCGAAAAGCGATTCTTTTATCATGATATGGGCAATACCCAAAGCCAGCGCCGCTTCGGTGCCCGGATTTATCGGAATCCAACGGTCGGATTTTGCCGCCGTGTTGGAAAGGCGTGATTCGATCTGGACGACCTTGGCCCCGCTTTCCCGCCAGGCGCTGTTGGCCCTGAACATGCGCACGGGAGACCCCCACCCTTCAATGAGGCCGCTGCCGAAACTCAAAATGTAGTCGGCGTTTTCGAGGTCGAAACCGGCTTCCGCCTCCACACCGTGCATCACCTGCAGCACCATCGCCCGCGTGTCGCCTGCCGACGGTGTCGTCATCATGTTGGGGGAGCCGTATACGGTCATGAAACGTTTGAAAAGCGTGGAAACCGTTCCGTATCTGCCGTCGACGATGCCGGCCACCGTATGAGACTGACCGTCGTTCCGCAACTTCGCCAGCTTTTGGGCCAGGCCGGCAAGGGCCTCGTCCCATGAAATTTTTTCCCAGCGCCCCTCGCCCCGTTTGCCCACGCGTTTCATGGGGGCCCTTACCCGGGTTGCACCGTAAAGAAGCTGCAGGCCGGACAGCCCCAGCGCACAGGCACCCCCTTCGTTGACAGGGTGCCCCTCCAGCCCCTCGATTTTCACGGCCCGGTCGCCCACCATGCGGACCATCAGCCCGCACCCGCCCGGGCACAGCGTACAGGAAGTGCGCGCGTAACTGTTTTCGCCCTTTGCCGGAACCGGTGTCCAGGGCCAGTTCTGTGACCAGATGGAACTGTCGTCCGTCAATTTCCACGGCAGCGGTGTGAGTGCCGTACCGGCCGCACCGCCGATCGCAAACGCCAAAAAACTTCGTCTGTCAATCTTCATATAGTTTCCCCTAACCTGAAAAAGGAATTTGTTTGCTTATATGGACCGCGGGTGGTTCTCGTAACACCTTATTTATGGCACACGAAGCAGCCGCCCTTTTGGGTCTGCACACTGCCCTGGTTTACATTCTCCCTGACATGACACTTGGAGCAGTCGTCCATCTTCATACGCTCCCAGGGGTTTTGGGCCAGGCCGGCAATGTTCCTGCCCCAAATATCCCGGCTGTAGCCGGTGATGCGGTTTTCCTCATAAATCCGCGATTGTACCGACTCGCCGATATGTCCGTGGCACTCGACACACGTCATTTTGCCGGCAATCACGTGGGGTGCATGGGAAAAATAAACGCAGTCCGGCTGCCGTGCATAGACAAGCCAGGGCACTTCGCGTTCCGGGATTACGTACTCGGTGACAAATTTTTCCTCTTCAGCGCTGGCACCGATGACATCTTCGTGGCACTCCATACAGGTCGCTAGGTTCGGGATGCCCGAAAAACGCCCATCTTCCCTGAAATAGTGGCAGCTTTCACACTCCCCACCGACCTCTTCCACATGCAGGGCATGATTGAAATCGATGGGCTGACGTTTTTGAGAGTACAGCAGCTTTGGAAAGATGCCCCATCCGATGATGAGGCTGGCGGCGAAACCGATGATGAAGAAGAGGATAATGGGAGCGGCGGGACTTTCGGTCTCCTTATCGGAAACCGCATGTTTCTGATCTTCTAGTGTGCTCATGAAAACTCCGTCAAGCTATGGTTCGTTTTACCTGGCGAAAAAAACAAACAGGTCCAAAAAAACCGAACAACCCGGCATGGTTGGAAATAACCGCCCGGCTGTCTTTTCCTCAAGGTTGCAACACAGAGGTTTTGCTGGTAAAAATACGATAACAGGCGAAAATTACCTGCGAATTTGTACATGTAGTTCCCTTTCTTGTCAAGGGAAAATCAGTTCTTCATGGCGGGAGTTACCACGATTACAGTGGCTTTTGAATCTATCAGGTAACGCTTTGCCAGGGCCGCCTCCTCCATCAGATTGATGGAGGCATAGTCCTCCTCGATGGTGCGGCTCCAGGCCAGCTGAAGGGGATGTTTCGACGCCCCCGTCAACACGGTACTCAACCAGTAGCCGTTTCTATTGCGCATATCCCGAATGCGGTTGAGGGTCGGTTCCAGCGCCCTGTGGAGCTCGTCTTCCGAGACCCCCTGTTCGGCAATGCCCGAGGCAATTTTCCTGATTTCGTCCACGACACGGTCCACCTTTTTAGGATCGGTTTCAACCACGGCGGCCAGGTAGCCGTACCCCTTGTATGCCCGGCTGCCCCTGTTGTAAGCATACGGCGAGTAGGACTCCCCGAGCTTCTCGCGGATATTGGTTCGCAACCTCTCCGAAAAAAGGTCTGCCAGCACGGCCAGCCGTCTGGTCCGGGAAATGTTCCACATGTCATCCGTGGGATAGGCCACCAATACGAGGGCGTTGGGATTCTCGGTCTGCAGCTCTATCCTGAGTTCCTTGCCCGCAGGAAACACGGGTCCTTCCGCCATGCCGGTATTCGTTGCACCAAGACGCGGGTCGAGGGTGCCGAAATAACGTCCGGCAAGATCGATGACCCGGTCTGTCTCGAAATCGCCCACTACGGAAAGCTCGAGGGGTTCCTCCTTCAACGCCTTCCCCACCCAGGCGTGCACCTGGTCCAGGGTCAGCCGGCTGAAGTCCTCATAGGGCGGCAGGCCGAAACGGCCGTCCCCCCCGGCGAGAAACCGCCACCCTTGGAGGGTCATGGCCCCGTCCACGGTGTGGGCCAACTCCTTGTACCTCTGCTCGAAGCGTTTGTCGGCAAGGGCGAAAGCGTCTTTCCTGAAACCCGGGTCCTGCAGCTGGGCATACATGAGTGCGAACATCAGCTCCAACTCATCCGGTACGGTGTGGCACTGCAGCATGAACCGGGATGCATCGAAATTGAAAACCATGGATGTATTCTTTCCGGCCAGGGCCGCATCCAGGTCGGCCTTGTCCAGATGCCCGAACCCGCTTTCGGCAATGACCTCCGTGCTCAATTCCGCCAGTCCGGGCAACGCCTCAGGCTCCTCCGACCGGCCTTTGCCGAAGGACAGATTCGCCAAAATTTCATTGTCCTTAAAGTCGGTCTTTTTCAGATTGAGCCGAAAGCCGTTTGCAAATTCCACTTGCACAATCCCCAGATCCTCGATGCTGGTGCGGCTTTTTATGCCCCCCTCTTTCACAGGGGGCGACAGATAGGGAAAGGTCACCGCCCCCCTGTCCGCCGGCGGGCTCACCGCCACCTGTTGGCTGCGATTGTAAGCCGCTGCGATCAGTTGCCGGGGGGCTTCCTGCCCGCCCGCGAGGTCGGCGTTGCCCGTCACCATAACCAACCGCTGGTCGGGCGACCACCCCTTTCTGAAGGCTGCGTTGACATCCGGCAGCTTCACGGTTTGGATGTAGGCCCCCAGCAGCGCCTGATCCTGATCCGGCGACCGCGGCACCCGGTCGGCATTCAGGGTGCGAATCAGCTGCCTTGCCAGCACCTTGCTCTCGCGCGTGTCCTTTTTCTGGACGGCCACGGAAAGCTCGGCTAACAACTCCTTTTTCACCCGTGCCAGTTCCGCGTCGGTAAACCCGAATTCCAGGGCTTTGCGGAGGGTCTGATCCAGGTAGGCGAGCAGCTTTTCCCACGCTTCCGGCTCACCCTCCGCCGACAGCATGGCGTACTGAACATGATTCAAAAACAGGCCCGATCCGACGACGGCATCGGTCCCCGGCACCCCGGGACGACCCATCTCTGCATCCAGCCGGTTCTGAACGATCCGGTCGGCCATGTTGCTCAGCAGTTGCTCCTTCTGCAGCGCCTTGCTGTCCGGAACCGGATCCTTTCCGGTCAAGACCTCGATGGTGACGGTCGTGCTGCCGGCCTCTTTTTCATAATGGTTGAATGTCTCCACGCCCTCGTGATCGACGCGCCCGAAATCCACCGGTTCCCCGGCCGCTCCCCTGGCCTCGAGGCCGTTGAACCGCTGCTCCACCAGCGAGGCCGCCAAGTCGACGTCAAAATCACCCACCGCCACCAGGATCATTTTTTCCGGCCGGTACCAGGCATCGTAGTACCCCCGCAAAAGGTTACTGTCCGCCCCGTTCAGAACGGCTTCCGTTCCGATAGGCGGCCGGTGGGAGACCCGGGCCTCGGGAAGTTCGAATTTGAGGGATTCGATAAACGTACGGTAACCGGCCGAATCACGGCTTCTTTTTTCAGACAGAATGACGTTGCGCTCCCGATCCACCTCGGACTGGAGCAGCAGGGCCCCCCCCGCATAATCGTGCATGACGAGCAGTCCCTTTTCCAGACTTTCCCTGTCTCCGGAAGGCAGGAAAATGTCGTAGACAGTTTCCAGATAACCCGTGTGGGCATTGGCGTCCGCGCCGAACGCCATCCCGATGCTTTGAAAATATTTTACCAGTTCACCGGGTTTAAAGTGTTCGGATCCGTTGAAGACCATGTGCTCGAGAAAATGGGCCACCCCCTGCTGGTCGTCGGTTTCCTGCATGGATCCCACCTGAACGTCCAAATGCATGCTCACCCTTCCCGCGGGATTGTGGTTGTGCATCAAGACGAAACGGAACCCGTTGTCCAATTTTCCGAAATAAAGGTCGGGATCGGGAGCCAGGTCGCTCTTTTCGTGAGGCCAGGCAGGCGCGGCGGATCTACCGGTTTCGGTGGTTTTTGCGACACTGCCGGGGTGGCGGACGCAGCTACCGAGCAGCAGAAGCATGAAGCCGGCGATAACGGCAGCTCTCAGGATGTGGTCTATCCCCCGGGTGTATGTCGATCTGGATCCAATCATTTGAACGACCTCCTTTACATAAAGAATCTCGGCAACCGGACATCGGATTGAACACTCCCCGCAGCAAGCGTAAGGGGAATCTTCACCGTAAGGAATTCTATCAATTATGATTCGCTCGCTTACCCTGCAGCAAGCTGCAGGGAATGCGCTCGCTATCTCGGTTCAAAAAGGTGCCAACACTCAATATATATCCGATCGCCGATTTTTCAAACACCGACGTTGACATCCTTTGCGTCCGGCGTCTATAACACGCCCCAACGTTGTCCTTAGCTGAGCGGTCACCCCCTGCCGATCGCCAATAACGCGACCGCCGCATGACGGAACCGTAACAAAAAACCCAAGTTGGGCGTTTCAAATTTTAAGAATGATCGATTACAAAAACCACCTGAACGCTTCGCAATACGAAGCCGTCAAATTCGACCAGGGCCCTCTGCTGGTTATCGCCGGAGCCGGCAGCGGCAAAACCAGAACGCTGACCTACCGGGTGGCGCGACTCGTGGAAGAAGGCGTGCCGCCGCGAGCCATACTGCTGCTGACCTTCACCCGCAAGGCCTCCCAGGAAATGCTGCAGCGGGCGGCCATGCTGCTGGACGACCGTTGCGAAAATGTCGCCGGAGGCACGTTTCATTCCTTTGCCAACACCATGCTGCGCCGGTATGCGGCCCATTTGGGCTATGAGCGGCACTTTACCATCATCGACCGCGCCGACATGGAAAACCTGATCGTCATGCTCAGGAAGGAGATGGGACTGGGGGAAAAGGACCGCTCCTTTCCCAAAAAAAACACCCTGGCCAGCCTGTTCAGCCGGAGCGTCAACAAAGTGGCGTCATTAGAGGACGTCATCTACGACGACGCCCCCCATTTTTCGATCCACATGGAAGCGCTGACGCAGCTCTACGCCGCCTACGACACCCATAAGAACCGCCATAACCTGATGGACTACGACGATCTTCTGATAAATTTTCGCAAATTGCTGAATGATTTTCCGGACATCCGGCAACAGATTTCATCGGCTTTTCAATTCGTAATGGTGGACGAATACCAGGATACCAATCAGATTCAGGCGGACATTGTCTATCTCCTGACAGGCGGCAGCGGCAACATCATGGTGGTCGGTGACGACTCCCAGAGCATCTATGCTTTCAGGGGAGCCGAAGTCAGGAACATTCTTTCCTTTCCGGATCGCTTCCCCGGAACCACCATCATCCGTCTCGAGGAAAACTACAGAAGCGTGCAGCCCATCCTGCATTTGACCAACCAGATCATCGACCAGGCGGCTCTGAAGTACACCAAGACCCTTTTTTCCAGGAAAAAAAGCGAGCGCCTTCCGTGTCTGGTGATTACCTCCGATGAAAACTGTCAGTCGCGCTTCATCATCGACAAAATCAGGGGGCTTTCCCTCGAAGGCGTGCGCCTCAACCAAATAGCCGTCCTTTTCAGGGCGGGATTTCACTCGTTCGACCTCGAAATCGAGTTGGGCCGGGAAGGCATCCCCTTTGTCAAGGTCGGCGGTTTTAAATTCATGGATTCGGCCCACATCAAGGATGTGCTGGCCCACCTCAAGGTTATTCACAATCCCGAGGACAATGTCAGCTGGCAACGCATCCTGCTGCTGCTGGAGAAAGTCGGACCCAAGGGCGCGGCCCGGCTTTTCAGGGACCTTCGGGCGACAGGCCGTGGGCACAGAGGCCTGGAACACCTCAAATTGAAACCCGCCCTGGCGAATTCGGTCGAAGGGTTGAAATCCCTTTTTGCGGCCCTGAAGCCGGAATCGATGCCCATTGCCGCGCTGGGTGAAAGCGTCGTAAACTACTATCTCCCCATTTTAAGAAAGCGTTTCGACGATCACCCCAGGCGTGAAAAAGACCTGGAGCAGCTTTTGTCCATCATGGAGCGTTACGTCGACCTGGAGACGTTCCTGGCCGACATGGCCATCGAACCTCCCAGCACAAGCATGGAGGGTACCTTTGCCACCGATCATTCCAAGGATGAAAGCCGCCTGACGCTTTCGACGATTCACTCCGCCAAAGGATTGGAATGGCATACGGTGTTCATCATCTGGGCCATGGACGGTAGGTTCCCCGCCCTGCGGTCGCTGCACAAGGAGGATGTCGTCGAAGAGGAGCTGCGGCTGATGTACGTGGCGGCCACCCGGGCCGAAGAGCACCTTTTCTTCACCTGCCCGGGACAGGCGTACGACCGGGCCACGGGCATGCTTCTTAACCGGCCATCGCGATTTTTAGAACAAATTACTGAGGAGGCATTAGATACTCAGTACATCTTCTAATAAATTATGCCGCAGGCCGTCACGTCATCAATCTGCCGTCAGACGTCGCCCGCCGGCAGATTGATTACTCGGAGAAGTATTCTGCGGTATATACCTCCACGCTGGTTTCGGTGCTTTTCCAGCAGTCCCCCCGCATGCCCCCCTTCTCGCACAAATGCCTCAGGAACATCTCTTTGTCGGGCAACTGCTCCCAAACCTGCGGGAGGAAGGTCGATCGGTGCCATCCCCGGGAAAGAATGACACCGTGCACACCGGGCTCGAGCTGCCTTTTCAGGTCTTCGCCGTCCTTGAATGCCAGTGCCACGGGTTGGGAGAGAACACTGATTTCGATGTCAGTGGCGGCCAGTTCTTCAATGGTGAGCGGTGAAAACCTGGGATCCCTGAAAGCGGCGCTGGCGGCATTGTCGGAAACATTGTCAATCAGCGGGTGGTCGGGTTCTATGATGCCGATACAGCCCCGCAGCTCCCCGTGCTGGTGCAGGGTCACAAAACAGCCGCGTTTTTCAAATACCGCCGGGGAAAGCGAAGCGGGTCTTGGCAGGGCATCTCCGCTCCCCAACGCAGCGGCAATCTCGTTGCGGGCCATCCTCAGAAGATATTCGCGATCGGATGATGTCAACTCCGCCATGGAATTCGGTTTCTCACCATTGTTTACATTCGAAACGCTCAACTCAGGTTATAGAAAAGCCATCCAGATGTACACTCCCAGCGTCAACCAGGCCAAAAAACAAATGATGTAGCTCATCCAGTCGATTCTGCGTGTGGCCATCCCGTGTTTGTCGATCAGACCGACCTTGTTCTTGCAGGAAGGGCATATTTTGGCCTTCAGCGGAATATGGGTGTAGCAATGGGGGCACTTTTTGCTGACCGGAGCTACTTTTTTGACCCGGAAATCATCCAAAAATTTCATATGTCCGCCTCATCTCAATGCTTAAAGATAATTTGCCCTCATCGTTGTAGCATCGTCGATCTTGATGCATGGATGGTTTATCGAAGCCTTGTGCATTACTCCCGGCCCTGCCGCGTCTATTCGATAACACCTTCCTTAATGGAAATTTCACTGTTTTCCTTTACATACGCAAGCCACTCATTGAAAACCCGTGATTGCTTTCTTCTCAGGAGAGACGTCTTGATATCGTCTTTTTCTTTATCAAATCCGGCGGCATCAGGCAACTTCCTATTTTTGAGGCGGATGACATAAAAGCCCTTGGCGCCCTTGAAAACCTTTTCCGGCAGCGGGTTGTTCTGGGTAAGCATGAAGGCAGCGTTCGAAATGTCGTTCTCATACCCCATTCCCGGAATGGACGCGTCGCGCTCGAAAAAACCGGTCGATTTGAAAGCCGCCTGGGCGGCCGTGTCCCCACCCGGTTCGTTTTTGAGGGCCGCCAGCAATTTTTCGGCATCCGCTTCCGCCATGGCTCCCTGCTTCTCCTTCTTCAGGTCGGCGGCGACCTGGGCTTTCACCGCTTCGAGTTCGGGGATCTTGCCCGGAACGGTTTCCGTAACCTGCAGGATGTAGTAGCCGTCCGAGAAATCCTGAATTTCGCTAATCTGATCGGGTTCCAGCCCAAAGGCGGCATTGATGAATTTGGTGCGATCCGCCACGCCCTCCAGGCCGTCGCCTTTCCGGCTGAAGCGGCCGGTCTTTATGACCTTCAGCCCCGTTTCCCGGGTGGTTTCGGCAAGGTTGTCCCCTTCCAGCGTCTGGTCGTAAAAGGACTCCGCCGCATCGTAGGCCAGGGCCTTGGCCTTTTCACCCAAAAGTTTGTCGCGAATACGGCCTTTGGCTTCCTGAAGGGATTGTGTGGATGCTTCATTTACCTTTTCTACCTTGATCAGGTGCCACCCGAAACGCGTTCTGACCGGTTCACTCACCTCGCCCGCTTGCATGGAAAACGCTTTTTCCGCAAAAGGCGCCACCATGTCCTCTTTTTTGAAGGTCCCCAGATAGCCCCCGTTGTTTTTGGAGGGCCCTTCCGAATACTGAGCGGCAAGCTCGGCAAAATCCTTGCCGGCTTTGACCATGTCCAGGATTTCGACGGCCCGGGCGCGGGCCTTCTCGACCGCTTCCTCGGGAGCATCGGCGGCCACCTTGATGAGAATATGGCGCGCCTCGACGGTTTTGGGCGTTTCGAACTCGGAGCGATTGGCGTTGTAATACTCCCCGATCTCCTCGTCCGTCACCGTCACGGAATCTTTGTACTGATCCGGATCGAAGCGGAGGTACTGGACATCGATCATGGGGTCGGTTTTATAGGTGCTTTTGTGCTTGTCGAAATAGGCTTCAATCTCTTCCGGCGATGTCTCCACACCCGCATAGGTATCGGGGGCGAACAGGACATATTCAATGTCGACGGCGGCCTTCTGCCACTGATAATAGGTCAGGGCCTCCCCATCGGAAACCTGAACATTGCTGCTGATATACGCCCGCAGCTTGCTTGTCAGAAGACTGTTGCGCTGCATTTTTTCGAACCCTTCGGGCGTCAGTCGATTATAATCCAAGACCCGCTGGTACAGGCGTGGGTCGAACCGGCCATCGGTCTGAAACGCGCGCATGCTCGTAATGGAATCCACGGTTTCTTCGTCGGTGACCCTCAGTTTCAGTTTGTCGGCTTCCTGCACCATCAGTTTCTGGTCGATCAACTGGTCCAGGGCCTGTTTGTCCAGATGCAGCATTTTCACCATATCTTCGTTCAAATTGTTGCCGAATCGCTGTCGCATCTGCTCCATCATCGCGTTGTAAGCCTGGTTGTACGCTTCGGCACCGATAGCCTCGCCGTTCACACTCGCGATGAGGCTGGCCTTGCGGCTACGGAAGCTGCCCACCCCCCAAAACACAAAAACGATGACGATCGCCCCCAACACAATTTTGATCAACCAGCTCGTTGCATGTTTGCGCATCAAACCCAGCATTAACGTTCACCTCAATTAAAAATTAAATTTATTCAGA
>Ga0316576_10000614_pt1 | contig 17156 bp, 20 predicted proteins | sample S0NA_FD_203075 | JGI IMG/M metagenome (GOLD analysis project Ga0316576, IMG submission 203075) | Rhizosphere microbial communities from salt marsh grasses in Alabama, United States - S0-2_050615r3r5 | ecosystem: Host-associated > Plants > Roots > Rhizosphere | place: USA: Alabama | collected... | reverse complement strand
TCGCCGGCGACTCGTGGATGTGCTTCTGGGTCTCGGCGTCGGCCCGGCTCTCGCCGGAGAAGGTGAGGTAGTAGAGCCGGAACATGTAGAAGGCGGTGCAGAAGGCGCCGAGCATGCCGAGGACGTAGAGCAGGGTGGGGAACCAGGCGGGCCAGGCCGGGTTGCCCTGAGCGATGGCCTTCCAGAGGATCTCGTCCTTGGAGAAGAAGCCCGAGAAGAGCGGGATGCCCGAGATGGCCAGGGTCGAGAAGAGGAAGGTCCAGTGGGTGTGGGGCATCAGCTTGCGCAGGCCGCCCATCCCCTGGATGTCTTGCTTGCCGCTCATCGCGTGGATCACCGAGCCGGCGCAGAGGAAGAGGCAGGCCTTGAAGAAGGCGTGGGTGAACAGGTGGAAGATGCCGGCGGCGTAGGCCCCGACCCCGACCGCGAGGAACATGTAGCCCAGCTGGCTGATCGTGGAGTAGGCGAGGACCTTCTTGATGTCATTCTGGGCGAAGCCGATGGTGGCGGCGAACAGGGCGGTGAAGGCGCCGACCAGGGCCACGACGCCCATCGCCGTCGGGCTCAGCATGTAGACGAAGTTCAGCCGGGCCACCATGTAGACCCCGGCGGTGACCATGGTGGCGGCGTGGATCAGCGCGCTGACCGGCGTCGGGCCGGCCATGGCGTCGGGCAACCAGACGTAGAGCGGCACCTGGGCGCTCTTGCCCGTGGCCCCCATGAGCAGCAGGATCGCCGCCGTCCCGGCCACGGTGACCGTGCCCAGGCCGAACGCGTCCCAGGTCAGCATCAGCTTGTCGACGTTGTGGGACAGGTCGTTGATGTTCAGGGTCCCGGTGAAGAAGAACAGGACGAACATTCCCAGGATGAAGGAGAAGTCGCCGATGCGGTTGACGATGAACGCCTTCTTGCCCGCCGTGGCGTTGGCGTCGCCGGCCTTCTCGGTGCCGTCCTTGTCGTACCAGAAGCCGATGAGCAGGTAGGAGCAGACGCCCACGCCCTCCCAGCCCACGAACAGCACGACCAGGTTGTCGCCCATCACCAGCATCAGCATTGCGCCGGTGAACAGGTTGAGGTAGCCGAAGAAGCGGGCGTAGTCCCTGTCGTGGGACATGTAGCCCGTGGAGTAGACGTGGATCAGGAAACCGACGAACGTGACGGCGAAGGTCATCACCGCGGTGAGCGGGTCGAACCACAGGCCGAGCTTGATGCTCACGTCCCCGGCGACGATCCAGTCCCAGACGGTCTGCGTCAGCGCGGGGGCGGCCTCGCCCCCCGCGTGGTGCGCCGCCTTCCACAGCGGGTAGAGGTGGGACCAGAACGCCGCGAGCACGACGAGGCAGGCGAGCCCGACGGTGCCACAGCCGATCACGTGCACGGCGCGGCGGCTGAGCTTGCGCCCGACGAGCAGGTTGACGGCGGCCCCGATCAGCGGCAGCAGCGGTATCCAGAACAGGTATGGGTAGGTCTTTTCGTACATGACGGGCCCTCGCTCGCTACTTCTTCATCAGGTTGATCTCGTCCACGTGCACCGTGCGGCGCGAGCGAAACACCGCGACGACGATGGCCAGGCCCACGGCGGCCTCCGCCGCGGCGAGGGCCATGACAAAAAAGGCGAAGCCCTGCCCGTGAGACTGCCCGTGGGCCCGGGCGAAGGTGATCAGGGTCAGGTTGGCGGCGTTGAGCATCAGCTCCACCGACATCAGCACGATCAGGACGTTGCGGCGCAGGAGCACGCCGATCAGCCCGAGCCCGAACAGCACGGCGGCGAGGCCGAGGAAGTGGGTGATCGGGATCATGCTTCACCTCCTCTCTCGCCGCGGCGACGGTTGATCACGACGGCGCCGACGATGGCGACCAGCAGCAGGAGCGAGATCGCCTCGAAGGGGAAGATGTAGTCGCTGAAGAGCAGCTTGCCGATGTGCGTCACCGAGCCGAAGTCCTGGGCCACGGCGGGGGGCCGGATCTGCAGCGCCTCGGGCCCCATCACCAGGGGGAAGAGCCGGAGGAACAGGACGATCAGCACGGCGATGGCGATGCCCAGGTTCAGGTAGGAGCGGCCGAGGATCTCCTCCTCCTCCGGGTGCTCCACCGACATCACGACGAAGACGAAGAGCACCATGATCGCCCCGGCGTAGACCAGGACCTGCATCGCGGCGAGGAAGGTCGCGTGGAGCAGGAGGTAGATCCCCGCGGTGCCGGCCAGGGTGCCGACCAGGCACATCGCGGCGGTGATCGGGTTGCGGCGCGTGATCGTGGCCACCGCGCCGGCCACGGTCAGGGCCCCGATGATGTAGAAGGCCCAGAGCATCCCGCCCCCGGCCTTCGCCTCGGCCCCGGCGGCGACGTAGCGCGCGTCCTGGGCCAGGGCGATCAGCGGGAGCAGCAGGAGCAGGCCGCCGCCGAGCAGGGACAGCGTTAGTCTTCCAGGGCTCGCTCCGCGGGTCCCGTGAGTCCCTGCTCGCTCGCTCCGCGAGGCGAGCTGGGCCCCCCGCTCCGCTCGCCGGTGGCTCGACAACTGGCGTCTGTCTTTCCGTATGGTCATCTCGTTCACTCGGGTGTCACTCAAGCGTGTTTGATCCGCGCCTCGAACTCTTTCCGGAACTTGGTCAGGAAGCCGAGCATGGGCCAGGCCGCCGCATCTCCCAGGGGGCAGATGGTCTTCGAGCTGATGCCGTCGGCGATGTGCGCGAGCAGGTCCACGTCGCCCGCCTTGCCCTGGCCCTCGGCGACCCGGGTGCAGACCTTGGCCAGCCAGCCCGTCCCCTCGCGACAGGGCGTGCACTGCCCGCAGGACTCGTGGGCGTAGAAGCGCATCAGGCGGGCGCAGACGGCGACGACGTCGGTGCCCGCCTCCATCACCACGATGGCGCCGGAGCCGGGCATGGAGCGGAGCACCGCCCCACCCGGGAATCCGGCGTCGAAGAGCTTGCCGGGGTAGACCTCCACCGGGCGAATGCGCTCTGACTCGGCCATCGCCTGGCTGGAGTAGGGCACGTCGATCTCGTCGGCGGTGAGCACCGGCGTGGAGCTGCCGCCGGGGATGACGGCGTAGACCGGCGCGTTGCCCCGCATCCCGCCGCCGACCTCGTCGATGATCGCCTTCAGGTTCATCCCCACCGGGATCTCGTAGACGCCGGGCAGCTTGACGTGGCCGCTGATCGCCACGCATCGCGTGCCGCCGTCGCGCTCCACGCCGAGCTCGGCGAACCAGGCGCCCCCCTTGTCCAGGATGGTGGGGACGTTCATCAGCGTCTCGACGTTGTTCACGATGGTCGGCTCGTCGAAGGCGCCCTTGATCGCCGGGAACGGCGGCTTGAGCCGCGGCCAGCCCCGGCGCCCCTCGAGGGAGTTGAGCAGGGAGGTCTCCTCGCCGCAGATGTAGGCTCCCGCCCCGCGGTGCACGACCATGTCCAGGGACCAGGTGCTGCCGGCGATGCCGGAGCCGAGGTAGCGGCGCTTGTAGGCCTCCTCGATCGCCTCCTCGAGGATCCGCGCCTCCTTGTACAGCTCGCCGCGGATGTAGATGAACACGTGGTGCGCCCGGATGGCGTAGGCCGCGATGGCCGCGCCCTCCACCAGGCGGTGCGGGTCCCAGCCCACGAGGGTCTTGTCCTTGAAGGTCCCCGGCTCGCCCTCGTCGAAGTTGACGACCAGGTAGACCTTCTTGGCGTCCTTGGGCACGAAGCCCCACTTCACGCCGGCCGGGAAGCCCGCGCCCCCGCGGCCACGGAGGTTGGCCTTCTTGACCTCCTCGATCACCTCGTCGTGCTTCATCCGCACGGCCTTGCGCAGCGACTTGTAACCACCCAGGCGCTCGTAGGTGGAGATCTCCTTCGCCTCGGGGTTGCCGAAGCTCTGGGTCGTGATCTTGACGATGTTGGATTCCGCCATGTTTTCCGCCATGGTGACTAGCCTTGGGTCTTGAGGGTCTCGATCAGATCGTCGACCTTGTCCGGGCTGACAAGCTCGTGGATCTCCTCGTTGACCTGGACCGCGGGCGCCGTGCCGCAGTAGGCCAGGCACTCGACCTCGCTCAGGGTGAACAGGCCGTCCTTGGTCGTCTCGCCCGCCTTGATGCCGAGCTTGCGCTCCAGCCTGCCGAGCACGTCGTAGGCTCCGCAGAGCATGCAGCTGACGTTGGTGCAGGCCTGGATGTGGTACTTGCCGACCTTCTTCTTGTTGAACATCGTGTAGAAGGTGGCCACGCCGTAGACGTGGGAGGGGGGCAGCTCCAGGGTCTCGGCCACCAGATCCATGGCCTCCGTGGAGACATGTCCAAACTCCTCCTGGGCGACGTAGAGCAGCGGGAGGCAGGCGGCCATCTTGTTCGGGTAGCGACCCAGGATCTTCTTGATCCGGTTCTGTGATTCGGAGCTGAAGGTCAGGGGCATGTCGCTGTGACTCCAGTGGTTTGGTGCCGGTGGCGGGTGGCCCGCGCGCCGGTTCCGGGCACGTGCTCCCGGGCGAGGCAGGGCGTACCGTATGGGAAGGGACGCGCCGCTGTCAAGACAGCGGTTTGTTAGCCCGCGCTACCTTATTAGGTAGTCATTTCTTGGCGATGCGCTGCAGGGTGCGGGCCAGCTGGGCCGCGCGTCTACGCACCGCATCATCGGTGTCGCGCAGGGCGAGGAAGCGCAGCAGGGGGATCGCCTCCGGCGAGCCGATCCGCTCCATGGCCCGCAGCAGGCGCAGCCTGCCCACCACCGGCGCGGCGTGCATCACCTGCTCGATGTCCATCAGCGCGTAGTGGCCGAGCGCCACCACCTTGTTCAGCTCCCCCTCCACCGCGTGGTCCGGGGCGGCGACCAGGCTCCGCACGGCGATGCGGCTGCGCTGTTCCCGCTCCAGGTCCTTGGCGCAACCGCCGAGCAGGATCGCCGCCACCAGGGCGAGCAAGAGACGTTCAGCACGCACGCCTGCAGCGTAGCGGCCCGCCTCCAAAACGACAAGGCCCTTGCGTCCGTCGCCGCCGGGTCGCAGACTAGCCCCGTGAGCCGACGATCCCAGGTGGGCAAGCAGTTGACCCACGACGACTCCCGGGCCCAGCACTGCGCCGACATCCTCAAGGCGGTGGCGCACCCGGTGCGCCTGCGAATCATCGCCCTGCTCTGCCAGGGACCCCAGCACGTCAGCGGCATCTGCGAGCAGCTCGAGCTGCCCCAGGCCATCGTCTCGCAGCAGCTGCGCATCCTGCGCATGCGGGACCTGGTGCAGGTGACGCGCTCGGAGGGCTTCGCCTACTACGCCCTCAAGGAGATGCGGCTCACCGACCTCGTGCACTGCGTGGAGGGCTGCTCGGTCCCGGCCAGGTGATCGGACCTGGTGACGGCGCCTTGTTGCCCGGTTGACACAGGACGCGCTGTTCCTCTTCGATTTCAGCTGGATCCGTGCTGGCCCCGGGCTTGCATTCCTGTGCGGCAGGAGGTGCGAGCGATGCGCTGGTTGCTGGTGTTTCTTCTGGTCCTCGGCTTCGGCGGCCTCGGGCGCTGCGTGGATGCCCACGCCGGCAAGCCCCGTCCCGCGGTGTTCCAGGCGACGCCGCTCGACGAGGAGGACACCGCCGTGCGGCTGGCCTGGCGCGGGCCGGCGGGCACGCACCTCCCGCTGCGGGCGCTCCCCGACGCCCGGGCGCCCATCGTCGGCGAGCGGAGCTTCGCCGTCGGCGAGCGCCTCACGTTCAGCGACACACGGGTCATCGTGGACCGTCCCCGCGTGGTGACCGCCCGGCGCCACGTCGTGCTCGCCTCGGTCTCGCGCTACCCGGCAGGCGTTGTCCGCCGGCCGGTGGTGATTCCCCGCGGCGGCGGGCTGCGCCTCTACCTCTACGCCGGCGAGGGGACCTGCATCCTCGGCCGCGGCCGCACCCTCTACACCGCCGACTGCCCCGACCCCAAGGACTTCGTCGGCCGGAGCTGGAATGGTCGCCCGACACCGCTCGGCCTGCAGTGGTGGGTCCGGCTGGGCAGCGGCTGGGCCCGGGTCGATGGAGAGCGCCTCGTCGGCGAGCGCTATTTCCCGGACGCCGATTGATGGAAGCCCCGACCTGGGTTAAATTCTCCCCTCTGCAGGGGAGACGCCAATGTTGGAGACCACGGGCGAGCGCCGCCGGGCCCCGCGGGCGAGGTACGAAAAACCGATCATGCTCCGCACCGACAGCGGAGCCGTGGCCCAGGCGACGAGCAACGACGTGAGCGAGCTCGGCATGGGGCTCCGCGCCGGAGCCCTGGACCACGGGGGCAGGCCGCTGTGGCTCACCTTTTCTCTGCCCCGGGTGCCGCACATGATCCAGCTCAAGGCCCGCGTGGTGCGCCAGCACCCCGGGACCGAGGGGATGACGCTCGGCGTGCGCTTCCTCGAGACGCCGCCGGTGGTGCGCCGGATGATCCGGACCTACGTGCACACCGGCCGGGGCCGGGTCAAGGAGTACGAGCCGCCGCTCCCCGCCACCCCCTGACGGGCGACGCCACAGATACCCCTGACGTTCGGCCCTCGGTCCAGTAAAATGGTCATGTGGCACTGAAGAAGTCAGACCGCCGCGGCGGCGAGCGCCGCCGCAGCGGGCAACCGACCGCCGATGAACAGCGTCAGTCCGAGCGGCGGCGGCGGACCCGCAGGGAGAAGCCGCGCGTCGAGATCGAGATCTGGGTCGAGGAGATCGTCGGCCAGGACCGCTACCTGCGCCGGACGCGCGACCTGAGCGAGCAGGGGGTGGCCTTCGACGTGGCGCTCCCCTCCGCCGTGGGGCAGCCGGTGAGCCTGCGCTTCAAGCTCCCGGGCCGCTTGGGGGAGATCGCCGCCGAGGGCGAGGTGGTCAGCGTGGGGACCGGCGACGCGGGGCTGGGCATGGGGATCCGCTTCACCCGGATCGAGGGCGACGGCGCCCGCCGCATCCGCGAGCTGGTGCGCGCCGTGTTGGAAGAGTGATTGTCTAGGGGATCGGCAGGTTGAGCATGATGTAGTACGAGTCGTAGTAGCGCTGCAGCGCGCGGAGGAAGTCGGGCAGGAAGGTGAAGCCCGCCCCCACCATCACGCCGGTGATCGCCGCGACCACGATGGCGTACTCGGCCATCGCCTGGCCCGACTCGTCGGATCGCATGCGCTCGAGGAGCTTCACGATCCCCCTCACGATCCCACCACCATGATGTGCACCCGGACGCGCTTGCCGCCGAGGGCGCTCAGGTTCACGGTCACCTCGCCGCCCTCCTTGCGGTAGAGCAGGACGCGGTGCTCCTCGGAAACCGGCTGCTCCTTCTTCGAGTCGGGCTCGTAGCCCGCCTCGCGCAGGACGCGGCGGTAGTGGGCGAGGTTCGCCTCCAGGCCGCCGTCGTTCACGCTGAGGATCACCCGGGCCCCGGTCCTGCCCTCCTTGCTGCCCAGGTTGATGATCGCCTTGGACTCGGGGAAGAGCGGGACCGGCGAGGGCTCGTCCAGGCTCTCCATCGCGCGCATCGGCGAGCTGGTCACCGACGGGAAGACGACGGTGCGGCCCTTGCGCACCATGATCAGCGCCTGGTAGACGCGACCCTGCTGGGCGTCCACCGCCGAGACCACGCCGCCCCGGTGGGTCACGTCGTCGCGGACGTAGAAGCGCCGCGCGCGCCAGTGGCCGGCGTAGAAGCTGGCGACCTTCGCCGGGCCGTCCTCGGTGTCGAAGTAGGCCATGCGCACCCGGGCGCCCCCGATCTCGCTGTTCTTGCCCGCGGGGACCTCCTGCACCCGGGGGTAGCGCGGCATCCCCTCGGGGAAGTAGCCCAGCATCGGGTCGGACTCGAGGCGCGCGTTGGCCGCGCGGTGCTCGCCGCCGCCGAGCAGGCCGAGCGTGGCGATGCCCGCGCAGAAGAACAGCACGAGCAGGACACGGGGCAGGTGGCCTCTGGGGCGCGAACGGCTCATGGCGTCCCTCCGCTCGAGCCCGAGCCGGCCCCGCCGCCACGGTAGACGTAGTCCCCGAACGGGTTGTCCTGCTGCAGGGTCGCCGTGGGGCAGCCCAGCGACATCATCCGGTCGCAGCCCATGAAGTACTCGCCGCGGTCCTGCAGGGTCTCGCCGTACTTGCGCAGCTCCTGACCGGCGTTGCCGGTCAGGCCCACCGGCGCCGTGTCGTAGGTGTTCGGCGAGCCCCGGTCCTGCTGGATCGTCACCTTCCCCGCGCGCTCGGCGTCGGTGCCGCTGTAGGCGCGCGAGACGACGGTGGCCTGGACCCAGTCCCTGTCGCCCATGAAGGGCGGCGTCGCGGTCACCCCGGCGACCTGCAGCATCATGGTGGTCAGGTCCTTGTAGGTCCGGATCCAGTAGTCGGCCCGGCCCCGCGCGCTGCGCTTGACGAAGTACATCCGGTTGACCTGCTCCCAGTAGCCGGTCCCCTCGGCCACGCCGGGACGGACGTTGTCGCTGCCGCCCACCGAGTCGCCGTTGTTCAGCCGCCAGGAGTCGGCGAGCACGCAGTGGTCGTAGAGGTTGCCCCCGAGCTTGGGCTGGCCTTTGATCAGCACGCCCCAGTTGGGCATGATGAAGCGCCCCACCCCCCGGTTGAACCAGGTGTTCTGGACGAAGGTCATCACCGAGGAGCAGACGTAGCCGTTTCGGTTGAAGCCCCACTCCGACGAGCCGAACATGCGCACGGTGCGCGCGCCGCCCATGTCGCGGCCGGCGGCGATCATGTCCATCGCCACGGGGTTCACGTTCCGGTACGAGAGCGCGCTGAAGAAGTCGAACAGGGTGCCGGCGATGCTGAAGATCATGTTCACGATGGGCCCGCCGGGCACCGCCTCCTCCTGGCGGTCGGTCATGATCACCACGGGCCGGGTGAACTGGGCCGCGAACATGCGCGTCATCAGGTCGGTGTTCTGGGTCGCCGAGTCCAGGTCGGCGTAGCGCTCCATGGTGTCGCTCTGGACCGCCTGGATCATGTCGCTGGAGAGCTGGCCCAGCTGGTCCGGGCCCTGCTCGTAGTCGTGGAGCGGGTAGGCGGTGGCCTCCCATGCGGCGTAGCGCGCCGCCTCCTGCACCTTGAGCTTGATGTGGACCAGCTCGTAGAACCAGACCGAGAACAGGATGATCAGCACGATCAACGGCGAGACGATGGCGAACTCGACCAGCGCCTGGCCGGAGCTGTCCCGGCGCAGCCTGCAGAGTTTTGTTCGCATCGAGATCAATCTCATGCTCCTAGTGCGTGATGATGCTCGTGATCGCCGCGGTGAAGAGGTCCATCTGCGCGTTGCGCAGGAAGTTGACCATGCCGCGGATCACGGCGCTGTCCGAGTCCGAGGTGATGTTGCTGGTGACGTAGCGGTCCCAGAAGTTCTGCAGCTTCTGGCCCACCGGCGCGAGGCGCGCGCGCCAGTAGGGGTTGAAGAAGTTGGGGTGCTCCTTCCAGTGCCCGGGCCGGTGGTAGTAGGCCATCCCCCGGCTGAGCACGTTGAGCCCCTCGAAGAGGTAGCTGTTGCGGCTGCCGCCGATGGCGGTGTTGAGCCGCGCCACGTCCGCCCCGTTGGTCCAGCTGAAGTTCGAGTACCAGGGGGCGCGGGTCTCCGGGGCGTGGCTGCCGTCCGCGGTCTGGAAGTCCTTGTGGTGCTTGTTGAGGAAGATCCAGGTCGAGGGCTGGTTGTAGTCCCGGGTCCGGTCGCTGTTCGGCTTGAACTTGAAGAACGGCGCGTAGCCGGGCCAGTTGCCGTACTCCGTGCGCGAGTGGGTCTGCTCCTCCTCGCTGCTCGCCCGGCCGCCGGGCGGCGGGTAGGCGATGACGCCGGAGCCGTCTGGAGAGATCGTGTTGTTGCTGGTGGAGTCGGGGCCCGTGTAGAGGTAGTGCTTGAACCCATCCTCGTAGCCGGCCACGGCGTCGCCCAGCTTGTTGTTGCCCGTGTAGTTCACCGTGGCGATGGCGGCCAGCGCGTTGGCCATGGCGAAGCCCGTGCCCTGGCGCATGAAGTCGTCCGACGAGATGGTCTTGCCCACCTCGTAGTTGCCCTCGCTGCCGATGGCCGTGACCTCGGCGCCGCTCAGCTCGTCCTCCTCGGTGAACTTGGTCTGCCCGAGCTTGGAGCCGGTGAGGATCGGATTCCACATGCCGGCGCCGGGCAGCATGACCGGGTTGATCCCGCCCTGGCGGTTGGAGACGAACTGCGGCGTGCGCGTGGCGTGGCACAGCTCGGTCATCAGGCGGTAGGCCTCCTTGGCCGGCTCGTCCAGGTTCTGTGGCGAGCGGTAGGCGCCGCCCGGGCGCACGCGCTGCATGTCCTGCATCACGCCGTAGATGAAGGGGTTGACCCCCGACGCGTTGTCGAAGGTCTGGTAGTACTCGATGGAGTTCAGCGCCGCGTTGACGAACATGTTGAGCAGCGCGCTCCTGCCGCTCGTGAACGAGATGTCGGGGTCCATCGCGCCGATGTAGCTCTGCATCCCGGTGAGGATGTGGCCGTTTAAGATGACAGCCCGTGAGAACTGGGTCTGCCACACGGCGTGGTCGTTGAAGATGCTCATCGCCTGGACGATCCAGTGGCCCAGCTTGTCGACGAACTCGTGCAGCTGGAACAGACGATCGCGGATCTGTACGATCCCGGGCACGATGGCCTGCATCAGGTTGTTCAGCATGACGTAGCCGCAGTGCACGACGCAGACGGGGTAGGTGTGCGGGAACATCTGCATCCCCCGCTGCACCGCGTTGTGCAGCGTGGAGAGCAGGTCCACCGTGGTGCCGTAGTGCGCGAGGTGGAAGCCGACCCACGTCATGTAGCTCTGCACCACCATCGCCGTGTTGTAGTGCGCGATCTGCACCCGGTTGAGGAACGCGATGTAGTTGAAGGTCCGGGCCTCCATGGCGGCCAGGGAGTAGGCCGCGGCGTCGGCGGTGTTCTGCAGCCGGATCTTCTCGTGTACCGCCTGTCCCAGGTTGAGCGTGGCCAGCACGCCGAGGACCATGGCGAAGAGCCCGACCGCGGCCATCGGCATCGCCTGGCCGCGCTCGTCGCGGCGGCGACGCCGGGCGATGCGGAGGAGGCGGGTCGTCATCCGGTCCATCACTGCACCTGCAGGCTTTGCTTGTAGGGGTTGGACTGCATCCGCATCGTGTAGGTCGCGTAGAGCGGGATCATATAGACACCCTGGTCGGCCAGGGCCGAGAGCTGCTGCAGCAGCGGCTCGCCGAAGCCGTAGGGCTGAACCCCCTGGACGTTGCGGAACCCGGTCTCGCCGGGCACGTCGGCCTGGGGGTTCCAGATCGCGCCGTAGAGCTCCTGGCCCGAGCGGCCCGCCAGCCAGGCCTGGTGCATGATCCAGTTGGCGAAGGGGATGCGCATCATGTAGAGGTAGCGCACCTGGATCGTGAGCCGCGTGGCGTCGCGCTGGCTGAAGTCGTCGAAGTCGAGCTCCCGGCCGCGCTGGCCGAAGGTCGACTGGGTGGGGTTGAGTATCGTGACCGCGACCATGGTGTTGTCGGCGTCCTTGCCCAGGGCGCCGGTGATCGCGCCCCGCAGCGCCTGGTCCGCCTGCTGCTCCGCCTGGTCCAGAAGATCGTTGACGTTGTTGGTCAGCTCCTGTTGGCCCTGACTGCCGATCGGGATCTGTCCGATGATGTTCCCGGCGCCGTTCTTGAGCAGGTCGATGGCCTGGGGCAGCCGGCGGTTGACCTGGTAGAGCAGGGCGCGCTGCAGGATGCGCTTGAGCATCTGCATCGGGTTGCCCAGGTCGGACTCGCGGAACAGCCCCTCGTAGGTCGGCAGCAGGGAGATGATCGCCGCGTTCTCCATGATGATCTGGTCCGAGTTCCAGACCACGCCCGCGCGGGCGGCGTTGAACGCCGCGTACTCGGTCATCACCTTGGCGTGCTGGATCATCACCAGCTGGATGATGGCGAGGATGAGGAAGGTCATCAGCGGGATGATCAGGGCCGACTCGACCATGGCCTGCCCCTCGTCCCGCCGGAGCCGGCACCAGATTCGGCGCCCGATGATCACCCAAGCCACCCTGGACATTCTTTCCCTCGTGATTCCAATGGTAGCCGGAGGTCGGGCGGGGTTCTATCGGTCAACTGGCCGCGTGGGCTACCGGACGTTGAGGATGGCGTCCAGCTCGGCGTCGCCCAGCTTCTTCTTGTAGCGCGCGGTGGAGCTGGCCACTCGGTGGGTCTTGCGGCGCTTGCGTAGCCGGGCACGACGCCGGCGCGCCCGCGCCCGGGCCTTCCGTGCCCGCGCCCGGCGCCGGCGCAGGGCGGCGAGACGCCTGGCCTTTTTGGTGGCCTTGTGGGCCTTGGGCGGGGCCTTTTTCGGGGTCAGATCGGGCAGGGCCGCCGCCTCGGTGGCCGGCGGGATCGGCGCGGGGGCGGCCGGCGTCTTTTCCACAGCAGGGGCTGGCTTGTCCGGGATCGCCGGGCTCGGGGCCTTCTCCTTGGCTTTTTCCTTCACGGCCGCCAGGGACGGCGCCTTGATCTTGCCCGGCGGGATGATGCTCTTGACCTTGACCTCGGGCGCGCGCAGGGCGATCGCCAGCGCAAGCACCAGAAACACGACGAACAGCGTACCGAGCCCAATGATCACGGGGGCGAGCCACCGCGGCCAGGTCGCCCGGGGCGCCATCATCAGGGTCGAGCTGGCCACGCTCACCGGCATGAAGGGGACCTCGGCCGGAGCGGTCATGATGGGGCCTGTCCCCAGAGGCCGGAGCGGCCGGGGGCCGGAAAGGTGAGTGGTGCTCGCGGACGCCATGGCCATCTGCTGGAGGTGACCCAGGCTGAATAACACGGAGTTCTCGTTGCGCCGCGTCATGAGCTCTCCTGTTGAGACCTTGCCCACTGTGGAGAGTGCACCTTCCATGCCACGGGTCTGGCTCCTGGTTTCAGTGAATTACGCGGTCTGGATCCGCCCGATGGGGTCAGGCAACCCCCTTGATCGGAGGCTCGGCCCCCACCCTTCAGACGCAGATTATCAACGGGTTATCAGGCCGCGAGCGGTGAGCAGGGCATCGCGGATCGCGTCCACCTCGGTCAAGGTATAGACCTGCTTGCGCAGAGCCACCGCGTGGGGGAAGCCTCGCAGGTACCAGCCCGCGAACTTTCGCATCTCGATCACCGCCCGGGTTGCCTCGACGTGCTCGAGGTAGAGCGCGAGGTGCCTGAGGTACATCTGGATCCGAGCCTCGCTGCTCACCTCAACAGGAGGGGTCTGTCCCCGCCACCAGGCGGCGAATGTTCTAAAGATCCAGGGGTTCCCCAGGGCGGCCCGGCCCACCATCACACCGTCGCCGCCGGTCTGCTCGAACATCCGCTCGAGGCTCGGGATGTCGACCACGTCGCCGTTGCCGATCACCGGCACCCCCACCGCGCGCTTGACCGCCCCGATGATCTCCAGGTCCACCGACCCGCTGAAGCCCTGCATGCGCGTCCGACCGTGCACGGTCACCGCCCGCGCCCCCGCCTCGACCATCCGGGCGGCGAACTCCGGCGCGTTCTTGTGCTCCTGGTCCCATCCGGCGCGGATCTTGACGGTGACCACGGCGCGCCCTTGCACGGCGCCGGTCACCGCCTGCACCAGCTCGGCGGCCAGCCCGGGCTCCTTCATCAGCGCGGCGCCGGCGACGCCCTTGGTCACCTTCTTGGCCGGGCAGCCCATGTTGATGTCGACGAGCGAGGCCCCGCTCTCCAGGCCGAGCCGGGCCGCCCGGGCCATCTGCTCCGGGTGCCTGCCGAAGATCTGTACGCCGAAGGCCCTGCCGTCGAGGCTCGCGGTGAGCTTGCGCAGCTCGCGCGGCACCCGGGCGGCCAGCGCCGGCGCGGCGAGGAACTCGGTGACCGTGAGGCCGCAGCCCGCCTCCTCGCACAGGGTGCGCATGGGCAGGTTCGTCAGGCCCGACATCGGGGCGAGCAGGATCGGTGGCGCGATGGCCAGGCCGTCGATGCGCAGGGCCGGGGGGCGACCGGGAGCCGGTTCCATGGGGGTTACATTGACGATCCGCGCGGTGGCGTCAACCCGAACCGCTCACAGCCCGGGGACCCGCAGCGGATCCGGGGCGGCCTTGGCCGGTGGCGCCTTGGGCGCCGACCCCGGCTCGAAGGGCTCGAGCGCCCCCGCTGCGGACTTGGACAGCGGCTCGATCACGCCGGAGAGGCCGGTGACGATGGCGGCGATGGCGACCAGGGCGACGACGCCGATGGCCACGGCGATGACGATCGCCCGGCGGCGCGAGGGGATGTGCCGCGCGAGCTCGCGCTGGTCCGCCGCCTCGTCGGTCGGGCTCGGCGGCGCCTTTGGCGACGACGGCGCGAGGTCCCCGTCCATCCAGGCCTGCTCGGCCGGCTCGAGGCCCCCCGCGCCGTCGGCCTCGGTGGAGACTTGGGCCTTCAGCCGGGCGACCTCCTGCTCCAGCTCGGCGATGCGTTGGTCCTTGTCGCCCTGGCTGTCACCCTCGTTGCTCATGCTCGTAGGATAGGACACCCGAGGCGGCCGGACAATTGGTACCCGCCCACTCGGGCCCGCCCGGCTCCGGATCGCGCAGTCGCCGACCTGGTCATCGATCGCGGTGGGCTTGCTTCGCTGGCGGGTGCTCAGGTCCCACAGTCGTAGGCATACTCCCACACGGCCGTCCTTCCCCCCGGGACGGCCATCCGTACGGTCTGCAGGCGAGAGCCTCGCCACTCATAGGTGGCCGTCTCGACGAAGGAGGGGTCGAGGGTGATGCGCCGTGACCGGGATACGACGCGGCCGCGCGCGTCGAGGCGGTAGGTTGTTCGCTCGTCGTCGTTTTCGAGGATCACCTCGCCCTCGCGCTTCTTGTAGGTCCACTTTCGCTGGACGTGGCCTCGCGACAGTAGCGCCGCGACCTCGCCGCTCTGGGTGTAGTGGATCTCGTTCGTGTGCGACACCTTCTTCGCCGTCGCCTGATGGCTCTCGGTCCTCGCCAGCCGTCCGTCGGGCGCGTAGAGCAAACGTGTGTCGATGCTGAGAAAATGGGCGATACCCTCGCGGTGACGGGTCCTGATCACGGTCGGGCAGCCGATCGCGTACATGTCGACGCCCACAGGGATCGAGCACTTGGCCGGACCGCCGTAGACGAGGGTCGCCTTGGAGGTTGGCTTGCCGTTGAACGTGTAGGTCACCGAGCATGGCCAGTCGGCAGCCCGAGGCGCGCCCATCGTGATCGTTGCCGGCTCGAGCACGATCGTGCCCGACGAGGGCTCGTCCGACCCCTTCGCCGCGGAAGTAGCCTCTTCGGCCGCCGCAGATGCGGCCTTGTTGGACCTCTTGGCGCGGGTCGTGGCAGGCTCGCGGCCTTCGGCCTGCGCTGCGTCCTGCTCCCTGTCGGGACATCCACACAACAGCAGCAGCAGGCAGAGCGGCCCGACGGGTCTCGTCATCGACATCACTCCTCTCTTCCGTGTGTGGTTACGTGGTTGGCGCGCGCCCCTTCCCGGCGTCGTCGAACCACGCCCGCGTTGCACACTGGGCCGAGACGTTGTCGTCAGCGCAGCTGGCGGGCAACGAGGCGCTGGTGAACGCCCAGGTGTTGACGATTTGACCATGCTCACCAGCAAGCTGCAGGCGCCCACGTCGAACCCGGCGTGGACGCAGCCGGCCACGCCACGCTACGGGCTCTCGGGGGCCTCGGTCTCCAGGGTCAGCGCGGGAGGTCTCGAGGCGGGGGCGCCGCGGATGACGAAGCGGCTCTTGAGCGCCAGGAACGGGCTCTCCACAAGGTACCAGGACACCTGGCTCAACAGCACGGCAGACAGCACGCCGGCGGCGCAGAAGGCGCTGATGTGGACCATCTGCTGCGTGGTGGAGAGCGGATGCCGGCCATCTCGACGCTCCAACTCTGGCGGACGTCGGAGGGGACAGCGCAGCGGATGCAGCAGACAAGGCAGACAGGGGGAACAAGGATCTCGACGCTCCGGCGCAGCCCGACAAGGGCATCTTGACCAACGACGGGCCACCTGCCGGTCCGGACATGACCCAGACCTTCACCATCACCAAGAGCTTCGGCCCGGTGGGCCCCACCGAGCCGCAGTACTCGCCCTACGGTTGACCTCCACGATCGAAAGCGTGGCCGTCAGGGAGCGCCAACGGTTGTGCGCACCTCGCGGTTCGACGCACGGCCGGGTGATCCGTGGGCAGGGGCCGTGCACATTAACTTCAGTGGGGACTGACGCCACGGGTGCCCCGCAACCAGGCCCCACGATCTTCCGTGCACCTGCGCGCCTCCCACCTTCCTGGCCCGGGACTTGCCATCCAACCACCCGAGCCGCGAGTTGGCTCCACTGGAACCCTCGCAGGGAGGATCACGATGAAGAAGGCGATCGCAACGACGACCGTTCTGCTCGGCCTGGCAACCACGGCCGCGGCCAGGGAGCCGTTCAAGGTCTACGACCTGACGAAGCCCTCCAACGTAACCCGTAGCACCACCAACCAGACCGGGTTCGCCCGTCATGTCGAGACCCGGCTGAACCAGCCCATCAGGCTGCGGCCCGGACAGCGGGTCGGCTTCTTCCTCCCCGGCGGAGACCGGATCCGCGTGCTCAGCGGCATCCATGTCATCTCCGCGAAAGACGACGGGATCACCGTGCGGCAGATCCCGCGCGGGCCCATGGCCGGAAAGCAGCTTGTGACCATCAAGCTGAGAGAGGCACACGAGGCCACCGACTATGGCGAGCGGATGGCCGCGGTCAAGGGAGTGGGTCTGAAACTCGCGCCCAGACTGGACCACGTCCTGGGGAACTTCTACGACCGGCCGGGGCAGCTCGGGCCGCAGGCCCGCGCGAGCTGGTACGTTAGCATCGACCTCCCCGGCGCGAAGGCGCCCCGCCGTTGACGCGATCCTGGCGGTCACCAGCAGGGGCTGGGTCCTACTTGCAGGAGCACGCTCCGGCAAACGTCAGCTTGGCCAGGTCGCTGGAGCTGTACTGCGGCGCATTGTCGTACTGGCCCTGGCTGTAACCGCAGGCCGCCAGATGGGACCCGGAGCTGAGCGAGCAATAGGAGCTCCCGCTGCCGATGTACCCGGCGCTGCCGACGCGGAAGAGCCCGCTCGGGCCGGCGCTGCCACCCGAGGAGCAGGAGCACGCTCCGGCAAACGTCAGCTTGGCCAGGTCGCTGGAGCTGTACTGCGGCGCATTGTCGTACTGGCCCTGGCTGTAACCGCAGGCCGCCAGATGAGACCCGGAGCTGAGC
>Ga0316576_10000613_pt1 | contig 17157 bp, 11 predicted proteins | sample S0NA_FD_203075 | JGI IMG/M metagenome (GOLD analysis project Ga0316576, IMG submission 203075) | Rhizosphere microbial communities from salt marsh grasses in Alabama, United States - S0-2_050615r3r5 | ecosystem: Host-associated > Plants > Roots > Rhizosphere | place: USA: Alabama | collected... | reverse complement strand
AGGGATGCGCGGGTCGTCCAGCCGCCCGGTGTCGTTGAGGAAGGAGAGGAAGAGGTGAAACAGGTGCTCGCTGTCGGTCTTGCCGCGGATGTTCCGTCGGATGAAGTCGGGGACCGAGCGCAGCATTTCCTCGCGGACCTGATCGAAGCGGGCGATGGTCCCGGAGTGGCAGAACATCCAGTTGCGGTAGCGAAAGGGGTGGGTGTTCTCCGTCCGCTGCCCGCCGATGGTCGCCGAACGGACGTGCCCGAGGATCAGGTTCGTCCGCAGGTTGGCCGCGTTGGCCGTGAGGTCGAGGGAACCGGGCGGAGTCCTCGGCTGTTTGCGAAGCAGAGGCTGACCAACCTGGTAGTAACCCATGCCCCAGCCGTCCGGCGCGCCGTTCTCGAGGAACAGCGCTTCCTTGAAAGGAGCCAGCGCGCAGCCCGTGAGGCTGGGGTCGTTTGACACGAACGCAAAGCAGAGGCTCATGCACTCACCGTTTGTCCCCCCACCACCCACCACACCGTCCGCATTGTCTTGCCCCAGGTGGCCTGAGTCCGCCCGGGGACCCCAATTCTAGACCTGGTACGCAGTGAGGGGCTATCATCCTTTGGCGGGTGACGCCAGCGTCTTCACCGCGTCGATGGCAAAGCCGAAGAGACACGTCAAAGTATACCGTCACCGTCGGGGGGTCGCAACCGACGGGTGCCCGGGAGTGCGCGGTATGATGTCGTATTTGAATGGGTTTCACGGGGGCGACGATGCGGGTTGTTGAGCGCCTGTTGACCCTTTGCGGCGAGACCCACCTGGCTGGCGTTCCCTGCGTTCTGGTGCGTTTCGCGGGTTGCGATCTTCGATGCCGCTACTGCGACACCGTTTACGCCCGCGACCGCGACGCCGCGGCGGAGGAGGTGTCTGCCGAGGAGCTCGCACAGTGGGTTCTGGGACAGGGGCTTGGCCTCGCGTTGCTCACCGGCGGTGAGCCGCTGCTGCAGCCCGAGCTTCCCCGGCTTGCCGAGGCGCTGGCCCGCCGGGTGACGGTGCTGGTCGAGACCTCGGGGGCCCTGGACATCTCTCCCCTCCAGGCGCCGGTTGTGCGATCCGTGGACATCAAGGGCCCCTCCAGCGGCGAGGCGGAGCGGATGTGCTTGGAGAACCTGGACAGGCTGCGCCCGGGCGACTGCGTCAAGTTCGTCGTCGCTGACCGAGGGGACTATGAGCACGCCAGGGGCGTGATCCGCGACCACCGCCTTGGCGCACCGGTGAATATCCTGCTATCGTCGGCGTATTCACACCTTGAGCCCTCGCAGCTCGCGGCCTGGATCATCGAGGATCGTCTGGACGCGCGCCTGAACGTCCAGCTCCACAAGGTGCTCTGGCCACAGCTCGAACGGAGGTGAGCTGATGCTCGTGTCTCGACTACTCTCCTTCATGGCAGCGGCAGCGGTCATCATCGCCGCCGGCCCGGCGCTGGCCGTCGAGGTCTACTTCAACGGCGTCCAGGTGACCGGCCTCAAGAACCAGTCATTCGAGGGCTGCAAGGTCAAGTTCGACGCGGACGGGAACGTCCACGTGACCGCCAAGGGCTACACGGTGAAGCGCATGGATCAGGGCGGGGCGGATCCAAAGGGCGCGGTCACGATGGCGGGCAGCAAGTACTTCCTGTACTCCAAGGCCTCCCGCGCGGGCTACGCCCAGTACGACGTGGACATCTACGTCAACGGCAAGTGGGTGAAGAAGGTGAGGAACAGCGAGAGCCAGATTGTGATGGACATCACATCCAGGCTCAGACCGGGCAAGAACGTCATCCAGTTCGCGGCGACCAAGAACTACGGGGGCAAGCCCCGGCTGTCGACCTCGCCCTCCGACTACGTCGAGGTGTTTGTGGGGATCGGCAACCGGGGCGGGGGCACGGTGAACATCACGACCACCCTGGCCAGCTTCAAGGCCACCGCGAGCACCACCGCCAACTTTGGCCAGGAGCAGACCGTTTCGGTGCGGACTGGGACGGCCAAGTGACCTTCCTCGTTTAGACTCGCTGCGTCACATTCCAGATTCCTATTGACAAGACAGGCGGTTCTTTGTTAGCAAGCTCCGGATCCTGGGACGGTATTCCCGGACGGGGGTAGCACATTACCCGGGCAGGAGATACACCCCAGCTGTAGGATAATGAGCGCGCCAGACGCGCCGGTGCGTGAAACAACCTGTTCCGTGGATCGGAGCACTGGTGAACCGTTCGCTGATCAAAAAAGGGGTGCTGGCCCTGCTGCTGCCCTTGGTCACCGCCTGTCCCAGCGCCGGTGTGAAACGCGATCCCAAGCTCTCAGAGACCCACTTCCTGCTCGGATCCGACTACCTCAAGAAGAAGATGCCCAGCCTCGCCAAGAGCGAGCTGATCAAGGCCGTGGAGCTGGATCCAGACAACAGCGATGCCCACGAGCTGCTCGGCGTCCTGTTCTTCTTCGAGGGGGTGAACAAGGTCAACATCCTGGAGCGGACCCAGTGTCTCACCGGTGTGGCGGCACAGGAGCAGCGGCAGGAAGCGAACAAGGAGTTCCGGCGCTGCGAGACGCACCTGCTCAAGGCGGTCAGCCTGTCGGAACAAGAGAAGAAAACCGAATCCGACGCCCTCAACTACCTGGCCAACGTCTCGCTCCACTTCAAGCGCTACGACGAGGCCATCACCCGGGCGAAGAAGGCGCTGTCCAACGTCCTCTACGTCTCGCGCCACCTCGCGCTGGGGACCCTGGGCTGGGCCTACTACCAGAAGGGGGACCTGGTCGCCGCGGCGCGCGAGCTACGGCAGTCAATCTTCCACGAGCCGCAGTTCTGCGTCGGCCGCTACCGGCTGGCGAAAGTCTACTACGACCAGAAGGACTACGACGCCACGATCAAGGAGCTGCAGAAGGTCGTGGGCGACAAGGCCTGTCCGATCCAGGAGGCCCATCACCTGCTGGGGCTCGCGCTGATGAGGAAGAAGGATCCGGACCAGGCCAAGATCGAGTTTGATTCATGCGTGAAGCTTAACCCCAATAGCTGTATTTCCGAGGAGTGCCGACGTTACGCGAAGCGGATATAGGGCGTTTTGGACCGACCGCCATCACGACCCAGGTACGGTGCAGCATGGACGAACCACGGGCCTTTGGGAACTATTTGCGTTCCGAGCGAGAGCTGAGGCAGATCCCGCTCTCTGAAATAGCAACGGCGACGAAGATCCCGCTGCATACCCTCCAGTGCCTCGAGCAGGGCGAGTGGGCGACTCTACCCGCGACGATATTCGTTCGAGGCTTCATCCGCTCCTACGCCCGACACATCGGGCTCTCACCCCTGGATGCCAACGTACGGTACAATCGGGTCCTGGAGGAGATGGAGCGGCAGCAGTTGCCTCCCACCGAGGCGGTGGGGGAGGGGGCCGCGGTGATGGGCATCGGGCGGAGGCGGTTCGGCCTAGCGCTGTTCGTGATCATCATCCTGATCATCGCCACCATCACGCTCTCTCTCATCTGGCGCCGAGGCGCCAGCGCCGACACCCGCTCGGCGATGCTCGACCCGCCGCAGCTGATTTTGGCGCAGGTCGATTTTCCTGCCCCAAACGTTCCCGTCCCGCCCAGCGCGCTCGGGTAGCTGACTCTCCCGGCGCTTATCAACCTACAGGCTTGGAGCAAGACCATTGCTGACCCCCAAGCTCCAGATGCTCCAGGACACCCTCAAGCGGCTGATGCGCCGCCAGGCGTCCGGGCCGCTGGAGAAGGTGGTCAGCAAGACCCACGCGGCCGATCTGGCCTACCTGTTGCCCCACTTCGCCGTGCACGAGCGCAAGCTCCTGTTCGAGAAGTGCCCGGACGAGGACCGTCGGGCCCAGATACTGTCCGAGGCGGATTCGGACGTGGCCGCCCAGGTGCTGGAGGAGGTGCTGCCCCGGGAGGAGGCGGTGGAGCTACTGCACCGGATGGAGCCCGACGACGTCTCCGACCTGCTCGAGCACCTGCCCGAGGAGATCGCCAACGAGCTGCTCGAGCGGATGCGGGCCTCCGACCGCTCGGAGGTCGAGGATCTCGCGCGCTACGACTCGGCCACCGCCGGCGGCATCATGAGCCCGCGCTTCTTCTCGCTCCAGCGCGACACGACGGTGAAGGAGGCGATCGAGGCCCTGCACCGCGCCGACGCCGACGTGGAGATGGCTTTCTACGTCTACGTGGTCAACGAGGTTGAGCAGCTCCTCGGCGTGGTCTCGCTCAGGCAGCTGGTGACGAGCAAGCCGGACAGCAAGCTGTTCGACATCATGACCACGGATCTGATCCGGGTCAGCCCCGACGTGGACCAGGAGGAGGTGGCCAAGCTGGCCTCGCGCTACGGGCTGCTCGCCATTCCGGTGGTCAACGGCTCCAACCGGCTGCTCGGCATCGTGACCATCGACGACGTCATCGACGTGTTGCGCGAGGAGGCCACCGAGGACATCCTGCGCATGGCCGGGGCCGGGGACGAGCTGGTCGAGCAGAAGGCGGTGCTGACCTCCGCGCTCAAGCGCATCCCCTGGATGCTGGCCACCGGAGTCGGCGGTGTCCTCGGCGCCCTGCTCATCGCGACCTACTCCCGGGTTCTGCTCGAGAGCCCGGTCCTGATCTTCTTCATCCCCGTGGTCCTGGGCCTGGCCGGGGTGATCGGGGTCCAGGGGGCGGCCCTGTTCACCCAGAGCATGGTCCAGGGCCGGATGGACATCGGTGGGCTGGGCAAGGCGCTCGCGCGCCAGATGCTGAGCGGGCTGCTCCTCGGCGCGCTCTCCGGCGCGCTGATCGGCGGCTTCGCCTGGGCCTGGTTCCTGCGCGTCGGACCGAATTCGGCTCACATCCTCGCCGTGGTGCTGGGCGGCGCCATCGCCGCCGCGATGACCGCCGCTGCCGGGCTCGGCGTGCTGCTGCCCTTCGTGCTGGTCAAGGTCCGCGTGGACCCGGCGCTCGCCAGCGGCCCGCTGGTGGCCATCGGCGCCGACCTGGTCGGCCTCGCGCTGTACCTGGTGATCACCTGTGGGTATTTCTGACAGGGCCACCGCGCCGGTACACCGCTTCGGCCAAAGCCCCGCCGCCGACCCGTCGGGGCTCTCGTCGAGGGGGACGGACTGCCGATGGAGCGGGTGACCACCGCGGCGCTGCTCGCCCGGGCCGTGGACTACGGCGAGGCCGACCGGGTCTGCACGCTGCTCACCGAGGAGCTGGGCAAGGTGAGCGCCCTGGCCAGGGGCGCCCGGCGCAGCCGCAAGCGGTTCGGCGGGGCGCTCTCGCTGTTCGTGCTGGGCGAGGCCACCCTGAGCCCGCCGCGGCGGGGCGAGCTGATGAGCCTCGAGCGCTTCGACGCCCGGGAGGACCTCTCCGGGGCCGTGGGGGCGGACCTGGTCAAGGTGGCCCACGGCAGCTACGTGATCGAGGTGGCCCGGGAGCTCTGGCCCGCCGAGCAGCCCGAGCCCGAGGCCTTCGCCCTGGTGCGCGACACGCTCCGCGCCCTGGCCGCTCACCCGCCGGCGCCGCCCCTGCTGCGCTGCTACGAGCTGCGTATGCTCGGGGCGGTGGGCCTCGCGCCGCTGCTCGAGCACTGCGTGCGCTGCGGAGACGCCGATCCGGGCGACGGCTGGTTCGACCTGGCACGGGGAGGCCTGCTGTGCCAGCGCTGCGGCCCGGGGGAGCGGCCGCTGCCCGGGGCGGCCCGCGAGCTGCTGCTGCGCCTCGCCTCCTTGACCCCCGACGAGGCGGCCCGCCTGACCCAGCCGCCGGAGCTGGCGAGCCGGACCCGCGAGCTGATGCTCGCCGCCGTGCGGCACAACGTGGGGAAGGAGCTCCGCTCGCTCGAGTTCCTGATGCAGCTCCGGCGCTGAGCGTCCAACTACCCCGTTGACACGTCAGCCTGCCCTGTTACCTAATGGTCCGGCCCCGAGCGGCCAGAGTCCGCTCGTGGGACCAAAACCCCGTGGAGCTTCGTTTGCGTCTTTTTGCTGCGGCAGGCGTGTTGATGGTGGTCGGGGCCGCGTTCCTGTTTGTCGACGCGGGCCTCAGGGTGCAGCGCGCCATGGCGACGGATACGCTGTCGCTCAGGTTCTGGACCGGGGAGTTCTGGCTGCTGGTCCCCAGGAACCCGAGCGTCGGGCTGTCGCAGAACGCTCACTGGTTCCTGCGGGCGGTGGGCGGCCTGTTGGCCTTGCCCATCGGGCTGAAGGTGGTAAGGATCGCCACGCGGTAGCGCCGGACGTCGGCGCCACTTGACATGCACACGACCTTTGGCGGTCGTGCGGAGGGAACCTATGAGCGAGAGCAAGCACGTCTACTTCTTTGGTGCGGGCGAGGCCGAGGGCAAGGCCGAGATGAAGAACCTGCTGGGCGGCAAGGGCGCCAACCTGGCGGAGATGGTCAACCTGGGCATCCCGGTGCCTCCGGGCTTCACCATCACCACCGAGGTCTGCACCTACTTTCAGCAGCACGACGGCTCCTACCCGGAGGGCCTGCGCATCGACGTGCGCAACGCCATGCACAAGATCGAGGACATCATGGGCAGCAAGTTCGGCGACTCGGTGGAGCCGCTGCTGGTCTCGGTGCGCTCCGGCGCCCGGGCCTCGATGCCCGGGATGATGGACACCGTGCTCAACCTGGGGCTCAACGACACGACGGTGAAGGCGCTGATCAAGCGCACGGACAACCCGCGCTTCGCCTACGACAGCTACCGGCGCTTCGTCGCGATGTACGGAGACGTGGTGATGGGGCTCAAGCCCGAGGCCAAGGGCGAGGAGGACCCCTTCGAGGTGATCCTGCACCAGAAGAAGAAGGAAAAGGGGGTCAAGCTGGACACCGAGCTCGACGCCGACGACCTGAAGGACCTGGTGGCCCGCTTCAAGGGGGCGATCAAGGAGCGGCTGGGCCAGGATTTCCCCGAGGATCCCCACGATCAGCTCTGGGGCGCCATCGGCGCGGTCTTCGGCTCCTGGAACAACGCCCGGGCCATCGAGTACCGCCGCATCTACAAGATCCCCGAGTCCTGGGGCACGGCGGTCAACGTCCAGGCGATGGTCTTCGGCAACACCGGCGAGGAGTCGGGCACCGGCGTGGCCTTCACCCGCGACCCGGCCTCGGGCGAGAAGCGCTTCTACGGCGAGTTCTTGATGAACGCCCAGGGCGAGGACGTCGTCGCCGGCATCCGCACGCCGCTCACCATCGAGAAGCTGAAGGAGATCAACAAGAACGCCTACGAGCTCCTCGAGGACATCTACAAGAAGCTGGAGCGCCACTACCGCGACATGCAGGACATGGAGTTCACCATCGAGAACCGGCGGCTCTGGATGCTCCAGACCCGCGTGGGCAAGCGCACCGGCCTCGCGGCGATCAAGATCGCCGTGGACATGGTGGACGAGGGGCTGATCGACAAGAAGGAGGCGCTGATGCGCATCGAGCCCGAGCAGCTCAACCAGCTGCTGCGGCCGGTGTTCAACGCGCGGGACAAGGACAAGGCGCTGAAGGACGGTCGGCTGCTCGCCAAGGGGCTCAACGCCGGCCCGGGGGCCGCCTCGGGCAAGGTGGTCTTCTCCGCCCCCGACGCCGTGGACTGGAAGAAGAGGGGCGAGAAGGTGGTGCTGGTCCGGATCGAGACCAGCCCCGAGGACATCAAGGGGATGAACGCGGCCGAGGGCATCCTCACCGCCCAGGGCGGCATGACCAGCCACGCCGCGCTGGTCGCGCGGCAGATGGGCAAGGTCTGCGTCGCCGGCTGCGGCGCCCTGGACATCGACTACGCCAAGGGCGAGATGAAGGTCGCCGGCAAGACGATCAAGGAGGGGGACTGGATCTCCATCGATGGCACCACGGGCGAGGTGCTGGGCGGCCAGGTGGAGACCCGGCCGGCCGAGGTGCTCCAGATCCTCATCGACAAGACGATGCGGCCCGAGGAGTCGAGCTCGTTCCAGCTCTTTGACAAGCTGATGAGCTGGGCCGACGAGTTCCGACGCCTGCGGGTGCGGACCAACGCCGACCAGCCGGACCAGTCGGAGAAGGCCGTGGCCTTCGGCGCCGAGGGGATCGGCCTCTGCCGCACGGAGCACATGTTCTTCGGCGGCGACCGGATCCGCGCCGTGCGCCAGATGATCCTCTCCGAGGACAAGCAGGGCCGCGAGGACGCGTTGAAGAAGCTCCTGCCCATGCAGCGCGAGGACTTCGTCGGCATCTTCCGCGCGATGCAGCACCGCCCGGTCACCGTGCGGCTGCTCGATCCGCCGCTCCACGAGTTTTTGCCCCACACCGAGAAAGACATCGCCGAGGTCGCCAGGGACATGGGCGTCTCGCCGGAGAAGGTCGGCCAGCGCAACGCCGCGCTGCACGAGTTCAACCCGATGCTCGGCCACCGTGGCTGCCGCCTGGGGATCACCTACCCCGAGGTCTACGAGATGCAGGTCCGGGCGATCATCGAGGCCGCCTGCCAGGTGAAGAAGGAGGGTGTGGACGTGCACCCCGAGATCATGATCCCGCTCACCGGCCACCGGATCGAGATGGAGATCATGAACGAGCTCTCCCGGCGCATCGCGGACGAGGTGATCCGGCAGACCGGGGTCAAGGTGGACTACCTCGTCGGCACGATGATCGAGCTGCCCCGGGCTTGCCTGGTGGCGGACCAGATCGCCGCGCACGCCGAGTTCTTCAGCTTCGGCACCAACGACCTGACCCAGACCACCTTCGGGCTGAGCCGTGACGACGTGCGCAACTTCCTGCCGGCCTACCTCGAGCGCGACATCTACAAGGTGGACCCGTTCGTCTCCATCGACCAGGAGGGGATGGGTCAGCTCATCGAGATGGGGGTCCAGAAGGGCCGGTCGACCCGCGAGAAGCTGAAGGTCGGCATCTGCGGCGAGCACGGCGGCGAGCCCGAGTCGGTGGAGTTCTGCCACCGCCAGGGCTTCGACTACGTCTCCTGCTCCCCGTTCCGCGTGCCCATCGCCCGGCTGGCCGCGGCCCGGGCCGTGCTCAGGGAGCAGATGTAGCCCCCCCGGTTTTTCGGGAACCATCGCCCCTCCCACGACGTTACCCCGCCCCGCCGGCCGCGGGCGGATTCCGGTTGAAAATCGGAGCAAATTAGAGGACAACTTCGGCGCGCATGAGGTCCTCGCTCGCCATCGTCACGCCCCTGCTCGTCGCCCTGCTCGGCGGCTGTGCCACGGAGGAGCCGGGCATCGCCCCGGCCCGGGACGGATTCTACTTCCCGGTGGCCCTGGCGCTGGACCCGGTGCGGCCGCTGCTCTATGTGGCCAACGCCAACGCCGACCTGATGTACAACGGGGGCACGCTCAACGTGCTTGACGTCTGGAAGCTCCCGGATGACCTGCGGGACATCGGGAGCTGCCTCGCGGCGCAGCCCGCCGCCAGCTGCCCCGCCCGGCTGGACTGCGGCCCGGCCCGGACCGACCCGACGAGCTGGGAGTGCCCGGAAGACCAGCTGATCCAGGCGAGCGCGACCCTGCGGGCGGGGGACTTCCCCTCGATGCTCGGCGTGACCGCGGACGGCACGCGCCTCTTCGCGCCGATCCGCGGTCAGGACTACCTGATGTGGGCCGACATCGTCGCCCTCACCGGCACCGGCAAGCACGCCGTGGACCTGCGCTGCAACGACGACAGGGAGACCGGGTGCGGCGGCGTGGGGAGCGCAAAGGACTGCGCGGCGTGGGACTGCGACGCCGAGCACCGGGTGGGCTACTCCGAGGACCTGCGGGAGTCCATGCCGGGGGAGCCCTTCGGGCTGCTGGTCAACGAGCTCGTGGCGACCCACGTCGGCGTGGACGGGGCGAGGCGGACCTGCAAGGACGGCCTGGCCCCCGCCGTGCCCTGTGACTGCCAGGGCGCCGCGCTCTGCCAGGGGGAGCAGGACGTCGACTGCTGCGAGGAGCCGCCGGCCACGGAGAGCACCCACGTCTACCTCGCCCACCTCTCCGGAGGTGAGGTCTCATTCCTCACCTCCGGCCCATCGGGCGTCACGCTGCGCGACATCCGCGGCGGCTTCTTCCAGGCCGACTCCACCACCGGCATCCGTGGCGGGTTCGCCCTTGCCGCGCGGAGCCCTGGAGATCCCCGGGGGCGCGTCTATGTCAGCAGCCGGGTGGCCAGCGAGGTCGCCGCGTTCGTGATCCGGGACAACCGATACATCGTGGACGAGTCCAGGGTCAGCATGGGGACGCTCTTTCCCGGTGACGACAGCCGGGGCATCGCCTTTGGTCCGGGGGGCAACAGGATGTACGTCGTCAGCCGTCAGCCGCCGTCGCTGGTGGCCTTCGACATGTCCCAGGAGGATGGGCTGCCCCGGGCGGAGCCGCTCTGGGTCGAGGAGGTCTGCTCCGAGCCGTCGCTGCTGCGGCTGCTCCCCGAGCGCTCGCTGGCGTACGTGGTTTGCTTCGGGACCGAGCAGATCTTCGTCGTGGACACCGACAGCGGGAACGTGGTCGACCAGATAACGACGGGCAAGGGGCCGAACGATCTCGTGCTCGACCTCCCGCGTCAGCGGGCCTATGTGGCCAACTTCCTCGAGAACACGGTGGGCGTCATCGACCTGAACCCATCGCATGAGACATACCACCGGATGCTGGTCCGCATCGGGCTCCTCAAGAAACTGGCCAAGGACTGAGCCGAGATGTCCTCTCCAGACCCGAACCGCCCAGCTCTCGCCCGCGCCATCCCAGCTCTGTTGTGCTTCCTGCTCCTCAACGCCTGCGAGGAGGATCAGGTGGTGACCACCACCCGGAACCTCGACCGTCCGGGCGGGCTGGCCCTGGTCTGCGCAGGTCGGGCGGGCGACGCGGGGGTGACCACGGGTCTCTCGCCGTCGGCCTGCACCAGCGACGGCGGCGGTGGATCGCTGTACGGGTTCGTCGCCAACACCGGCCGGGGCGAGGTCGCCGTGTTTCGTGCCGGAGCCAGCGGCGAGCCGCTGATCGACCTGGATCCCGGGAGCCCCGGGTTCGGGTTCATCCCGGTGGGCGGGCTCCCCACGGACATCAAGGCCACCCCGGACAACTGTCGGATCGTGACCGCCAACCAGGGGTCGTGCGATCTGTCGCTGGTGGACGTGCCCGGCGTGCTCAAGCTGAGCGCCGAGGAGCTGACCACGCCCTACGCCGGCCTGGTTTCCCGGGTGATCCCACGAACGAAGTCGGGGCGCCTGCTCAGGGCGCGGCCGCAGGAGCTGGTGCTCGTGCCGTCGTCGGTGCCTGACAAGGGCCAGGCGGCCTGCCCGGCCAGCCCGGGCTACCGGGCCTACGTCACCTTCCCCGGCTGCAACCTGCTGGCCGAGATCGACCTGAAGACCGGCGTTGTCCTCCAGGGACTGGTGATCGGCCGAAACGGTTTCTATCCCACCGACGAGCCGAGCTGCCCGGTCGAGTGCACGATCCGGGGCGACAAGGGCCGGGTCGACGCCGGGCCGCTGGACTACGGTGCGCCCCCCGACTTGCCCGCCGCGTCGGACATCGGCGGCGGCGAGGCCCCCCAAGGACCCTCGGACGCCGGGGTCACCGACGGGCCCGCTGACGGGCTGGGCGGGCCCGGTGACGGCCCCATGGACGGCGCGCCGGACGCCCCCGCGCCGGACGGACCGGGCCTGGACGGCGGGCCGGCGGACGCCTCATCCGACCCGGGCAGCGCTGACCAGGGAAGCGGCGGCGTGCGCCCCTTCGGGATCGCGGTCACGGCGAAGGGCGACAGGATCTACGTCTCCTCGGCGAACGCCGGCTTCATCACCGTTCTGGACGTGGACGAGACGTCCGGCGACTTCACCGGTGCCCGGCGGATCCCTCTCGCCGACGACGTGGCGACGACCAAGGTCCGCCTGAGCCCGGAGCCGCGCAACCCCAAGGTGGGGCGATTTCTCTACGCCATCGCCATGGACCGCAGCGTTCGGGTGATCGCCGTGGACCTCGAGAAGGAGTGCGAGACCAGCCCGGACCTCGCTGCCATCGACGCGGGGACGGTCCCGCTGGAGGTGGGGCGCTGCCTGGTCCTCGGCGCCAAGGACACGCCGCCGCGGCGCGTGACCCAGCAGGGCACGGGCCTGCGCTTCGGCACGCGGATCCCCGAGGAGATCTCGTTCATCAAATCGAACACCCCACCGGCCGACGCGGGCACGACCGACGCCCGGCCGACAGCGACGCCGCTCTATGGGATCTACGTCATGGTGGCGGTCTCCGACGGGAGCGTCTACATCGTCGACCTCGAGGACTGGAGCTTCGTCGGCGCCGACGCCACGGCTCTCTCCACCGGCCACCTGCCGCACCGCTTCCGCAACGGGCTACAGGGGACGGAGGAGGGGGCTCCCGACGCCTCGGTGGGCTCGGTGAGCGGCGCGGGCAACGGCGGCGTTCCGGTGGTCGTCAGCGAGGTGGTCACCTCGGGCTCCGACGGGGGCGTGCCTCTGCCCGGCGAGGGCGTGCTGACCCGGGGGCCGGGCGAGGCCATCGCCGCGACCTGGGACATGGTCTACGAGCAACGGCTGGTCGGCCGCTGGTCCGGCAACCTGGAGGTGCAGGCTGACCGGCTCCAGCTCGCCGATCGAGGCGCCAACTTCTGCAAGGCCGGGGTCCTCGGTCGCCTGGAGGACAGCGCCCGCCGGCCACTGCGCCACGGCGACATCGTGGTCCTGCTGGGGTGCGAGGACGACGACGGCTGCGGCCTGGATCAGGTCTGCGTCAAGCCGGTGACCCAGCAGACCGAGACCGGGCTGTGCTTCGACAAGGACCGCCAGGACGAGCTGTTCCAGCACTGCGCCGACTATCTGCGCGGCAAGCGCGAGCTCCTCGTCACACGGGCCGCCCAGGACCAGCTCGTCCTGGACGCCCTGCCCGTGGAGCCCCAGGCCGTGGTCCGCCAGCCGAGCCAGCCGGCCGGCGGGTGCACGGACAACGCCGACTGCCAGGCCGGCTTCTACTGCGCGCTGGAGGCGCGTACGGTGACCAACCGGCCCGACCTGACCATCGACAAGGGCGAGTGCTTCCGGCCGGGCTGCGTCAGGGACGAGGACTGCGGCTCCGGGCACTGCGTCCAGCCGCTGCGGGGTGGAGGGAAGATCTGCGCGGCGATCCCCCTGCCGCTGGAGACGGGGCCCTCGTGCAAGACCGACGACGACTGCGAGCCCACGAGCAACCTGGGCATCAGCTGCTCGACGGACAAGGACTGCGGTGACAGCCGCCTGGAGTGCCGCCGCGTCAGCAACCAGATCACCAACAAGACCTGCGTGGACCGGGAGATGGTCTGCACCAGCTTCCCCGGCGTGGGCAAGAAGCTCTGCGTCAGCCGCAGCTCCTGCTTCAACGAGCTGTTGCACTACGAGGTCTACGCCGGGCGCAGCTTCATCGTCGGCGGCTATCACCGCACCATCGCCGACCCGTCGAGCGGGGAGTGCGTCGAGGACCCGGCGAAGAGCCCGCTGCTGACATGGCGCGTGCCCATCGGCCCGGCGGCGACCTACCCGGCGCTCCTCGGCCAGCGCTGCGACGCCCCCGTCGGCCTGCTGGCCCTGCCGTCGCCCAACCCGTGCTTCGAGCGGCCCGATACCGGATACGTCGGGTTCACCGACCCGGGCACCAGCCCGCCGTCCACCGTCACGCGCGTCGGACCGGCGACGGTGGTCCGCTTCTCCAACCCTGACATCTGGCTCAGCCTGGGGGTGAATCACCTGACCAACATCGTCGCTACCGACACCCCCACCGACGCCGGCGTGGGCGCGACGACCGCCAGCAACCTCCCCGAGCGGGGGCTGACCATCTCCCTGGCGGTGAACAGCGGCTACAGCCGGATGCGCACCGCGACCCAGCAGGTCTTCGCGCTCCCGGTTAGGATCGTGGAGGGGCCGGACGACTACGTCTATATCGTGGACATCGGCAACCTCTCGGGCTCCACCGGCGCAAACGGCCAGGTCCGCCGCCTCGAGCGCGGCGACCTGACGCTGGACGACTTCATCGTGCGTTAGAGTATCGATCAGCCAAGCTGGTCGGCGCGCTGGGGCTGGGCGGTCCGCTCGCTGCGCCGCGTCCGCCTGGCCTCTACCAAAGACGCCCGCCAGTTTTCTCGTCGGAATAGCAGCGAAAAATTTGCCCAGGTGATCGCCGGCTCCTAGCATGGAATCGATGCGAGGATGTAGATGACCGAGGAACGGAAACGCATACACGGGGTCGAGATCTTCCTCGATAACCGGCAGGTGTTCCTGCTCTTCTTTGCGAGCGCGGTGGTCCTGAGCCTGGTCTTCACCCTGGGGGTGGTGGTGGGCAAGCGGGCCGAGCGGACCACGGCGACGCCGCCGGCAAGCGATCCGCTCACCATGCTGGACCAGATGGGCGGCAACCCGGTGGACGACAACCTGACGTTCCACGAGGAGCTGACCGGAGAGAAGGCCGCCGCGCGGGCCGACGCCAGCGCCTCCCGGGCGGAGCCGAAGTCCGAGGAGCAGGAGGTCAAGCCGCCGGCCAGGGAGAACCCCGAGCCGAAAAAGCCCGCCGCGGCGCTGGCCAACGCCAAGCCCGTGAAGCCAGCCAAGCCGGCCAGGCAGGCCGAAAAGGCCGAGAAGGCCCGCGACCCAGAGGCGCCGCCGAGGCAGCTCGCCAAGCAGGGGGAGGGGAAGGCCGAGAAGGCGGAGGGGGAGACCGAGGATCCCGCCGGAGGCTACACGCTGCAGCTCAGCGCGTTCCAGGACCGGCACGAGGCCGAGCTCTTCATGCAGAAGCTGCGCGAGAGCAAGATGCAACCCTACATGGTGGCCACCACCATCCCCGGCCGCGGGGTCTGGTACCGCGTCCGCCTCGGCAACTACACCTCCTGGGACGAGGCCCTCTCCGCCAAGCAGACCTTCGAGCGCCAGCAGAAGATCATCGCCTACGTCGCCAAGAAGTAGGCTCGCCTCTCTTTACACCGTCCCCCCAACCGTGTTTGATCGGCTCGCATGGCCAGGACCAGCGCCGAGACGCCGCTGATGCGGCAGTACCTCGAGGTGAAGGCGCGCTACCCCGACGCGCTGCTCTTCTTCCGCATGGGGGACTTCTTCGAGCTGTTCTTTGACGACGCGGTGGTCGCCTCGCAGATGCTCGAGCTGACGCTGACCTCCCGGGACAAGAACAAGGAGGACCCGGTCCCCATGGCCGGGGTGCCGCACCACGCCGTGACCGGCTACATCCGCAAGCTCCTCGACCGCGGGGTGAAGGTGGCGATCTGCGACCAGATCGAGGATCCGCGGGCGGCCAAGGGGCTGGTCAAGCGGGCCGTGACCCGGGTGATCACGCCCGGGGTGGTGCTGGACACGGACCACCTCGAGGCGGCGGCCAAGAACTACCTGGTCACCGTGGTCGCCGAGGGCGAGGGGCTCGGCCTGGCCGCCCTGGATCTTTCGACCTTCGACCTCCGGGCGACGGAGCTCGAGGGCCCGGACGATCTGCTGGACGAGCTCGCGCGCCTCAGGCCGCGAGAGATCCTCCACGCCGGCCTGAACGAGGCCCGGCTGCAGGCGCTCGTGGGCCTGGTGGGCGGGGTGTGGCAGGCCGCCGACGCCGACAAGCTCGGGCGCGGGGCCGAGGAGCTCGTCCAGCGTCGGGGCAGGGGGAGCCTGGCGGATCTCGGGCTGGAACGCGCGCCCCTGGCCACCCGGGCCACGGCCATGGCCCTGCGCTACGCCGAGGAGACCCAGCCCGGGACCGAGCTGCCCTTCTTCCGGATCCAGGTCTACCGCCCGGCGGACCACCTGCAGCTCGACGAGGCGACGATCACCAACCTCGAGCTGCTCGAGTCGGCGATGGAGCGGCGGCGAAAAGGATCCCTGCTCTGGGTGCTGGACGCCACCTGCACCGCCATGGGGGCGCGGCTGATGCGCGACGTGGTCGGCCGGCCGCTGGTCGACGTCGGCGCGATCCAGCGCCGGCTCGACGCGGTGGAGATCCTGTTCGAGCAGTCGGATCTGCGCGCCGAGGCGCGGCAGGCGCTGAAGGGGGTCCACGATCTGGAGCGGCTCACCTCGCGGGTCGTGCTCGGCGTGGCCACGCCGCGCGAGCTCGCCCGGCTCGGTCGCTCCCTGCAGCGCCTGCCCGAGCTCGCCCGGATCCTCTCGGGCGCCGACCGGGGCACGCTCTCCCAGGAGATCCCCGAGCAGCTGCGCTGGCCAGAGGACCAGCTGGAGGACGTCGCGCGCGCCATCGACGAGGCCCTGGTCGAGGATCCGCCGGCGGTGACCAAGGACGGCGGCTATGTCAGGCCGGGGCACGACGGCGAGCTCGACGAGCTGGTGCGCCTGTGCGAGGGGGGACGGTCCGACATCCTCGCCATCGAGGCCCGCGAGCGCGAGCGCACCGGGATCTCCACGCTCAAGGTGCGCTACAACAAGGTCTTTGGCTACTTCATCGAGGTCAGCCGCTCCAAGCTGGGCAGCGTGCCGCAGGACTACCAGCGCAAACAGACCCTGGTCAACGCCGAGCGGTTCACCACGGTGGAGCTCGCCGAGTACGAGGCCAGGGTGCTCGGGGCCGAGGAGCGGCGCGTCGTGCTCGAGCAGGAGCTCTTCGAGCGCCTGCGGAGGTCGGTGGCCGGCGAGGCCGACCGCCTCACCGCGGCGGCCCAGCGGGTGGCGATGCTCGACGTGCTCTGCGGCCTGGCGGAGGTGGCGCGGCAGCAGAGCTACGTCCGCCCGGAGGTGGACGAGGGACCGCTTGTCGAGGTGGAGGACGGGCGCCACCCGGTGGTCGAGCGCTTCCAGCCCGCGGGGCGCTTCGTGCCCAATGACGTCACCCTGGATCCCGAGGACGCGCGGCTGGTGATCCTCACCGGGCCGAACATGGCGGGCAAGTCCACCGTGATGCGGCAGGTCGCGCTGATCACCCTGATGGCCCAGATGGGCTCCTTCGTCCCCGCGCGCCGTGCGCGCATCGGGGTCGTCGATCGCCTGTTCACCCGCGTCGGCGCCAGCGACAACCTGGCCCGGGGCGAGAGCACCTTCATGGTGGAGATGCGGGAGACGGCGGCGATTCTGCGCCACGCCACCCGGCGCAGCCTGGTGGTGCTGGACGAGATCGGGCGGGGCACGGCGACCTACGACGGGATCAGCATCGCCTGGGCCGTGGCCGAGTACCTCCACGACCAAGTGGGCTGCAAGGCGATGTTCGCCACGCACTACCACGAGCTGTGCGCGCTGGCC
>Ga0316576_10000612_pt1 | contig 17163 bp, 16 predicted proteins | sample S0NA_FD_203075 | JGI IMG/M metagenome (GOLD analysis project Ga0316576, IMG submission 203075) | Rhizosphere microbial communities from salt marsh grasses in Alabama, United States - S0-2_050615r3r5 | ecosystem: Host-associated > Plants > Roots > Rhizosphere | place: USA: Alabama | collected... | reverse complement strand
CTGTTGTTGAATCCGGCGAAAAGGACCTTCCCCTCTGCAGCCAGCCCATAGAGCTTTGCCCGCTGGCTGTCGAGGACATCTGCCAGTATCTGGGATGCGGGGTAGTCGGGACTTGTATACCCGGGAAGTCGATAGGCCACAATGGCCATCTGGTAGGGAAGATCCGATGCGAGTTCCAGGTGGTCCGGTTCGAGTGGACGGAGTTTCACCTTTGGTTTTGGGGGCAGGGGACGCGAAGGGATATTTCCAAAAAGGTTTTTGACCAGGGAAAGTGCCTGGGTTGGTGCAACATCGCCGGAGATTACCAGAACGGCATTATTGGGGACATACCAGGTGTCATGGAATTTCTTGAGCATGGCGCCGGTGGTTTTTTGAAAGGAGGCACGCGTGCCCAGTGCATCATGCTCGTAGGGTGTTCCTGCGAACAGGCGCGCCAGCAGCCGAGAGTAGAAGACATAGAGGGGACTGGAGAGATCCCTCGCCACTTCCTGTTCAATGGCACCCCGCTCTTTTTTCCAGAGCTCCTCGGTGGCGAGCACGGTTTTCATGCGGGCCGCCTCGATTCTGAGTACCATTTCCAGTTGATCCGCCGGCACGGTAAAATAGTACTGGGTCAGACTTTGACGGGTGAATGCATTGGACCTGCCGCCCATGGCAGCAGTGAGATTCGCCAGTTGTTCTGCGGAGAGTCCCTCGCTTCCTCGAAACATCATATGTTCAAGGGCATGGGCCATGCCGGGAAACCCGGCTGGTGCTTCGTTCGACCCTGCCAGATAGGTGAGACGTGTTGTCACTGCGGGGGCAAGGGTGTTTCGCAGAATGATAACCTGCATACCGTTTTTCAGGGTTGTATGCAGCGCATCATTCGGCGTCGCATGCACAGAGGCAGTCAAGAGGATGAGGACAAGTGAAATGGTGATGGCTATGCATGATATGTTTCGTTTTATTCGTTTCATAAGCTTTCCGTTTCTCTAAAAAAGTGGTGAAAATACCCTACAGATATCTTCCGAAAACCTGCGAAGACGTGTTTTTCGAGCAATTTCATCCCGCCCCACCTCGTTGCAGTTTTTCAAAATGTTGTTCATAACCTCCATCACTTTGCCGACGCTCTCACCGTCGTACAGGAAGGTGGCAATTTCAAAATTGAGCTGAAAACTCCGAATGTCCATATTCGCGGATCCCACCACGGCAAGACGTCGGTCAATGGCGATCAGTTTCGCATGAAGCATGCCGGGCTGATAGGAGAAGAAACGGACACCGTTACGCACGAGCTCGACAAGGAACGAACGGCCAGCCAGATCTACGAGGGGATGATTCGATTTTTCAGGCATAATCAGCCGCACATCGCAACCCATGCGAGCCGCGAGGGCCAATGCAGCTGAGAGAGCGTCGTCTGGTACGAAGTAAGGGGTCACTACCCAGATGCTTTCGCAGGCCCTGCTGAGTGCAGCGAGAACGCCCGAATAAAGCGGTCGTTCAGGTACATCGGGGCCATCCCCTACCACCTGAAGGATACAGCCTTCACCGATCGATTCCCCCTCAACGGCGCCCGGCACAAAGGAGTGAAAGGGATCTTTGGTGCTGAACAACCAGTCCTGCCGAAAGATACCCCGCACGTGGCGGGCACCCGGCCCTTCAATAATCATGGCCACATCTTTCCAGCGGTGCTCGAAAGGTCTCGGACCCATGTATTCTTTTGCCAGATTCATGCCTCCGAGGAAGGCCTGGTCTCCATCTACCACGGCCATTTTCCGATGATTCCTGAGGTTCGCAGACCAGCGCCTGCGGAGCGCGAGCAGGGGTAGAAAAACGCCGACTTTTCCTCCGGCCTCCAGGAGCGGCTTCACGAACCGACCTCGGGCTCTCAGGGAGCCGAGGCCGTCCAGCAATAAACGCACCTCAAGGCCCTCTCTCGCCTTCTGCGCCAGAAGTTCTAGCAGCGCATCTCCCACTTCGTCCCGGCCCAGGATGAAGGTGGCGATTTCAATGGATTTTCGCCCTCCTTTAAGCAGGTTGACTAAGGCTTCATAGGCTTGGACGCCGTTATCTATAATGGAAGTCATGTGGGTCCGGCTCGGAGGGGATGTACCGGCACGTTCCAGAAGGGTGGCTATCTGGGCATTTTCCACCGTGAGGGCAGTAAGGGCAGACGGTTCCGGATTCGGCCCGTTGTTCTCCCTGCCCCACTCTTTGGTCTGACGGATCTTTCTTATTCTTCGTCCGCCGATGAGGAAATAGAGTGGAACCCCCACGTAAGGTACAAGGCCGATGGCCAGGACCCAGGCGATAGTGGCGCCGGGGTGGCGCTGTTCAAGCAGGATCTTTGGGACTAGGACACAGGCCAGCAGATAGCCTGTAATTTCAAGAGAATGAGCAATGAGCCATTGGGAGATATCCATGTTGGATAGAAATAGCATACGACTCTCGACCTTTTCAACCCCAATTGATCTAGGTTTCACGGAATGGGTCATGGCTTCTGGGAAATGGACCCGCCCTTTGGGGTAGCGGGAATACGGATGGTAAAGGTGGAACCCTTGTCCGGCTGGCTCTTCACACTGACCGATCCTCCATGGGCCTTGACCACGGCACGCACGAGACTCAGACCCAGCCCGAGACCTCGCTGATGTCGACTCTGGTCTCCCCGGGAAAGGCGGTCCCATATCCTCTCCCTGTGTTCTTCAGGGATACCGATCCCCTCATCCGTAACGGAGAGAGAAACGTCGGGGGCTTCTTCCTTGGCAGACAGGAGGATTTCTCCACCCCCTTCCCGACGGTATTTGATACCGTTATCCAGGAGATTTGCCAGAACCTGGGCCATTCGGGTCGGGTCGACAAAAATGGTGAGATCCTGCGGGGCATCTACTCGAAGGGTGATGTTTGCGTCCTCGGCCACATATCCGTACAGGTCGGCGGCAGCGGTGAGCAGATCACGGACATTGACGGCGGTTTTCTCAAGTTTCATGGTGCCGGTTTCCGCCTCTGAAATATCCATCAGGGTATTGAGCATGGTGAGAATATGGTCGCACTCCTCAATGCACCTGCCGAGGGTTTCTTTGCAGGCCTCACCCTGCAGGTCTCCCTGCAGGGCCAGTTCAGCGATGCCGCGCAGTCTCGTCATGGGGGTTCTGAGGTCATGAGCCACATTATCGAGGGCTCCTTTCATCCCCAGGATCAACGCCTCAATCTGCTCCAGCATACCGTTAAAAAGATGGACCAGTTCGTCGAGTTCATCCCCGGTCCCCGGTCCGGGGACCCGGGCGGCCATGTCTCCTGTCTGAACCGAATGGACCGTGTGAATCAAGGACCGTATGGGGCGGAGCGCCCTGAAGGCCAGGAACGCACCGCCCGCAAAGCCAAGGAGGACGAGAGGTATGATGACTGCCGCAAAGATTTCCCGGAAGCGAGAGAGCAGCCTTCTTGTGGCTTCCGAGGTCTGCCCTACCTGCAGCCAATGTTGGTCCGGCAGTTGGAAGGTTTCTATTTGCAGGACACTCTTGTCTTCAGTTGAGGGGATGGTCATCCATTGAGGTCCGTCATTGGGGGGCGATTTTTCGAGTGTCTTGATGTCAAAACCGACCCACTGATACCCGAGCCTCAGAAACAAGGTAGTGTTTTTGGCATCGGCGATTCGAATGAAAAACGGCCTCTTCGGCTGGAACTTCTTGACGGAGTTGAGTTCATTTTCCAGGGCGGGAATGCCCCCCTTTTGATAGAGTAGTGCCAGCTCCTTCACCCTTCCCTGTATGGCTTCCCTGCTGTGTTTTTCCAAGGTGGATGAAAGGAGAAAGTAGGCTATTCCAAAGAGAAGGAAAGACACGAGTATGAAAATGATGGAATACCAGGCCGTCAGCCTGAATCCGATGGTTTTCGGAAGATTATGCAGGCTTTTTAAGGACATAACCAACGCCACGTATGGTCTGTATCAGTTTTTCCTCAAAGCCCCTGTCCACCTTGTTTCTCAAACGGCACAGGAGAACATCTACCACATTTGTTTGAGGATCGAAGTGGTAGTCCCAAATGTGCTCCAAGATCATAGTCCTTGTAAGGATTCTGCCTTCGTTTCGCATAAGATATTCGAGCAGTGCGAATTCCCGGGGCTGCAGTTCAATACGGTGCTCACCGCGCTTCACCTCCCGCGTGACGAGGTTGAGGCTCAAATCCCCCGTTTCCAGATGAACCGGGTCTTCCGTGGTGCTGCTCCTTCTCATGGCTGCCTGAATGCGGGCGAGGAGTTCGGCAAACGCAAAGGGTTTCGTAAGGTAGTCATCACTTCCGGTCATTAACCCTTTGACTTTGTCATCCACGGAACGCTTGGCACTCAGGATAATAATGGGGATCCTGGTATCGGCTTTTCTGATTTCGCGAATGAGGCTCAAACCGTCCAGGCGGGGAAGCATGATATCGACAATAATAGCGTCATAGTTTTCTCCCAGTGCCAAGTCGAGACCCTGAATGCCGTCAGCAGCATGATCCGTCGCAAACCCTGATTCATTCAGACCCTTCGTCACAAAGGAGGCAATGTCCATGTCATCTTCTACCAGGAGGACTTTCATGATCATCCGCCTTTCCCTATCTGACCCTGATCTGCACGTATCCGGTCCGGCCGGTACGGTGGTCCAGGGCAAGGAGCGTTAATCGTTGGCGCGGCCGAATGTGGCGAACCAGGTCCATAAGTCCCTCAAGGCCGCGCACCGCCTTTCCGTCTATCTCCAGGATCATGTCGCCTACTTCGAAACCCTCTTCGCCGAGGGGGCCGGAGGGGTCAACCCAGGTGAGAACGACCCCCTTTCTGGTGTTGAGGCCGAATTTCTGTGCCACCTTCGGCTTCAACGGGGCGGCATCTATGCCGAGACGGGCCCTGAAGGAAGCAGCCTCTCTGCGGAGTGCCTGTTCCAGGTTCTCTATCCTCACCGGGATTTCCTTGGTTTTTCCATTTCGAATGACAGTGACCGTTACCATGCCTTTGATGGGGCTGGTGGCCACTTCATTGCGAAGAGTGCCTCCGTCAGGAATCCTTTTTCCCCGGTAACCGACGATAACATCTCCCCGTCTCAGGCCGGCTTTTTCAGCAGGACTCTTTTTTACCACATCGGCAACGAGGGCTCCTCTAGGGGATTTGAGCCCGAAGGATTTTGCGAGTTCAGGGGTAACATCCTGGGTGCTGACACCCAGCCAGCCCCGGGCGACTTTGCCGTTTGCGATCAGGCTCTTGGCCACGTAAAGGGCCATGTTGCTGGGAATAGCAAAGCCGATGCCCTCAAATCCGCCCGATTGGGACACGATTGCAGCGTTTACGCCGATTACTTCCCCGTCCAGATTGAGCAGTGGTCCACCGCTGTTTCCGGGGTTGATGGCGGCGTCGGTCTGAAGAAAATCCTGGTAACTGCTTGGATCGGTGATACCCCTTCGATGCTTTGCACTGACGATCCCTTGGGTCACGGTTTGATCAAGTCCCCTCGGGTGGCCGATGGCGATGACCCAGTCGCCGACCTCCATCTTATCGGAATCACCGAAGGTGACGTGCGGAAGGGGCGACGGGGCGGATATTTTGATTACGGCAAGGTCGGTTTTCGGATCCGCCCCAATCAGCTTGGCATTGTACTTGTTTCCATTGGCCAGGAGTACGGTGATTTTCGTGGCTCCGCCTACCACATGGTTGTTGGTGAGGATATAGCCCTTGGCATCCATGAGCATCCCGGTTCCGAGACCCTTGAGTTCCCGTTGGTATTTGCGGGGCATGCCGGGAACATCGAAAAAGAAACGGAAAAAAGGGCTGTTGTCAAAAGGGAGGAACGGGTTTTCTATTTCCTGACGCTGGGTCACTTCTATGTGAGCAACGGCAGGAATGTTTTGTTTTGCGATGTGCCGTATGGCGGTGGTCAGGTCAGTGGACCCTGTTGCACCGATTGCCGTGAAAGGCAGAAACAAAAAAAGCGCAAGAAACACGGCAGCCATCGCCACTCCGCGCGAAAAGCATGGGAAACCGTTATCGAATCTGTTTGTCATGAAAAAATCCTCCTCACCTGGGAAAGGATACCATTTTTTGAGATCAAACATACAGAACAAAGAACTCTGCTTCAACAGGGCATCAACAGGAATCTTTTTGTCTGGTTTCCTTTACGTGATCTTTGATGAATTGAAGCATAAGGTGCAATTCTTTCCTGGATATTTCACGAAAATTACAAATTTGAAAGGATGGGGACTTCGGAGAGTTCCGGCGGGGAAAATTTAGGCGGTTCTGCCTCGCGAGCCGTCTTTGCCCTGTAGGGAAAGGAGAATCGAATGATGCAATTACCCGGGTCAGCCGGATGCGCCAAGGACGAAGGTGAACAGCCAAAAGAGGGTGTAACAGGCGATGACGGCGAGGAAATTCCAGTGGCCATGATTTTGGAAGAAGAGGTTCCATTTGAAAAACCAGACCTTTTTCAGATACTTCCCTCGCAGGGTGGGAACAAACCGGTTTACCGCTTTGCAGTAGGCCTGATATTCCTGCCCGAATATGCCCCTTAGGTGTTCCTCTTCTCGTTTTACTCGGTTCGCCATGTAGAAATAGTACAAAACCGTAAAAACCGCGAGAAGCAGAATATTGCCCACCAGGAGCAGACATCCGAAAAGAAGAAAAAAGCGTCCCAGATACATGGGATTTCGCACAAGCGCATAGGGCCCCTGGATTGCGAGCGATCTATTCTTGTCTAGGGAGCCGAAGCACCAGGACTGGAACAGGGAGCCCAAGAGGGTGACCACAAGCCCGTAAAGGAACAGGTGAGGGGAAATGTTCGGCACCAGGAGAACAAGCGCGGCCAGAAAAAGGGGAATACGAATTTTCAGGAGCATCTTGCGGGCGGTCCTGTTGTTGAAAAGCGCATGAATGTTTTCCATTGCCGTATGCACCATGTTGTCCTTCTCCTTCGCCGCGAGAGAGCGAATTGTTTACGAAAGCACCTTACCACGATGTCATGACAGAGCTCAATCTTTTTCCCGTGCTCATTGCCCCTCTGTTTTCCTTGACACCGCAACGGGTAGGTTCGTACACTTCAGGCAGGAAGCAACAGAGACACGAACGGAAAGGACAATGGCGAAAGAAACCTTAGAGATGAGAAAAGGGATGCTGATGGATTTCTTGATTCCGGGGTTGCTACTGGGGTCCTTTACCCTGCTTTTCCGAGTGACCACCCTCGATATTGCTCTAGAAAACCTTTTCTATCGATCGGACAAAGGATGGTTCCTAAAAGACGCGAATCCCTGGAATCTTCTTTACCATTATGGCAATATTCCTGGACTCGCCCTCGCCGGTGCCGGTGTTCTCTCCTTTATTTTGAGTTTCTGCTGCCGCAATATGGCTGCGTACCGAAAAAAAGGACTTTTCCTGGGGCTTGTGATGGTCTTGGGGCCCGGCCTGCTGGTCAACACCACCTTCAAGCAGTATTGGGGGAGGCCTCGCCCACGGCAGATACAGGAGTTGGGGGGGAAACAGCAGTACCTTCCGGTCTGGGAAAAAGGCACTCCGGGCGAGGGAAAATCGTTTCCTTCAGGTCACGCCTCTGTTGCCTTTTACCTGTTTGTCCCGTTCTTTTTCTTGCGGAAACGAACCGGGAAGTGGGCGTTTTTTTTCCTCTTCCTGGGGATTTTCTATGGGTTGTTCATGGGTACGGCGCGAATGGTCCAGGGAGCCCATTTTCCCAGCGACGTGGTCTGGGCAGGCGGGTTTGTGTATCTCACGGGGCTGGTGATTTCCTATTTTTTCAGGTTTGAGAAAACCTCAGTCCAGAAAGCAGGCCGATCCCACGCGTGAAGCGTATGATCCCCAGACGAGCAACGCTATCTATCTTGCCAGCCTGTGCCCCGAAAGACCGTGTATTCTCTTCTTTTCATCGATCCAAGGTCCCGTGTTATGGTCTTGAGCCTTTTGACCTCTCGAAACCTTGCCGCGAGACGGGGAGGGATTCGGGAAACGTTTCCTTGGGTGATAATCAGGCAATCCCACCCGTTTTTCCCCTTCGGCTCTCCCCAGAGTTCGTATTGAGACTGTATTGTGCCTCCTTCGACCCAGCGGTAGACTCGGGGCTGATGGGGTAGATAGAAGGCGAGCTCGCTGGTAAGATACCGGTGGCCGAGGGTCATCACAAATGTCTTTTGGGGATTCGGAAATGTTTTTTGAACGGCAGCCGCCTTTTTCGCCAGTCCCGCCCATCCTTCCAGGCGGACGAGAGGGTCAATGCGGCTTCCCGTAAGACCCATGCTCGTTATCACGAAAGGAAGCCCGTAGGCGAAAAGTGCCAGCAGGGCTCCAACGGCAATGCCCGGCAGGAAGGTCCCTTTCCATCGGTCAAGCCGGCTCTTGATGCTTGTTTCTCCTGTGGCCCAGGCGGCCAGGAGGAGGATTGCGGAGGGATAAAAGGCTGCCGGCCAGTTCCCGTTGATATTCTGGCGGAGGGTCATGAGCAGGATAATTCCAAGAGGAAGTCCCCCGAAGATGACGAGAAAACGTGCTTTGATTTCCCTCTTGAAGAAGGAAAAGAGGGTGGCGATCGAAAGCGTCATGACCAACAGCCAGGTGACGGGAGAGACAATGGCCAACTGGGTCCCGATGAAAGTCGCCGCATTTGCAAGAAACGACGACAAACCCGATGATGAGGGTTGGAAGTGGTGTGCCGTATGGTGAAAGGTGATCCAGTTGTTTTTGGCATTCCAGTAAAGGGGAGGAACCAGAAAGAGCAGGGCCGCCAGACTGCCGAACCAGACGTGAGCACTTTTGAGGCGATGACGGTGAGGGCCTGATACGGCGAGAAAAAGGAACCCGCATACGAAAAAGACCAGTGTCATCTGCTTACTTAAGGAGCCGAGTCCCAGGAAAAAAATCAGAGCGACGCCCCACACGCCGCTCTCCTTATCCGCCGTAAGAAATCGCCAGAAAAAATAGAGAGAACCGCTCCAGAAAAAGAGGAGCGGTGCATCAATGGTGAGGAGCAGGTTCAGGGCTGCGTTTCCAGGGCACGCAGCCATGGCTGCCACCCCCCAGAAGGCGGTCTTCGGGCCATATATTCGACGGCCGAGGAGGAAAAGAAACATCAGGCTTCCGGTCCCGAGAAGCGGGGCAAAGACCCTTATTCCAAAAGCGCTGTTTCCTCCGACATATCCGGCCAATGCCATGAGCCATGCGATCAGGGGCGGTTTGCTCAAATAGCCCCAGTCAAGATGACGGCCCCAATCCCAGTAGTAGGCTTCATCGCCGGAAAGGTCATAGGGGAAAAAGGCGATGTAAAAGATTCGCACGAAAAGGAGTGTGAAGACTCCCGCCCAGAACCAGCGATTCCAGTCGATCTCCCTGCGAGCAGCCCGGAAGGCGCCGCTCACCGGGTCTCCTCGTGTTTCACCGAGGCCTTTTGTTTTTTTTCTCGCGCAATAAGCTGGAGATTCCGGGCATAAATGAACACACCGGTGGCCTGTCCAACAATGAACACCGGATCTTTTCTGAAGATGGCGTAGGAAAGCAGGGTGATGCCTCCGGCCAGACTGAAATACCAGAAGGCCAAGGGGATGACACTGCGTTTTCTTTTTTCGCTGTAAAGCCACTGCACGAGGAAGCGCATGGAAAAGAGGGCCTGCCCGGTAAAACCGACCACGAGCCAGATGATATTTGTCTTCATGGTGTTATTCCTCCATGATGGAAGGATGTCGCATACGTCTCTGAAGCCACATGACTCCGAGGAGATCTGCTATGCCTATCCAGAGCCGGTTGCCTAGGCCGTAGTGGGACTGACCGCGAATTCGCGGCCGATGGTTTACCGCGACGGAGCACACTTTTCCGCCGTCCCGAAGGATAAGGGCAGGAAGGAACCGGTGCAGGTGATCAAAGTAAGGAAGCCGAAGAAAGGCTTGTTTTGAAAAGAGTTTCAGTCCGCAACCCGTGTCCGGGGTATCGTCTTTCAGCAAACGGGCACGTACACTGTTGGCAATGCGTGAAGAGAGTTTCTTGAGGGCGGTGTCCTGCCTGTTTTTGCGATGGCCGCAGATGAGCGTGATGCCGGGTGGGCCTTCCGGGGTGAGGAGAACGTTGCGGAGTCGCAGAATATCGGCAGGGTCGTTTTGCCCGTCTCCGTCCAGCGTGGCGATCCAGTCTCCCCGTGCCGCTGCAACCCCCGTCCAGAGAGCAGTGCTTTGGCCGCAACAGTTTTTATGCCTGATAATGCGGAGTCGGGAAAATTCCGCTGCGATCCTTCTGAGCTGATTCACGGTATCATCGGTACTGCCGTCGTCCACGTAGATCAGTTCATAATCGAGAACCGGTTCCAAGGCATTTCTGATTTCCCCGATCAGGGGATCGATGTTTTCCGATTCATTATGGACCGGGACCACCACGGAGAGGTCCGGGATGTTGTTCTCTTGAGACATGATGGGGTGTCTTTCCGGAAAAAGAGGTTTGGGGTTTCTGGAACAACGATAAGCGCTATGCCTTATTCATCTCTCTGAGTTCCTTTTCCTGCACAGCGTATCATTTTTTCCCCTTCCGATGCAATAATTCATAGAGGATGGTGGCAAAGGAGCAGCGCGCTTTTTGTCTTTTGCGCCAGGTTGAAGGGCTGATGTACTCTTTTCCTTGGGCCCAGATACCCCTTTTTGCCGCCCTTGCTTGCTTCTCTATTTGAAAGTACGGGGCAAGGTTGAAGCGTTTGGGGGAGTCCTCGCGGGAGGTCTCGGCGTAGCCACTGCGAAGCATCTCAAGGTTAATATTTTTTGGTCCCAGAAAAATCTCCCCCCAGTAAATGCCGTATCGTATCTCGCCGTAACTCTTAAGGGAGACAGTCTTTCTGAGGGTGAGTTTTTCAAGGTAATCCCGTGCCTCGGCGCTGAAAGGCTGTGCGAGGTCGTCGTCCTGGGAACAGAGTTCCGGCGCGTCGATACCCGCCAGCCTGACGGTAATCTCAGTGCCATGTCCCGCGGCCCGGATCATGTCTCCGCTCAGGACCTCTAAAACGGTGAACTGTGCTGCATGGCCGGAGAGGGGCAGAAAAAGCACAAGCACCGCCAGCGGCATGAGTGTCGAAAGACACCGCAGCAGGATGGAAACAAGGGAATCGTGAGGGATGCGTGATCGTTTCATACTTTTTTCTCGCGGCCTTTGCTCGGTTTTAAACTTTTATCCATGCAATATACACGCCATAGCAGCAGAGCGTCTTTCTCATACAGGCGTTTTTCCGGTCCCATGAGTGCACAGATACCCCTGAATGTCAATTGTTTTCATTTTTGCCCGGTTGCCGTTTCGAAACGGGCCTTCGTCATTGACCGGCCGGATGTCATATGTTAGAGCCAAAGAAAAAGGAGCTTCGAGAGGGATGTCTGACCATTTTTGCCTCCTCAGGGGGCAGTGACTTCCTTCGAATAGTCCAGAAGGATGAAACCGCCATGAACCATACTTCTGCCGATGAGTTCAGGGTCCCTTTCGGGTGGGGACTCATTCCAGCAGCACTTTTTCTGGCTGCCGCACTGGTCATAGCAGCGACCGGATATAATCGGGGGCTGTTTCTCGCCCTTCATCAGGCAGGGTGGGCGGTTTCCCCCGTGGTGTGGCAGCTTGTAACATTCCTAGGCGGCACTTTGACGGCTCTCGCACTGGTCCTCCCGGCGGTGCGGCGTCATCCCCAGCTCGTGTGGAGTGTCTTCATAGCAGGTGTGCTCTCCCTGATCTGGTCCCATGCACTCAAGGCGGGGCTCAATATTCCCCGTCCACCACTGCTCCTGAGTCCGGCAGAACTTCATGTGATCGGTCCGGTGTTGAAACACGGGTCGTTCCCGAGCGGTCACGCCACTACGGCATTTACGATGGGAGGAGTCGTGGCCTTCAGGCTGGAGAAATGGCAGTGGAGGCTCTGCGTGATCGCCCTTGCCGCCCTGGTGGGTCTCAGCCGCATCATGGTTGGTGTGCACTGGCCGGTTGATGTTCTTGCGGGAGCGGGAGGCGGTTGGCTGACCGCCTGGGCTGCCACCTGGCTCAGCAGCACCTGGCCGGCAGGGGTCAGGGTGAGAAGGATCCTTCTCTTTCTTCTGCTTTTGTGCGCCGCAGCAGTGCCCTTTGTTGACAGCCGTTACCCCGCAGCCCGTTGGCTCGCGGTGGTCATAGCGCTTGTGACGGTCCCTCCAGGGCTGCTTACTCTTCGCGCGATGTGGCACGGGAAGGAGTGACGGCTTTTCTCCTTTTTCTCCATACATACACTCCCAACAGGCAGACGCAGAAAAGGAGCATGGCGATACTTATCCGGTGAATATTGGACATCAGAAGGTCATGATTCTGGCCGAAGAGGTAACCCGCCAACGCAAGCACAACCACCCAGATGCCCGCCCCCAGAGCGGTAAAGGCAGAAAAGAGGAGGAAGTTCATGCGCGCAAGACCGGCAGGAAGAGATATGTACTGGCGGATACCCGGCAGGAGTCGGCCTATAAAGGTGCTGATATGTCCATGGCGGGCGAAAAAGAGATCAGCCCGGTCAAGGGCCTTGGCACTGACGAAGAAGTACCGGCCGTATTTTTCGAAAAGCGGCCTGCCGAATTGGATGGCAAGCCAGTAATTGAAGGCGGCGCCCAGAAGGCTCCCTCCCACGCCGCAGGCAATGACAAGCCAGAGAGACATGTCTCCTCTGGAGGCCAGATAGCCGGCGGGCGGTATCACAACCTCACTGGGAAACGGGAAAAAAGAGGATTCCAGGAACATCAGGGCCACGATCCCCGGATACCCCCAGTCGGCGACTGTTTGAACGATCCACGTAATGGCTTGGTGGAGCACGAGACGGCTTCCTCTGGGCGTTAGCGTTTCAAACGAGTGAACAGGTATCTGAGCACTCAATAAGACAAAAGCGGCCTCATGTCAACAAGGGAAGGAGGGATGAACCTCTTATGCCGGGAAGAGCGTTCCTGAAGGATGCTGCTATTGCTTCCTGCAGCTGCAAAAACGGTTCTCGGCCGTCTTCCGCAAAAATTCCCGACAGAGGTCTCATCCGCGGACTGCGGGAGTTGGCGACGCGACACAGGCAGTTGTCTGCTGCTCCTCTCGAGGGGCCTGTAATTCGAAGAAAATATGACATCGGTGTTGATCTGTGATGCGGAGCGGGGGAATGGCGGATGAACGGGAAAATGCACAGGCGAAAGGAGAAAAAAATGACAGTACTGGTTACTGGAAATCTTCCGGAAAAAGTGCTCTCATTTCTGCGGCGGGAGCATCATGTGGTGTCTCACGCAGAAAACAGGCCCATGGAAAGAGGCAGGCTGTTGGAGATGATAAAAGACAAAGCCGGTCTTCTTTGCATGATCACCGATCGGATTGATGATGATCTGCTGCGCTCCGCTCCGTATCTGAAAGCCATCGCAAATATGGCCGTGGGCTATGACAATATAAATGTGAAGACGGCAACACGGAGAGGCATTCCCGTTTCAAATACTCCGGGGGTACTTACCGATGCCACTGCGGATCTTGCCTTTGCGCTGATCTTGGCAGTGGCACGGCGAGTGGTGGAAGGGGATCGCATGACGAGGGAAGGGAGGTTCAAATTTTGGGCGCCAATGTACTTCCTCGGCCAGGAGGTTTCGGGGAAAACGCTCGGTATCGTGGGGCTTGGGAGGATCGGCAGAGCCGTTGCTCGGCGCGCAAAAGGGTTCGGAATGACCGTCCTCTATTACAGCCGTACGAGAATCAGCTCCGGCGAGGAAAAGAAACTGGAAATCGCCTATTGCGACAGGGATTCCCTGCTCTCCCGATCAGATTTTGTGAGCTTGCATGTTCCTCTTTCTCCTGGTACACAGCATCTTATCGGGAAAAAGGAATTGGCAATGATGAGGCCTTCCGCTTACCTCATCAACACTTCACGAGGGCCCGTGGTGGATGAAGAGGCCCTGGTTTCGGCATTGAAAAAGAAGGCCATTGCAGGCGCGGGGCTTGACGTGTATGAGCGAGAGCCTGCTGTAAGTTCCGGGTTGAAGGTCCTTGAGAATGTTGTTTTGCTTCCCCACATGGGCAGTGCAACAGTTGAGACCAGAACCAACATGGCGTTCAGGGCCGCGGAGAACCTGGTCGCCGCACTCAGGGGAGAAAGGCCCCCCGATTGTTTGAACTGGGATGCTCTCAGAACGGGGGCGCCTGAAACCTCTCAGGAAAAATGAGTTTTTTCGGAAAGGAGGATATGCGCATGACGACCATTCAGCCGAAAGGTGAAAAAATGAGGCAGGCGATCAAATGGATTTCTGAAAGACGAATGCAAGAGAAGGGTGCCTCCTTTTCACGGCTGATCGAGGAAGGGGCGGCGAAATTCAATCTCTCACCCAAAGAGGAAACCTTTCTTCGTTCTTTCTATGAGCAGGAAAAGGCCTAAAGACTGACGATGCCTTCTTCGGCCATCTGGGCAAGAAGCCGTTTCGTGATCGCGATAAGGGCCCAGAGAACGGGAATAAGACAAATGGCTCCTATGAGGATTGGCACCCAATACCCTGGTTGAGGGGCTGATTTCACGCCAATGAGAATGGAAAGGGAAAAAACCAGGGTGAGGTATCCTGCGGCGAGAAAGCAGGCGGTAATCAGGGACCACAGGCCGACTTTTTTGAGAAAAGAGGTTTTCGGGGAGCTCATTTTGTCAGTTCTTCAATTTTTTGCTTGAGAAAACGAATCTGGTTTCTGACTTGGGGGTCGGCCTTTATTTTGTGTTCAATTGCCTCAGAGGCATAAAGAGTTGTCGAATGGCTTCTGTTTACCGAGCTTGCGATGTTTTCAAGGGTTTCATCGGTTTGCTGCCTGCAGAGGTACAGATACACATTGCGGGGATAGGCGTGGATCTTTTTTCTTGAATTGGATCGCAGCATTTCATGGTCGATGCGATAGTACTTGCACACCAGTTTTTCAATATCTTTAAGACCAATGGTTCGATCGGGAGAAACGAGACACCCGAGGACTTCTTTTGCGAGAGGAAGATCGATTCTCGCCTTGAGGAGTTCACTCCTGGCTTTGAGGCACTTAAGAGCGCTTTCCATCTGTCGTACATCATAGTTAAGTTTCCGGGCCAGAAGGGAGAGAATGTCATCCGAGAGGACAAGGCGCATCTCCAGCGCCTTTCTGGTCAGAATTTTCACGCGGGTTTCGTAGTCCGGGTTCTTGATGGAGGTAATGAGACCCGAGGTGAGCCGGGAAGTCAACTCCTTTGACATGCTGGGGATATCCTTCGGTGCCAAGGAGCTGGTAAAGATGATTTTCTTGTTTTCGTTGGCCAGGACGTCCAGCGTGTATCCCAGTTCGAGCTGGATCTTTTCTTTCCCGCTGAGGAAATGGATTTCCTCAAGAAGAAGAACATCGCACGAGTGGCGGTATTTATTCTTGAACGATTCGATGCGTCCTTGTTTCAAGGCGTAGATCATTTCGTTGGTAAAGTCCTCCGCGGTGATATAATAAATACGGCTGGAGGGGTTCTGTTTTCGTATGGTATTCCCAACGGCTTGGGAGAGATGGCTTTTTCCCAGGCCGGTGTTGGCAAGCATGAGGAGGGAATGGTAGTTCCAACCGCCTCCCTCCGCCAGCGCTTTGGATGCGGAATAGGCGAATTCATTGGAACGTCCTACCACAAAACGGTCAAAGGTATAGTCTTTGTTGAGATTCCGAAGCCCTTTATTTCGTCTCCCTGGCGTGTTCAGGAGTACAAGCTGATCTTCGTTCGCCACGTGGAGAGGCGGCAGAACTTTCCTTTTGACGGGAGCGACCGTGAAGTTGACAGTACAATCCGTCCCGCTCACAGAGCGGAGCATCCCCTGGATCACGTCCCTGTAGTTATCGGTAACCCACTTTTTGGAAAACTTGTTGGGGCAACCCAGCATGATGGTGCCCTCTTTTTGTCCCGAATACGTGAGAGGGTTGATCCAGAGAGAGAAGCTCGATTGGGATAACTCCGACCTGATCTGTTTCTTCACTTTTTCCCAAATGGCTTCCATCAAAACAAAACTCCCGTGAACGCTCTGCGGCCTGAAAATGTGATAAAAGGTCTTCGACTGCGACAGGCGGGTTTTACTGGAATCCGGCCGCACTGTCAAAAGGTATTGCGTGGAGCTGCGATTTAGATTGACGCACCTTTTTGACAGATGATAACATCTGCATATTACAGGCTATTTTTTAGGCTTCCTCGTAACTGCCTGTTTGAGAAAGACAAATTTTGCTCACAAAATATGGCTGCAAAACAAGAGGTTAGCAAAAGTAGCGCTTTTGTGCAAAAAAAAAGTCACATTTATGATCTCTGAAATTCTGTTAGAAACGGCGAATTTTGCCGATTTTTAAAATTTTTCTGTCAGTTTTTTTCGCTCCGCGGGTGATACCTGCGCCACGGGAAAGCAGGCAAAGATTTTGCATGTCCTTGGAACCGTCCCGAATAAGAGGGGAATTCTTCGGGCGAAGAGGGCGAGAGAACAGCAACAAAAATTCTTTTTCCAGCAGGAAAAAAAGAGAAATGTTTGGGGGGAATGAAAGCATGGGGAAAAAAAAGATTGTGGTTCTGGCAGGGGGCTGGTCGGGCGAGAGGGAAGTATCGATCGAAAGCGGAAGGGCGGTGTATGATGCCCTGGACAAGGCAAAGTATGTCGTGGAACTCTATGATCCCAAAGAACATCTGGGGACGATTATGGAGCAGAGGCAATCCATAGACCTTGTGTTTATCCTGCTGCACGGGAAAATGGGGGAAGATGGCCGAATCCAAGGTTTTCTCGACCTACTTGGCATCCCGTACGTCGGTTCGGGAGTGCTTGCCAGTTCCATGGCCTTGAATAAAAAGATTACCAAGTATCTTTACCAGGAGGTCGGATTGAATGTCCCAAGGTTTTGCCTCAAAAGGAAGGGTGAGGAATTGGAGGGATCGGCAGTGCTGGAGCGTTTCGGCGGGAAAGTAGTGGTGAAGCCCATTGCCGAGGGATCCAGTCTGGGGATATCCATATGCGACTCGGAGTCATCCCTCGAAAAGGGCGTCATCAAGGCCTTTCTCTACGATAGTGAGGTGATGCTGGAAGAATATATTGCCGGCCGTGAGATAACCTGCTGTGTGACAGGAAACGAGACATTGGAGGCGCTGCCGCTCATTGAGATCGTACCCACGGAGGCATACGCTTTTTTCGACTACGAGGCAAAATATACGTCCGGCGCAACCCATGAGA
>Ga0316576_10000611_pt1 | contig 17174 bp, 14 predicted proteins | sample S0NA_FD_203075 | JGI IMG/M metagenome (GOLD analysis project Ga0316576, IMG submission 203075) | Rhizosphere microbial communities from salt marsh grasses in Alabama, United States - S0-2_050615r3r5 | ecosystem: Host-associated > Plants > Roots > Rhizosphere | place: USA: Alabama | collected... | reverse complement strand
GACCGTGCGTGCCACCTCCGGCGTGAACGGCGCGAAGGTGCCCGACGTGACGATGAAGTCGGCCCGGATGACGTCGGCGATAGTCGCGTCGACCGATCGGGTCGCCGAGCTGCCCAGCACACCGATGGTGGTCACCAGGGCGAGGCCGATCATCAACGCGCCGGCCGTGGCTGCCGTGCGTCGACGGTCACGCTGGGCGTTGCGCGTGGCCAGGCGTCCCACGGTGGTGCGGCTGAAGGGCCACCCGAGCGTGGACGTGACGACGCCGCCGATGACGGCGGAGAGGAGCGCGACGCCGAGGAAGACCAGCAGCGCGCCGGCACCGACGAGGGCCAGGCCGACACCGACATCGGCGAGCAGGCCGACGCCGAGCGAGACCGACCCGAGCACGAACAGCGCGGTGCCCACGAGGGTGCGGCGCCGCAGCGACTTCGTGGGCAGCGCCACGTCGTCGCGCAGGGCTGCGATGGGTGGCACGGCTCCGGCGCGCCGGGCGGGGAACCAGGCGGCCGCCATCGTCAGGACAACCCCGACCCCGACGGAGATCGCCGCGGTCCGCGGTGCCACGACCAGTGGGCCGGAGGGGATGTCGACGCCGACGAGGCCGAACAACTCACGCAGCCCCACGGCGAGGGCGATACCCAGCACCAGGCCTGCCGCTCCACCGACGACGCCGACGAGGAAGGCCTCGACGAGCACCGACGTGGTGACCTGACGTCGGCTGGCACCGACCGCGCGCAGCAGCGCCAGCTCACGCGTGCGGCGGGCGATGAGCACGCTGAACGTGTTCACGATGATGAAGCCGCCCACGAATAGCGCGATGCCCGCGAACACGAGCAGGAACGTCGTGATGAACGACAGGCCCTCCGTGATCGCCTCGGCGGACTCGTCCTGGATCTCGTCCCCAGTACGCACCTGCTGCCGCCCCACGTCGGAGGCGGCCAGCGCCGACGCGACCCGTTCGGCCAGCTCCTCCTGGGAGACGCCCTCCTGCGCGATGACCGGGACGGACGTCCACGCATCATCGTCGAGCAGCAGAGCCTGCGCCTGTCCGGCCTCGAACGCCGTCAGCGTCGCGCCGGCGAGGTTGCCCGAGGTGCCGAACCTGAACACCCCCACGAGCTCGGCCTGCACCGTCGGCCCGGGCGTCAGCACCCGCACCGTGTCGCCCAGGGAGAACCCGCCCTCGGAGTAGGAGACTTCGTCGATCGCGATCTCGTTCGCCTTGGTTGGTCCGCGCCCCTCCACCAGGCGCAGCGGCGAGAGCCGCTCGTCGTCGATCCACCCCACGCCGATCGTCGGCGGACCGGCCCCGCCGACCGTCTCCCCGTCGGCACCCACGAGCGTCACCCCTGACGCCTCGACCGCCCCGGTCGAGGCCGCCACTCCCTCGACCGACGCGACGACCTCCGCGGTCTGCGACGGCAACGTGGGCGAGCCGCCGTCGGGGTCCGGTGAGACGACGACGTCCGGCTGCACGGCGCCGAAGAGGTCGGAGAACGTCCGCGAGAGGGTGTCGGAGAACACGTAGGTGCCGGAGACGAAGGCGACCCCGAGCACCACGGCGAGAGCCGACAGCGCGAGCCGCCCCTTGTGCGCCAGAGCCGTGCGCACCGTCGCCCTGAGCACGTCAGCCCCCGTGGGCGGAGTCGAGGTGCACCATGCGTTCGGCGATGCTCTCCGCAGAGGGGTCGGTGACCTCGTCGACGATGCGACCGTCGGAGAGGAACACCACGCGATCGGCCCAGGCGGCTGCGTTGGCGTCGTGGGTGACCATGACGACCGCCTGGTGGTACTCGTCGACCGAGCGGCGCAGCAGGCCCAGCACCTCGGCGCCGGACCGGGAGTCGAGGTTGCCGGTGGGCTCGTCGGCGAAGACGATGTCGGGCCGGGTGATCAGGGCGCGTGCGCAGGCGACGCGCTGCTGCTGGCCACCCGAGAGCTGGCTCGGGCGATGGTCGAGCCGGTCGGCGAGCTCGACTGCGTCGACGATCGTCCGCATCCACTCCCGGTCGACGGCCTTGCCGGCGATGTCCACGGGCAGCGTGATGTTCTCGGCGGCCGACAGGGTGGGGACCAGGTTGAAGGCCTGGAACACGAAGCCGACGCGGTCGCGACGCAGCCGGGTCAGCGCGTCGTCGTCCATGCGCGTCAAGTCGTCCGACCCCAGCCGGGCGACGCCGGACGTGGCTGTGTCGAGACCGGCCATGCAGTGCATGAGGGTGGACTTGCCGGACCCTGACGGCCCCATGATGGCAGTGAGGTGCCCGCGAGGGAACACGACGCTCACCCCGTCGAGGGCGCGCACCTCGGTGCTGGCCTCCCCGTAGACCTTGACGAGGTCGACGGCCTCCGCCGCAGGGGGGCTCCCGGCCGTCGGCGCGGTCCCGTCAGCCGACGACTCCGGTGCGCTCATGCTGCGAGAGCCTAGGTGGACGCCGATTCGTCGGCAGCGTCGGCCGCGACCGGCGGAGGGTAGGGCGGCGGGGTGCCTCCCCATGCCGGGCAGAGCGACCGGTGGGCACACCAGTCGCACAGCCGTGACCGGTTGGCGCGGAAGTCACCCGTGCCCTGCGCCCGCTGGATCGCGTCGGCCAGCGCGTGCAGGGTGCGCTCGAGCGCCCGAAGGTCAGCCTCGTCCGGCTCGAGCCGCACGACCTGCCCGTCCGCCAGGTAGATGAGCTGCAGCATCGACGGCAGACGGCCGCGCACCCGCCACACGAGCAGCGCGTAGACACGGAGCTGGAACAGGGCTCGCTGCTCGAAGAGCGGACTGGGGGCACGGCCGCTCTTGTAGTCGACGATGCGGACCTCGCCCGTGGGGGCCACGTCGACCCGGTCGATGATGCCCTTCACCGACACCGCATCGCTCAACGCGGTCTCGAGCAGCACCTCGCGCTCGGCCGGTTCGAGCCGTCGTGGGTCCTCCAGGGTGAAGTAGGTATCGAGCAGTCGTCCGGTGGTGTCGAGCCACTCCCGGCCGTCGCTCGGCTCGTGCCCGACCAGCGAGACGAGGTCGGGGTCGTCCTCCACCATGCGCATCCACTCGCTGCGGGCGAGCGACCGCGCGTGCGCCGGCGTGCGCTCGGCAGCCGGAGCGTCGAACAGCCGCTCGAGAACGGAGTGCACGAGGGTGCCGCGCACCGCCTCCGCGCTGGGGGGCTCGGGCAGACGGTCGACGGCTCGGAACCGGTAGAGCAGGGGGCAGGTCTTGAAGTCCGAGATCCGCGACGGCGACAGGGAGACCGACGGGGGAGCCGGCCCGACGTCGTCGGACGGCTCGACGCCCTCGGTGGGGCGGTCCGCGACTCGGGCTGTGCTCATGGAACAACCCTAGGTCGACGGTCCGACACACCCGGCGCACCGCGCGGCGCACTAGCCTGCCCCTGGTGGGTGACCGGCCGATGGTGAGCAGTATCCGGCGGGGGCCGTTCGAGGCCGGCGACCGGGTGCAGATCACCGACCGCAAGGGGCGTCGCCACACCATCTGGCTCGAGCGGGGGGGCACGTTCCACACCCACCACGGGCAGGTGGCGCACGACGACATGATCGGTCGACCGGAGGGCTCGCTGGTGGAGTCCACCGGTGGCATGACCTACCTGACGCTGCGGCCCACGCTCGCCGACGTGACCACGGCCATGCCGCGTGGGGCCACCGTGGTCTACCCGAAGGACGCGATGGTGATCCTGGGGCTCGCCGACATCGGCCCGGGGCTGACCGTCGTGGAGGCCGGCGCCGGGTCCGGCGCCCTGTCCCTCTGGCTGCTGCGGGCCGTCGGCGCCACGGGTCTGCTGCACTCCTACGAGCGACGCGAGGACTTCGCCTCGGTGGCCGCTCGCAACGTCGAGCGGTACGTCGGACAGACCCCGCCGCAGTGGACCCTCACGGTCGGTGACGTCGCCGAGCGGCTGGGCACCGACCACCCGGCGGGCAGCGTGGACCGTGTCGTCCTCGACATGCTCGCCCCCTGGGAGTGCCTGCCGGCGGTCCACGACGCGTTGGCACCGGGCGGGACCCTGTGCGTGTACGTCGCGACGACAACGCAGATGTCGCGCGTGGTCGAGACCCTGCGCGCCATGCAGGCGTTCACCGAGCCCCAGGCCTCCGAGTCGCTCCAGCGCACGTGGCACGTCGAGGGTCTGTCCGTCCGGCCGGACCACCGGATGGTGGGCCACACGGGGTTTCTCGTCACGACCCGACGGCTCGCCCCGGGGGTCGTGGCGCCGACACGTAGGCGACGCCCTGCGCCCGGCGCCTACGGGGCGGACTGGTCCCCACCCGGCGGCACCGAACGGTCGGCCGGCGAGGCCACGGACGACCCAGCGCGCCCGGGTGGCCCCGTCGGCACCGCGGGGTAGTGTCGGGACGACCGGTGCCGAGCCGAGAAGGTGGTGCAGGAGATGAGCCAGGAGTTCCACGGCACGAGTCCTTCGGACCGTCCTGCTGCCGACTCCTCGCGCGCGTCGCGGATGCTGGAGGACCGGGTCGTCCAGCTCCAGGGCCGCGTCGCCTCGCTCCAGTCGCAGAACGAACGTCTGGCCGCCACCCTGCGCGAGGCTCGCGACCAGATCGTGTCGCTGAAGGAGGAGATCGACCGGCTGGCCCAGCCACCCGCCGGGTTCGGCGTCTTCCTGTCCGACGCCGGTGACGGCGCGGTCGACGTGTTCACCGGTGGCCGCAAGATGCGGGTGCGGGTCAGCCCCGGGGTCGAGGTGGACCACCTGCGCCCCGGCAACGAGGTGATGCTGAACGAGGCCCTCAACGTCGTCGGGGTGCTCTCCTACGAGCAGGTCGGCGAGGTCGTCATGCTGAAGGAGGTGCTGGCCGACGGCGAGCGGGCGCTGGTTCTCTCGCGCGCGGACGAGGAACGCGTCGTGCGGCTCGCGGACCCGCTTCGCGACGTCGTCCTGCGGGCCGGCGACTCGCTGCTGCTCGAGCCGCGCTCGGGGTTCGTCTTCGAGCGCGTGCCGAAGTCCGAGGTCGAGGAGCTGATCCTGGAGGAGGTCCCGGACATCAAGTACTCCGACATCGGAGGACTTTTCGGGCAGATCGAGCAGATCCGCGACGCCGTCGAGCTCCCGTTCCTGCACCAGGACCTCTTCTCCGAGCACCAGCTGAAGGCGCCGAAGGGGGTGCTGCTCTACGGACCGCCCGGCTGCGGCAAGACCCTCATCGCCAAGGCGGTGGCGTCGTCGTTGGCGCGCAAGGTGGCCGAGCGCACCGGGCAGAAGGAGGCGAAGAGCTTCTTTCTCAACATCAAGGGCCCCGAGCTGCTGAACAAGTACGTGGGGGAGACCGAACGGCACATCCGGCTGGTCTTCCAGCGGGCCCGGGAGAAGGCCTCCGGGGGCACACCCGTCATCGTGTTCTTCGACGAGATGGACTCGCTCTTCCGCACGCGCGGGTCCGGGGTCTCCTCCGACGTGGAGAACACCATCGTGCCGCAGCTGCTCAGCGAGATCGACGGCGTCGAGCTGCTGGAGAACGTCATCGTGATCGGGGCGTCGAACCGGGAGGACATGATCGACCCGGCGATCTTGCGCCCAGGTCGCCTCGACGTGAAGATCAAGATCGAGCGCCCGGACGCGGAGTCCGCCCGCGACATCCTGAGCAAGTACCTGCTGCCCGACCTGCCCCTGCACCCGGACGACCTGGCCGAGCACGGGGGCGACCGTGAGGCGACCGTCGCGGCGATGATCCAGCGCGCGGTGGAGCGGCTGTACTCCGAGACCGAGGACAACCAGTTCCTCGAGGTCACCTACGCCAACGGCGACCGCGAGATCCTGTACTTCAAGGACTTCAACTCCGGTGCCATGCTGCAGAACGTCGTCGACCGCGCCAAGAAGTCCGCCATCAAGGACTACCTGGACACCGGCGTCAAGGGCGTGCGGGTGCAGCACCTGCTTGCGGCCTGCCTGGACGAGTTCAAGGAGAACGAGGACCTGCCCAACACGACCAACCCGGACGACTGGGCCCGCATCTCGGGCAAGAAGGGTGAGCGCATCGTGTTCATCCGCACGCTGACCCAGGGCAAGCAGGGCACCGAGGCGGGCCGCTCCATCGCGAACGTCGCGAACACCGGCCAGTACCTCTAGTGGGCGTACGCCGCGTCGTCGGCCTCGAGACCGAGTTCGGTGTGTCCGTGCTCGGCAACCCGTCCGCGAACGCCATGACGTCGTCGTCCCAGGTGGTCAACGCGTATGCAGCGGTGCACTCACGGCAGCGTCGACCTCGATGGGACTTCGAGGAGGAGAACCCGCTGCGCGACGCTCGGGGTTTCGACCTGGCCCGGGAGGTCGCCGACCCGACGCTGCTCACCGACGAGGACGTCGGGCTCGCCAACGTCGTGCTCACCAACGGCGCGCGGCTCTACGTCGACCACGCGCACCCGGAGTACTCCACGCCCGAGGTCACCGGCCCACGCTCGGCGGTCGTGTGGGACAAGGCCGGGGAGCTCGTGATGGCCGAGGCGGCCGAGCTGGCGACCGCCGCCTACAGCACCCCGATCGTGCTGCACAAGAACAACACCGACGGCAAGGGTGCGTCGTACGGCTGCCACGAGAACTACCTGATGAGCCGGTCGACCCCGTTCGCCCGGATCGTCGAGCGGCTCGTCCCGTTCTTCGTGTCACGCCCGGTCGTGGCCGGTGCCGGACGTGTCGGCGTCGGGCAGGAGACTACCCACCGCGCCTACCAGATCAGTCAGCGTGCCGACTTCTTCGAGGTCGAGGTCGGGCTCGAGACGACGCTGAAGCGACCCATCATCAACACCCGCGACGAGCCGCACGCGGACGCCGACACCTACCGGCGCCTGCACGTCATCGTCGGGGACGCCAACCTGTCGGAGATCTCCACCTACCTCAAGGTCGGCACCACGTCGCTCGTCCTGGCCATGATCGAGGACGACTGGGACCTTCGGACCCCGGTGCTCGCCGACCCGGTCACGGCGCTGCACGCCATCTCCCACGACCCTGCGCTGACCGTGGCGGTTCCCCTGGCGGACGGCAGAGCGATGACGGGGCTGGACATCCAGCGGCACTACCACGACCGCGCGGTCGCCTACGTCGACGCGCGCTACGGCGCCGACGCCGACGCGCAGACCCAGGACGTCCTGCGTCGCTGGGGAAGCGTCCTCGACCGGCTGGCCGACGACCCGCTGCTACTGGCGAACGAGCTGGACTGGGTCGCCAAGCTGGCGCTGCTCAACGGCTACCGACAGCGTGACGGCCTCGAGTGGGACGACCCGAAGCTGGCCCTCGTCGACCTCCAGTACCACGACCTTCGACCCCGTCGAAGCCTCTACCAGCGGCTCGTCGCCACCGGACGCATGCAACGGCTGATCGGTGACGACGAGGCCCGCGCGGCGGTCACCGAGCCGCCCCACGACACCCGGGCCTACTTCCGCGGCCGGTGCCTTGCCCGGTACGCCGAGGACGTCGCGGCTGCCTCGTGGGACTCGGTCATCTTCGACGTGCCCGGACGCGACGCGCTGCAGCGGGTTCCCACCATGGAGCCGCTGCGCGGGACGCAGGCCCACGTGGGCGCCCTTCTCGACGAGGCCCCCACCGCTGCCGACCTGCTCGCGCGGCTCAGCCGCCCGAGCGGCTAACCTCGACAGCACACATACCAGCGCGACGACGCAGCGACCGCAGGTCGGTGAGGAGGTACCTGGTGGCGACACGAGAGCCCAGCGGTCAGCAGCACCGCCAGCCGCAGCGTGACAACGACGTCGACGAGACGTCCGCGCCCGAGGTCACCGACGACCTGAAGGAGCGACAGGACGCTCTGGCCGACGACGTCGACGCGATCCTGTCCGACATCGACGAGGTGCTCGAGGAGAACGCCGAGGACTTCGTGCGTGGATTCGTCCAGAAGGGCGGCCAGTGAGTTCTGCCAACCAGCTACCCCAGGCGTTCTTCACGCCGGGGCGCCCGTCGTTCGCCGACTTCCTCGCCGACGTGGCGCCGGACGTCGCAACCCGAACCCGCGTCGCGGCCGAGTCGGCTGCCGCGGCGGCCGCGGCCTCGGCGCCCCACGGCACCACGATCGTCGCGGTCACCTGCGTCGACGGCGTCGTGATGGCGGGGGACCGCCGTGCGACGGTCGGCACGGTCATCGCCCAGCGTGACATCGAGAAGGTCTTCCCCGCCGACGACTACACCGTCGTCGGCATCGCCGGGTCCGCGGGCATCGCCACCGAGCTCGTGCGTCTCCTGCAGGTCGAGCTCGAGCACTACGACAAGATCGAGGGCACCCCGCTGTCGCTGGACGGCAAGGCCAACCGGCTCGCCACGATGATCCGCAGCAACCTCCCGATGGCCTTCCAGGGGCTCGCCGCCGTGCCGTTGTTCGCCGGCTACGACCTCGAGTCCGGTCGCGGCCGGATCTTCTCCTACGACGTGACCGGTGGCCGCTACGAGGAGCACGACCACTACTCGGTGGGGTCCGGCTCACTGTTCGCCCGGGGGTCGCTGAAGAAGCTGCACCGGGTCGGGATCGACACCATGGGCGCCGTCCGCGTGTGTGTCGAGGCCCTGTGGGACGCAGCCGACGACGACTCGGCCACCGGCGGCCCGGACCTCGCCCGCGGGATCTACCCGGTCGTGGCCGTCGTCGACGACCAGGGGTACCGACGCATCGACGATGCCGAGGTGGGCGGCGTCGTCGACACCGTGGTCTCCGGACGTCACCGGCGACCGGACGGCCCACCGGCGACCGGTGCCGACCAGTAGGGGAGGGGCAGCCACGTGAGCATGCCGTTCTACGTCTCGCCCGAGCAGCTGATGAAGGACCGGGCGGACTTCGCGCGCAAGGGCATCGCACGCGGACGCAGCGTGGTCGTCGTGCAGTACGCCGACGGCATCCTGTTCGTGGCCGAGAACCCGTCCACCTCCCTGCACAAGATCTCCGAGATCTACGACCGCATCGCCTTCGCCGCGGTCGGCAAGTACAACGAGTTCGAGAACCTGCGGGTCGCCGGCATCAGGCTCGCCGATCTTCGTGGGTACAGCTACGACCGTCGCGACGTCACGGGACGCGGCCTCGCCAACGCCTACGCACAGACGCTGGGAGCCATCTTCACCACCGAGCCCAAGCCCTACGAGGTGGAGATCGTCGTCGCTGAGGTCGGGTCGGAACCGACGGGAGACCAGATCTACCGGCTCACCTACGACGGCTCGGTGGCCGACGAGCACGGCGTCGCCGTCATGGGGGGCTCGTCGGAGGCCATCGGCGCCTACCTTGCCGAGAAGTACGTCGACGGCATGGCGCTGGACGCCGCCCTGCAGCTGGCCGTGGCGGGCCTCGTCCAGGACGGGGGGGCCGGTGCGCAGCGGTCGCTGGACGCCTCCCAGCTCGAGGTGGCTGTGCTCGACCGGCTCCGCCCCCGACGCTCGTTCCGACGCGTCAAGGCCTCCGAGATCGACCGCCTGCTGCGCGTCAGCGAGTGACCGATTCGCGGGCCGCCTACCGTGGGCCCATGGAGCGGCGCATCTTCGGGCTCGAGACCGAGTACGGCGTCACCTGCACGTTCCACGGGCAACGTCGGCTCTCCCCGGACGAGGTCGCCCGCTACCTGTTCCGCCGAGTGGTGTCGTGGGGCCGTTCCAGCAACGTGTTCCTACGCAACGGCGCCCGCCTCTACCTCGACGTGGGAAGCCACCCCGAGTACGCCACACCTGAGTGCGACGACCTGTGCCAGCTCGTCACGCATGACAAGGCGGGAGAGCGGGTGCTGGAGGGGCTGCTCATCGACGCGCAGAACCGGCTGGCCGACGAGGGCATCACCGGAGAGGTGTACCTGTTCAAGAACAACACCGACTCCGCCGGCAACTCCTACGGCTGCCACGAGAACTACCTCATCGCACGCCACGGCGAGTTCGGACGCATGGCCGACGTGCTGATCCCGTTCCTGGTGTCCCGACAGATCATCTGTGGTGCGGGCAAGGTGCTGCAGACGCCCCGAGGGGCGGTCTTCTCGGTGAGCCAGCGTGCTGAGCACATCTGGGAGGGCGTCTCCAGCGCCACCACCCGTTCCCGTCCCATCATCAACACCCGCGACGAGCCGCACGCCGACGCCGACCGCTTCCGGAGGCTGCACGTCATCGTCGGTGACTCGAACATGTCCGAGGCCACCACCTTGCTGAAGGTCGCCTCGACCGACCTGGTGATCCGCCTCATCGAGTCCGGGGCCGGCATGCGCGACCTCGGCCTGGAGAACCCCATCCGTGCCATCCGGGAGATCAGCCACGACCCGACGGGGCGGCGCCGGGTGAAGCTCCTGAACGGCCGGGAAGCGAGCGCGCTGGAGCTGCAGGACGCGTACCTGGGTCGAGTGCGCGACCTCGTGGACCGGGAGGGCTGGGACGACCCGGTGACCGTGCGCACGCTCGACCTCTGGGAGCGGGCCCTGAAGGCGGTCGACTCCGGCGACCTGTCGCTGGTCGAACGCGAGATCGACTGGGTCATCAAGTACCGGCTCATCGAGCGGTACACCCAGCGACACGGGCTGGGCCTCAGCTCTCCGCGCATCGCCCAGCTCGACCTCGCCTACCACGACATCCTCCGCGGGCGAGGCCTGTACTACCTCCTCGCCGGCAGGGGGGCGCTGGCGCGGGAGACGACCGACCTGGCGACGTACGAGGCGAAGTCCGTACCGCCGCAGACGACCCGCGCGAAGCTGCGGGGGGACTTCATCCGGGCCGCCCAGGCCCGTCGTCGGGACTTCACCGTCGACTGGGTGCACCTCAAGCTCAACGACCAGGCACAGCGCACCGTGCTGTGCAAAGACCCCTTCCGGGCTGTCGACGAGCGGGTCGACCGGCTCATCGAGGGCATGTGAGAGGGTTCGCCGGTGCCTGCCCGTTCGCGTGTCCTGACGTTGCTGCTGCTGCCCTCGCTGCTGCTCCTCGCCTGCGGTGACGACGCGACGGACGAGGCGTCGCCGACGGGGTCGGCCGTCGAGTCGGGCGTCACCGTCTCGACGGACACGTCCGCCGCACCGGAGGTGGAGATACCCGACGGGGACCCACCGGCCGAGCTGGTGGTCGAGCAGGTGGTCGCCGGGGACGGGGAGCCCGTCCAGGCCGGGGACCTGCTGGTGGCCGACTACACCGGCCTGCTCTGGGACAACGGCGAGGAGTTCGACTCGTCGTGGGAGCGTGGGGAGCCGACGGCGTTCGGGATCGGCGTCGGGCAGGTCATCGCCGGGTGGGACCAAGGTCTGGTGGGCCAGGACGTGGGCAGCCGGGTGCTGCTGGTGATCCCCTCGGACCTCGCCTACGGCGACGACGGCAGCCCGGGCGGGATCCCCGGCGGCGCCACGCTCGTGTTCGCGGTGGACATCCGTGACACGTTCGGGTCCCGCGGCGACCTCTCGGGCACGGCGGTCGACGACCTCCCGGCGGGGCTGCCCGTGGTGGGCGGAGTCGTCGGGACCGAGCCGAGCGTGGACGTCACGGACGCCGACGAGCCCGCCGAGAGCACCTCGGTCGTGGTGGTCGAGGGGGCGGGTGACCCGCTCGAGGGGGACACCGTCGTCGCGCACGCCGTTCAGGTCTCCTTCGACACCGGCGAGGTCACGTACACGTCCTGGGGACAGGCGCCCGAGCAGCTGCCCCGGGAGGCGCTGCCCGGCCTGTCCGAGGCTCTCGAGGGTGCCGCCGTCGGCACCCGTGTGGTCAGTCTCATCGCCGCCGACGACAACAGCGGCGAGGCGCTCGTGCTCGTGCTGGACGTGCTCGGAGCCTTCTGACGCGCCGAGCACGACCACTGTCGGGCGAAAGCGCGTAGCATCGAGTCACTCCCTGCAACGGGACCAACGAGGAGGACGACGTGTTTCGACAGTTCGGAGCCCAGGAGCTGCTCATCATCCTGCTAATCGTCGTGCTGCTCTTCGGCGCCAAGAAGCTCCCGGAGACCGCCCGCGGTCTGGGCAGGTCCCTGCGCATCTTCAAGGCGGAGACCAAGGGGCTCAGCGACGACGAGCAGAGCGACGAGCCCAGCACCGCGCAGCAACCGCAGCAGATCACCTCGAGCACCGCCGAGCCGCAGGTGCCCACGGCCGACCCGGCGGCGAAGGCCGACGAGCGCTCGTAGCGCTCACCGACTCGCGCCTGCGCGGGCCGGCGCCCACGACCGACTGACATGGCCACCATCACCCGCGGCGGACGGCCGTCCGGCAGCGCCGACGACGGCGGGCGCATGCCGCTGGCGGACCACCTGCGTGAGCTGCGTCGGCGACTCCTCATCGCGGCTGCTGCGGTCGTCGTCGGCATGGTGGTCGGTCTGGTCTTCTACGACCCGCTTCTCGACCTTTTCGTCGGACCCTTCCAGACCACCGTCGACCGCCTAGCGGACGAGCAGAACCTCGAAGCCGTCATCAACTTCGACGGGATAGCCGACCCGTTCACCATCCCGCTGCGGCTGGCCATCCTGTCCGGCATCGTGTTCGCGGCACCGGTCTGGATCTACCAGCTGTGGGCGTTCATCGTGCCGGGGCTGTTCCGGCACGAGAAGCGCTGGGCCGCCGCGGTGCTGCTCACGGCGGTCCCGCTGTTCCTCGCCGGCGTGGCCCTGTGCTACTGGTTGCTCCCGAAGGGCCTGACCGTCCTGCTGGGGTTCACGCCCGAGGGCGTGGCCAACTTCGTCTCGTTCTCCCGGTACTTCTCCTTCGTCGTCCGACTCGTGCTGGTCTTCGGCATCGCCTTCCTGCTCCCGGTGTTCGTGGTGCTGCTCAACGCCGTCGGCGTCTTCTCCGGCAAGGCCTTGTCCTCGGCCCGGCGGTGGATCATCGTCGGGGTGTTCGTCTTCGCCGCAGTGGCGACGCCGACCGGCGACCCGGTCACCATGCTCATGCTCGCCGTGCCGATGTGGCTGCTGTTCGAGGCGTCCGTGCTGGTGTGCCGGCTCAACGACCGCCGCCGGGCCAAGCACGAGGCGGAGCTGGGGCTCACCGGCCTCGACGACGACGAGGCGTCCCCGATCGACGACGTCGAAGACATCGACGAGGGTGACCGCCCCTCGTCCTCGACGTGACCGACCCGTGGGCGGCCGGGGCCACCCGCCGGCTCACGCTGCTGGTGAACCCCACGGCCGGAGGCGGCCGTGCCCTCCGGCACGCCGGGGTCGTCGAGCGTCGGCTGCGCCAGGCCGGAGCGGTGGTCGAGGTGCGGCCGGCCGACTCGGCGCAGGCCCTGCGCGCGCACGCGGACGAGGCCGTCGCAGCGGCCCACGCCGCAGGTGAGCGGGGCGAGCCCCATGCCGTGGTCGCCGTGGGTGGTGACGGCACCGTCCACACCGTGCTCCAGTCCGTCGGCGACTCCGGCGTGCCCTTCGGTGTGGTGGCATCCGGGTCCGGTGACGACGCGGCTCGCGCCTGGGGGCTCCCTCGGGCACAGCCGGACCAGGCCGCAGCCGTGCTGCTGACCGGTCACCCCCGCCCCTACGACCTCACCGTGGCGCGCACCGACGACGGCCGGGTGCTCTGGTTCGGCACAGTCGTGGCGGCCGGGTTCGATGCGAGGGTGAGCGAGCGGGCGCTGGCCCTGCGACGCGTGCCTGCCGTCGCTCGCTACGTGGCAGCGGTGGCCGCCGAGCTGAGGCGGCTCCGGCCGCTCGACTACAGCCTCGTCATCGACGGGGTGCCCCAGACGGCTCGGGGCATGCTCGTGGCGGTGGCTAACAGCCCGAGCTACGGCGGCGGGATGCTCGTCTGCCCCGACGCACGTCCGGACGACGGGCTGCTCGACGTCCTGCTGCTGGACACCCTCCCGACCATCGACTTCGTGCGGGTGTTCCCCCGTGTGTACCGGGGCACGCACGTGTCCCACCCCGCGGTGCACGTGCGCCGTGCGACGGAGGTGCGCGTCGACGCCCGTGACGTCCTCGCCTTCGCCGACGGCGAGCCCCTCGCGCCGCTGCCCCTCACGATCGGTGTGCGACCCGGTCGGCTCAGCGTCCTCGGCGGCGCGCCCCCGCCCTGACGCACACCCGGTGCCACCATGATGGAGCCGTGATCCGGTCCATGGGCTACTACCGGGACGGTCGGCCGACCGCCCTGCCCGGCCTGTCCGACGCCATCTTCGACACCCCTGCCGTGACGACCGCCCGGCAGGCGATGGCAGACCTGCAGGCACGTGCGGTCGAGGAGGGAGGTTTCGCCTGGGTGGGTCTCTTCCAGCCCACGAAGGCCGAGCTGTCCGCCGTTGCATCGGTCTTCCGGCTCGACTCGCACCAGGTCGAGGATGCCGGCAACAGCCACCAGCGGGCCAAGGTCGACGTGGACGGCGACTCGGCGTTCGTGGTGCTCAAGGTGCTGACCTACCTGCGCGACACCCATCAGGTGGACGTCGGCCAGGTATCGGTCTTCGTGGGGCCGCACCACGTCGTGACGGTGCGGCACGGCTCGACCCGTGACCTGCGGGAGCTTCGCGACCGACTGGCTACCCACCCCCATGCTCTGCGCGAGGGGCCTGTCGGGGTGCTGCACGCGCTGGTGGACCAGGTGGTCGATGGCTACCTCGCCGTCGGTGAGCAGGTCCAGGACGCTGTCGACGAGCTCGAGGAACGCGTCTTCTCACCGCGACGGGTCGACCTGTCGAGCGCCATCTACATGCTCAAGCGGGAGAACTCAGAGATCCGTCGCGCCGTGACCCCCCTCCTCGGCGTCGCGACGTCCGTGGCGAACGAGACGTTGGCGGCTGTCCCTCCGCGCATGACTGCCGGCTTCCGAGACGTCGGCGAGCACCTGCTCCGGGTGGCAGAGCAGGCGGAGGCCACCGACTCGCTGCTGCTCGCGCTCATGGCGGCCGCCAATGCAAAGGTCGATCTCCAGCAGAGCGCCGACCAGCGCCGCATGGCTGCGTGGGCGGCTCTCGCCCTGGTGCCGACCGTCGTGGGCAGCCTGTACGGGATGAACTTCGTGTTCATGCCCGAGCTGACGTGGCGCTGGGGGTACCCGGTGGTGCTGCTGCTGACCCTGACGGTGCTGGTCGTGCTGCACCGCAGGTTCAGACGTGCCGGCTGGCTGTGAGTCACCCGTGCCCACCGACCCCCCGTCCTCGTCGTTCTCCTCGACGTACCCGTTCAGGTTCGACCCGTTCCAGCAACAGGCCTGCGCAGCCCTGGACGCCGGTCGCGACGTGCTCGTGGCTGCTCCGACGGGCTCGGGGAAGACCGTCGTGGGGGAGTACGCCGTGCACCGCGCGCTCCGCGACGGCGGCAAGTGCTTCTACACCACTCCGATCAAGGCCCTGTCCAACCAGAAGTACGTCGACCTGGTCGCGCGGTACGGAGCAGGCACCGTCGGCCTGCTGACCGGGGACGTGAGCGTCTGCGCCGAGGCACCGGTCGTCGTCATGACAACCGAGGTGCTGCGCAACATGCTCTACGCGGCGTCGCCGACGCTGACCGGCCTGCAGTCCGTGGTCATGGACGAGGTGCACTACCTGGCCGACCGGGAACGAGGACCCGTCTGGGAGGAGGTGATCATCACCCTGCCGCCCTCGGTACGTCTGGTGTCCCTGTCCGCGACCGTGTCCAACGCCGAGGAGTTCGGCCAGTGGCTCATGACCGTCCGCGGTCCGACCGACGTCGTCGTCTCCGAGCAGCGACCAGTCCCCCTCTGGCAGCACGTGATGGTCGGCAACCGGCTGCTCGACCTCTTCGTCGACGAGTCCCAGCGGCGGGTGAACCCCGAGCTCGTCCGTCTGGCGCGAGAGTCGAGCGCACGGGAGAAGTCGGGAGAGCGCCGCTCCTCCCGAGGAGGTCGGCGGCCGCGCGCGGCCGACCGGCACCTCGTCCCTCGCCGATCCGACGTCATCGACCGGCTGGAGCGGACCGGCTTGCTCCCGGCGATCGTGTTCGTGTTCAGCCGCGCCGGGTGCGATGCCGCCGTGGAGCAGGCCGTGGCCGACGGGGTGCTCCTCACCGCGCCGGCAGAGGTGGATGCCATCGACGCCGAGCTGGACCAGGTGGTGCAGCGGCTCACCCCGGAGGACCAACGGGCCCTGGGCTTCGACACCTGGCGCCGGGCACTCCGACGGGGAGTGGCCGCGCACCACGCGGGGCTTCTGCCGCTGTTCAAGCAGACCGTCGAGGCACTGTTCAGCCGGGGGCTGGTGAAGGTCGTGTACGCGACCGAGACCTTGGCCCTCGGCATCAACATGCCGGCCCGCTCCGTGGTGCTCGAGCGGCTGGTCAAGTGGAACGGCGAGCAGCACGCGGACGTCACCGCGGGGGAGTACACCCAGCTCACCGGGCGCGCCGGGCGACGCGGGATCGACGTCGAGGGACACGCGGTGGTCACCTGGCACGCCGGGCTCGACCCGGTCGCCCTCGCCGGGCTGGCGTCCACCCGCACCTACCCGTTGCGCTCATCCTTCCGGCCCTCCTACAACATGGCGGTCAACCTCGTGCACCAGTCGGGGCGGGCGCGCGCTCGACGCCTTCTGGGGTCGTCGTTCGCCCAGTTCCAGACCGACCGTGCCGCCGTCGGGCTCTCCTCGCGCCGCGAACGTCTCGCCGAGGCGATCGCCGGCTACCGCGAGGCGATGCGGTGCGAGCGGGGTGACGTCGCCGAGTACGCGCGCATGAGACGTGAGCTCAGCGACCTCGAGCGGACCCGGTCGCGACGACGCCGCGTCGAGGGCCGTGCCGAGCGCCAGGCCGAGATGCAGTCGTGGCGGGTCGGTGACGTCCTTCGTGTACCGAGTGGCCGCTCGCGTGGCCTCGTGGTGGTGCTGGCCCCGGCCACCGGGAGCGACCCGCGACGCATGCCGTTGGTGCTCACCGAGACGCGGCAGGTGCGACGGTTGTCCGCCGCGGACCTTCGCCACGGACCGGCTCGTCTGACGCAGGTGCGGGTGCCCCGCGGGTTCGACAGCGGAGGACCCGGCGCTCGTCGGGCCCTGGTGTCGCGGATGCGCGAGGCCGCCCGAGCGGTGCCGGATCAGGAGGCGGTCGCGCAGGGGCAGCCGATCGACGACGAGGTGGCCGACCTTCGGCGCCGGCTGGCCGAGCATGCCTGCCACGAGTGCCCGGACCGGGACGAGCACGCGCGCTGGGCCGAGCGGCTGTGGCAGGTGCAGCGCGAGCACGACCGGCTCGTCGCAGGCGTGCAGCGACGCGAGGCATCGCTGGCGGCAGCCTTCGACCGGGTCTGCTCGGTGCTCGAC
>Ga0316576_10000610_pt1 | contig 17181 bp, 17 predicted proteins | sample S0NA_FD_203075 | JGI IMG/M metagenome (GOLD analysis project Ga0316576, IMG submission 203075) | Rhizosphere microbial communities from salt marsh grasses in Alabama, United States - S0-2_050615r3r5 | ecosystem: Host-associated > Plants > Roots > Rhizosphere | place: USA: Alabama | collected... | reverse complement strand
GGGGGTGGTCAGCGCGCTCGAGCGGCCGGCGTCCCAGCGCAGCTCCACCCGGCTGTCGGTGGTGTTGACCGACTGGCCACCCGGACCGGACGACCGGGAGAACCTCCAGTCCAGCTCGTGGGCGGGGATGGTCAGACGCCTCGACACCACGAGGTCTCCGGCCACGTCGTCGACCACGCCCCCACGCTACGGCCAGGACGGGGCCGTTGGACCCTCACCGGCTGGCGGGTGCAGGAGTAGGTGTCAGAGGCAGCAGCCGTCCGGTCGCGGGTCAGAGGAAGGGGCGAGAGGCATGGCTGTCCAGTCGTACGCGGACGTCGTCGTCATCGGCGCGGGGCTCGGCGGGTTGGGGGCGGCCGTGACGGTGGCCGATGCCGGACGCAGCGTGGTGGTGCTCGAGCACGCCCAGCAGCCCGGTGGCTACGCCGTGGTGTTCGAACGCCCCCCGTTCCGCTTCGACGCCAGCCTGCACGCGCTCGACGGGATGGCTCCGGGCGGGGGAAACGACCGGCTGCTGCGCCGGCTGGGCGTCGCCGACCAGGTCACGATGACCCGGCTCGACCCGCTCTACGTCGTGCGCGACGCCGCTGGGGACGTCGCCGTACCGGCGGACTTCCTGCGCTACGAGGTCAACCTCGTCGACCGCTTCCCCAGTGAGCGGGTCGGCGTGCGGGCCTGGTTCGACGACTGCCGGGACGCGCTGTCGGAGATGCACCGGCTGCGCCAGGACGTCCGCGCCGACCGCCTGCCCACCTGGGACCAGATGGCCGAGCACTACCCGACGGTCACCCGACTGGCCGGCCAGACGTGGCAGGACGCCACCGCCGAGCGGGTCTCCGACCCGACGCTCGCGGGGCTGCTCATGATGCTGTGGGCCTACACCGGGACCCCGCCGTCCCGGCTGTCGGCCCTCATGGGCACCACGCTCGTCGCCAACTACGGCCTCTTCGGGGGCTGGTACCCGGTCGGAGGGGCCGCAGCCATCCCACGTGCGCTCGAACGTCGCCTGCTCGACGCCGGTGGGAGCATCGAGTACGGGCAGACGGTGACGAGCATCGAGGTCCGCGGCGGGAGGGCCGTCGCCGTGCACACGGCCCAGGGACGCACCGTGGCCTGCCAGGCGCTGGTGAGCAACGCTGCGACTCCGAGCCTGCCCGATCTGCTGTCCCCGGGAAGCCTGCCCGAGCACTACGTCGAGCGGCTGCAGGGTCCTCCTGCCGCCGCCAGTTCCGTGTCGGTCTACCTCGGGCTGGATCGGGACGTGTTCGCCGAGCACGGGCTCCCGCACGAGGTGTTCGTGCCCGCCGCCGACCCGGACGACGACTACGCAGCCGGCCTCGCCGGGGACTGGGCCAACACCCTCGTCGTCGCCACCGACTACACCCACGTCGACCCCGGGTGCGCGCCGGACGGCGGAGCGGTGGTGACCCTCACCGCACCGGCGGCTCTGGACCACGCAGGCACCTGGGGGACCAGCGGAGACGGCATCGACCCCACGGCCGCGAAGACCGCCGCGGCGGACGCGATCGTGGCGGTCGCCGACGCCGCCATCCCGGGTCTCGCCGACGCCGTCGTGCTGCGGGAGGTGGCCACGCCGGTCACGAACCTGCGCTACACCCTCAACCCCGGCGGGTCGTGGGCCGGCTACGAGGCCACGCCGCAGACGGTCGGCTTCAGCGCGCTCGGACCGACCACCCCCCTGCCGAACCTGTTCCTCGCGGGTGCATGGACCGGTGCTTTCGGCCAGACGGCCGCGCTGCGCTCCGGTGCGGGAGCGGCGGGGCTGGCCGAGACGTACCTGACCGAGACGGCACCTGTCGGGTCGTGAGGACGCAGCGTCCGAAGGTCCCGTCCCCGGCGACGGGCAGACGTCATCATGGCCGGTGATGATCGACCTGCACTGCCACCTGCTGCCGGGGCTCGACGACGGCCCCGACGACCTCGCCGACAGCGTTGCGATGGCGCGTCAGGCCGCTGACGCGGGCGTCACGCAGGTGTGCGCCACGCCGCACATCCGGCACGACCACGACGTCAACATCTTCGAGCTGCCCGACCATCTCGGGCTCCTGCGCGACGCACTGCGCGAGGACGGCTGCCCCGTGACGGTGCTGCCGGGCGGTGAGGTCGCCGAGACCATCGTCGACCACCTGTCCGACGACGAGCTGCACGCGGTCTCGCTCGGCGGGACCGGGCGGTGGATCCTCCTCGAGCCGCGCCCCGGGCCGCTGTCGGACAGCCTCGACGCCGCCGTGCACCGGCTTCGTGCCCGCGGCTTCCGCAGCCTGGTCGCCCACCCCGAGCGTCACCTCGGCGAGGACATGGTCGACCGGCTCGTCGCCCTCGTCACCGACGGTGCACTCGTCCAGGTCACGGCCGCCACTCTCGACGAGTACCCGGCATCGGTCGGCATGCGCATCCTCGCCGAGGCCGGCGTCGTGCACGTGCTGGGCAGCGACTCCCACTCCGCGCACCACGGGCGACCGGTCGACCTGCGCAGTGGCGTCGCCGTGCTGGCAGGCATCCCCGAGACGTCGGATCACCTGGAGTGGATGACCGAGGAGGCGCCGGCGGGCATCGTCGCCGGCCACGACGTGCAGGCCCCGTTCAGCGCGCGTCGACCACGCTGACCCGACCCGCCAGGGCCTCCACGTCGGCGCGCGCCGGTGCCCCGCCGACCGCGAAGTGGGCCGAGCCGGCCGCGACGCCGAGGCGGATGGCGTCCCTCCAGGTCGAGCCCATGGCCAGCGCGGCGGCGAGCGCTCCGGTCATCGTGTCGCCGCAGCCTGCCGGGGTCCCGGGCCCGGTCTGCGGGGGCGGAGTCATCTCGAGCCGGTCGCCCTCGCGGTTCACCGCCAGCACCGTGGCCGACGCGCGGGTCACCACGACGCTGCCGGCCCCTCGCTCGAGGAGCCGCTCGACAGCCCGCCGGCGCTGCCCGGGCTCCCCCACCGGGCCCGCCACCGTCTCGGCCAGCTCCCAGTCGTTGATCTTGACGACGTCGGGTCGGGCCAGCACGGCGGACTCCAGCCGCGGGCTGGACAGGTCCACCACCACCCGCGCCCCCGCCTGACGCACACGCGAGACGAGCTCCCCGTAGACGTCCAGCGGCAGCGCCTCACCGGGCATCGGGTTGCAGACCACGAGGACGTCGCCGTCGTGCACCGCAGACACGGTGGCGTCGAGGAGCTGCTGCGTCGAGGTGGCGGCCGGTGCCGGCGCCCAGGCCACCGCCAGACTCGTCGGAGGCCGGCCACGGTCGTCGGTCACGTAGCAGCCGCAGCCACCCGTCGGTACGACGCGGGCCTCGACGTCGGGGACCGCGAGCAGGTCCAGCACGACCTCGGCCAGTCGCCCTCCGAGCATCGTGCACAGCGCCGTGGGAGCGCCCAACCCGGCAGCCGCACGCAGCGCCCAGACCGCCTGACCGGCGGCATCCACGTCCACCGAGTCCCCGGCCGTGCCCGGACCGATGGTCACCGCGAGCAGCGGGCTCGGACCCCACACGACCACCCGCGGCGTGCCCATGCGTCCTCCTGTACGAGGCGTCCCCTCCTCCCACCGTCGTGGCCGGGGGCGGTAAGGATCAGAGCCGATCGGCCCGATCCGGGCCGGCAGGACGCTCGCCAGGCTGCGCAGTCCGGTCCCGCCGCCAGGCCCTGAGGCATCGAAAGCGTCAACCATCGTCCAAACGCTGGTATCAAGAGCCGTCAGGGAGTACCAAGGGCATGTGGGAAGCACCCCGTATGCGGCGCCGCACCTGTCCGGCTCGGCCTGGTGGACCGATGCGCTCTGCGGGATCGAGCAGAGCGAGGGCTTCTTCCCGGACGAGAGAGGACGCCACTCGGAGGTGCCCCGTGCCACCGAGGCTGCTGCGAAGGCCATCTGCGAGAGGTGCCCGGTGCGCGAGCCGTGCCTCCAGGCCGCCCTGCGCAACCGTGAGCCGGTCGGGATCTGGGGCGGCCTCACCACGTCGGAGCGCCAACGCCTCCTGACCGACCCGGCTCGCCGCCTCTCTGCTTCCTGACGAGGCACCGCGACCCCAGCACTCACGGACCACCTGCCGGCGACGAGCATCTAACCTGGTTCCATGGCCCGAGAGCAGGAGCCGTTGCCCTACCGGCCGCACGGCCTGGTGGTCGCCTCGTACCACAGCTACCTGCAGGCGCAGGAGGCCGTGGACCACCTCTCCGACCACGGCTTCCCCGTGCAGAACGTCGCGATCGTCGGCACGGACCTACGCCTCGTCGAGCAGGTCACCGGCCGGCTCACGCAGGGTCGGGCACTGGGCGCGGGCGTGGGCACCGGGGCGTGGTTCGGCATGTTCGTGGGGCTGCTCATCGGGCTGTTCGCCGGCGACGGGACCCTGGGGGCGCTGCTCGGCGTGGTGCTGACCGGTGCCGCCATCGGAGCCGTCTGGGGGCTCCTGCTCGCCTACGTCGGGTACCGGAGCACGGGTGGTCGCCGGGACTTCCTCTCGCGCAGCGGGGTCGTCGCGCAGCAGTACGACGTCGTCGTGCACGGACCCCGCATCGACGACGCCCGGACCATGCTCGCCGAGCTCGCCGAGCAGGGACGCTCCGGCTGACGGGCCGCTACGGTGACCACATGACGACGCTGGAGAACATCCGGTCCGCCGAGGACGCCGTGGCGACGGTCCAGCACCACCTGGACCAGGTGCAGCAGGTGCTGGCCGAGGCCGAGCAGGTGGCGGTCGTCGCCGACTCCGCTCGCCGGCGTACCCCTGCGTTGCTGCTGACGCTGGCCGGCGTCGCCCTCGTCGCGGTGGGCGTGCGCTACGCGGTGCTGCGGGCCCGCGAGCGCCGCCAGGCATGACCGCCCTCGGGGTCCACTCCGAGGTAGGGCGCCTGCGGACCGTGATGGTCTGCTCCCCGGGCCGCGCCCACCAGCGGCTGACCCCCACCAACTGCGACGAGCTGCTCTTCGACGACGTCATGTGGGTCGAGAACGCTCGCCGTGACCATGCGGCGTTCGTCGCGGCGATGCGTGGCCTGGGTATCGAGGTCCTCGAGATGCACGACCTGCTCGCCGAGACGGTCGCGATCCCCGATGCCCGCCGATGGCTCCTCGACGAGCAGATCGTGGCCAACCAGGTCGGGCGCGGGCTCGTGGACGAGGTTCGGGCGTACCTGGACGGGCTCCCCCCGGGCGAGCTGGCCGAGACTCTCATCGGCGGCCTGGCGACGTACGAGTTCCCCGACGGCGACGAGACGATGACGCTCGTGCACGACGCCCCCGGCGTCACCGAGTACCTGCTTCCCCCGCTCCCCAACACGCTCTACACGCGCGACACCACCTCGTGGGTGTACGGCGGGGTGACGCTCAACCCGCTGTACTGGCCGGCTCGCCACGAGGAGACGGTGCTCACCACGGCGATCTACCGCTTCCACCCGCGGTTCGCCGGCCAGGTCACCGAGTGGTGGGGCGACCCAGCCCAGGACTGGGGCCTGGCCACGCTCGAGGGCGGCGACGTCATGCCCATCGGGAACGGCGTGGTCGTCGTGGGCATGGGCGAGCGGACCTCCCGGCAGGCCGTCAGCCAGCTGGCCGGTGCGCTGTTCGACCAGGGGGCGGCCGATCGCGTCGTCGTCGCCGTCCTGCCCAAACGCCGCGCCGCGATGCACCTGGACACCGTCTTCACCTTCGCCGACCGCGACTGCGTGCTCGTCTACCCGGACGTCGTCGACGGCATCCACACCTACTCCTACCGCCCCGGCACCGGGGCCGGGGGGCTGGCACTGGACCGGGAGGACAGGCCCTTCACCGACGTCGTGGCGGACGCACTGGAGGTGGAACGGCTGCGGGTCGTCGAGACCGGCGGGGACGCCCCCCTGCGGGAGCGCACCCAGTGGGACAGCGGCGCCAACCTGCTGTGCGCCTCCCCGGGAGTGGTGTTCGCGTACGACCGCAACACCCACACGAACGACCTGCTGCGCCGGCAGGGCATCGAGGTCCTCGAGATCGTCGGGGCAGAGCTGGGACGTGGGCGCGGCGGCGCTCGGTGCATGACCTGCCCCGTCGTCCGCGATCCCTGAGCACGGGCATGTCGGCCCTTGACGCCGGAACGACCTGCGGGACGGTGAAGTCGGGGAGGTGAGTCATGAACGCGACGCTCGAACGGCCCACCCTCGACTCCCCCATCGCCGTCCAGCAACCACGACACCGGCGATCGACCCACCGGGTGGCGACCGGGGCTGCCTGGTTGTTCGGCACCCTGGCGACCCTGCTCACCATCCACGGCGTCGCCGCGGCACTGGGTGCTGCCTCGGAGTGGTCGACGATCACCGAGGTCGAGCAGCGCATCACGGTGCTAGGGCTGGGGCACTACGTCGTCGGGACGCTGCTCGCGTACTCGCTCGCAGCGCTGGCGCTCGTCGTCCGCAGCCGGTGACGCCGGCAGGGGCCGACCGTGGAGGTCGACCCCTGCAGCGCGTGGGTGCCTAGATGAACAGCAGCTGCGCTCCGTCGGTCATCTCGATGAAGTCGCTGGCGTTGATGATGTCCTCGACGCCCTCGTAGAGGTCGTCCATGTCCACCTTGTTCATGTCGGCGGACAGCCGGCAGGCCCACAGGCGGCCGCCTGAGGCGACGATCTGGTCGAGGAACTCCCGCACAGGCGGGAGGTCGAGCTCCTCGAGCTGGTCCTGCAGCCTCTTCGTCGCCATGCCGGTCATCCCGGGCAGCGGCATGAGGGCCTGCGGGATCCGGACCTGCTTGCCGCGCATCGGCAGGTGCATCGAGGTGTTGCCGGCCGGCGAGAACTGAAGGTCGTCCATCCGGCTGTCGATGATCATGTCGAAGCCCCAGAAGGTGAAGAACAGGTGCAGCTCCACCCCCTCGCCGACAGCGGCGTTGCCGAGGACGAGGGCCGGGTAGGCCATGTCCAGGCTGCCCTTCGAGCAGATGATCGCCAGCTTGCGATCGGTCTCCTCGTCGCCGAAGTCGGGGATGATCGCGGGAGCGGCAGTCGGTTCCATCGTGTCGGTCATGCTCACACACATCCCTTCGGCTTCGGCACGCCGGCGATGTAGGACATCTTGCGGGCGGGCTTCTTCGGGAACAGCGCGAACTGCTCCTTCGTGGGCACGCCGCCGACCTTCTGCACACGGCGGGTGGTGGCGGTCTCGCCCTGGTCCTTGTAGTCCGCGCGCAGGAAGTTGATGACCTCCCAGTGGCGGGGCGTCATCTCGATGCCGATGTTGGCGGCCAGCGCGGCGCCGACCTGCTCGTCCCACTCGTCGAACTCGGTGAGGAAGCCCTCGTCGTTGACGTGGACCTCCTTGCCGGCGATGGCTGTCACAGGCATGGGGTGTTCCCTTCTCTCGTGCCCTGTCTCAGGCGGGGGTAGTGGGGGTGGTGGACGTGCTCGCGGGGAGGGCTGGGGCGTCCTCCCCGACGGTGCGAAGCAGTGCCAGGGTGCGTCCCAGGCCGCGGCGGACCTGCGGGTCCCGCATCTGCCGCAGCAGCGCGAACACCGAGGGGGGCTCGACGCCGGCGTCCTCCTGCACCGACTGCAGGGAGACGCCCGTGCGGTTGAGCAGGGTCATCACCTCGGGCTGGGTGAGCTCCTTGACGGTGTTGAGGATGAGTACGACGTTGTCGCGCAGCGCCGTGACGTCCTCCTCGGAGAACGAGGTGACGATCTCGTCGACCATCTCCGCGCCGTGGCGGGCGAAGGCGAAGTAGCCCTTGCGCTCGGCCTCGGCCAGGGAGTCCGAGACCTTGGCCACCCCGGCGCCGGCCAGCGAGGTGACCTCGGAGGTCAGCTCGGAGAGGCTGTCGAGCTGCAGCATGAGGCCCTGCATCTTCGGCAGCGACCGGGCGAGGGTCCGGAGGAACTCGGTGGCGTCCTCGATCGTGACGTCCTGGCTGAGCTCCTGGAACTCCCGGCTGACCACGTCGACGGCGTCGCGGGCGACGGGGGCGAGCTCGTGGGTGAGCTCGCCCCACTGCTCCCGCGCCTGGCGCTGCCGACGCATCTCCATGACGAGCTCGTCGACCTGCGTCGTCAGGTAGTCGAGCCGCTCCTCGACGCTCGGAGCGACGGTGTCGGGCACAGCGGTCATGATGCGAGGTCCTCGGTCTCCTTGCCGGCCATGGACATCAGCGCGGGCAGCGGGAGCTCCTTGCCCGGCAGCAGCACGTTCCAGTACATCCACCGGAACATCACCTTGCCCCAGTGGTTCATCTCGGTCTCCTTCAGCAGGCTGAAGGGGCCGATCCCCGGCAGCGGGTACTTGCCGGGCAGGGGCTCGGTCTCGTAGTTGAAGTCGATGAGCAGGCCCTTGCCGTGCCCGGTCTCGATGAAGCAGTTCGCGTGCCCGTCGAACTTCTCCGTCATGTGCAGGCCCTGCACGTGGCGCAGGAAGTTCTCCGGGAACAGGTCCATGGAGAAGTGGGCGACCGAGCCGGCCTTCGAGGCCGGGATGTCGGAGGCGTCCCCGATGGCGAAGATGTTGTCGTACTCCACCGAGAGCAGGGTCTCCTTGTCGACCGGGACGTAGTTGAGCTCGTCCCCGAGCCCGGAGCGCTCGATGAAGTCCGCACCCATGTTCACCGGGATCGTGACGAGCAGGTCGTAGGGGATCTCCCGCTCGTCGAAGGAGACGATCTTCTTCTCCTCGGGGTCCACCGACTCGATCATGAAGTCCGACTCGAGCGTGATCTTGCGCTCGTCGAGCATCGAGCCGAGGTACTTCGAGGCGACCGGCTTGGTGAACGCGCCCTCGAGCGGGGTCACGTAGGTGATCTCCACCCGGTCCCGCAGGCCCTGCTCGGTGAAGAACGCGTCGGCGAGGAAGGTGAACTCCAGCGGCGCGACGGGGCACTTGATCGGCATCTCGGTGAGGTGGACGACGAGCCGGCCGCCCTCCCACGTCTTGAGCACCTCGGCGAGCCGGGAGGCGCCTTCGAAGGTGTAGAACTCGTGGACCGACCCGCCCATGTCCTCGGCCATCCCGGGCGTCTCGTCGGGACGAGGGGTCGTGCCGGTGGCGATGACGAGGTAGTCGTATCTCAGCTCGGTCCCGTCGGCGAGCGTGACCTTGTTCTCCTCGGGGACAACCTGCTCGATCTCACCCTGGACCATGTCGACCCCGGGAGGCAGGAAGCGCTTCTCCGGCTTGACGATCTCCTCCGGCTGGTAGATCCCGAACGGGACGAACAGGTAGCCCGGCTGGTAGTAGTGCTTGTCCGTCTGGTCGACGACGGTGATCTTCCACTCGTCGCGCGACAGCTTCGGACGCAGCTTGTTGACCGCCATCGTCCCGGCGGTTCCAGCGCCGAGCACCAACAGCCTCTTCATGCGGTTCTCCTTGGGGTCGGAGGGGTGGGGGCATCCGCGGTGCCGCGGTGCCCGGGGGTACGACGGGAGATCGAGGAGGACAGGGCCCCGGCGACCTTGGGGAGTGTCTCCAGGACCTCGTGCCGACGATCCTCGTCGAGGTCGTAGAGGCCCTCGGCGGGCGAGGCGGGCGGGGCGACGCCCCCGGCCAGGACCATGCCGACAAGCTCGGAGCCGGAGCGGACGAACACGCGGGCGCACTGGAAGCCCAGCGACCCGGTCTGGAAGTGCGGGGCGAGGTCGGGGTCGTCGGCCATCGCCTTCCACTCCACCAGGCAGGCGGCGATCGTGCTCGGGTCGTCCGCGTGCTCGGCGAACCACGGGCACGGGTTGGCCACCTCACTGATCGGGTTGCCGTCCATGTCGGTGGCCACGAGCATCACCCCGAGCATCGAGGCTGCCAGGTCGAGGGCCGGCTGCACCGCCATCGGGTCCAGGCGTGGACCGCCGGAGCCGATCGAGGTCGACGTGCCGCCGACGAGTGCCTGCACGCCGTCGGCGGGGAACCGCCACTGCCGTCCGACTTTCACCGCGGGCAGCCGCCCGTCCGCAGCCATCCGGTAGATGGTGGACGGGTCGACCCGCAGCATCTCCTCGACCTGGTGCGCAGTCAGGAGGGTTCCGGACGCAACAGCCGGCGCCTGCGGCTCCTGCATGTGCTGCACGTTATGAAGGCTATGCCTGTCGTGCAGGAACGAACCGGGCCGAAGGTCCCGACCTCCGCCCCGGGCAGCCTCTCCTGACGAACCGGCCACGTACGCCACGAGCACGACGACTCCGCGGCGCAGGGCCGACCAGCGACGCAGCTCCGTCGAGTCCGTCGACGAGACGCTGTGCCAGACCCCCCGCGGCAACGTCACCGGCGCATTGTGGCGGCTTGTGTGCGAGGAAGGCCTGTGCTCGCGTGAAAATCCAGGTGCTTAGCCACCCCCGCCCGGCCACCGCCAGATCTAGGGGTGGTGCCCGATGCGCGGCGCCGGTCTCAGGTCGAGCCTGGAGGTAGCAGACAGGAGGCCACCATGATCCCCAGCATCGTCACCGCAGAAGCCACTCGCGAGCACCAGGCCGACCTCAGGCGGGAGGCCCGGACCTCCTCGGCCGGTCGCCGTCCCCGGACCGTCCGACCGAGGCTGCGGCGTCGTCGCCTCGCCCTGCGGCCCCAGCTCGCGTGACCCGCAGTCATCCGGCAGCGGTGGCACGATGAGCCTCGTGCCACCGCTGTCGGTGTCCTCGCCGCTCGTCGGTCGAACGGTGCAGATGCGGTTGCTCGCCGACGCCGTGGCCGCGGCAGCGGCCGGCAGGACCGGCGTCGTGCTGCTCGGCGGCGAGGCGGGGGTGGGCAAGTCCCGCCTGGTCAGCGAGCTTGCGACAGACCTGCCCCCCGACACGCTCGTGCTCACCGGCCAGTGCATCGACCTCGGCGGCCGGGGGGTTCCGTACGCCCCGCTGGTGGCCGGCCTACGGGCGCTGGTCGTCGAGCTGGGGCCCGAGGTGGTCGCCCGGGCGGCAGGTCCGGGACGGGCCGACCTGGCCCGGCTGCTGCCCGAGCTCGGGCGCGCCACGAAGGAGTCCGACGTCGGACGGGGCAGGCTCTTCGAGGCCGTTGCCTCGGTGCTCGAGCGTGCAGCCACCCCCCGCACCGTCGTGCTCGTGGTCGAGGACATGCACTGGGCCGACGAGTCGACCCGGGAGATGCTCGGCTTCCTCGTCCGAAGCCTGCACGACGTCCGGGTGCTCGTGCTGCTCACCTACCGCACCGACGAGCTGCATCGCCGCCACCCACTGCGACGGTTCCTCGCCGAGACCGAGCGCGGCGCGCGCGTGCAGCGCATCCAGCTGGACCGCCTGGACCGTCCCGACGTCCGGTCCATGCTGCGCCACCTGCTCGGTCACGACCCCACGCCAGATCAGCTCGACGACGTGTGCACCCGCACCGAGGGCGTGCCGTTCTTCGTCGAGGAGCTGGTCGAGCTCGGAGTCGAGCCGGGCCGACCGCTCCCGGACTCCGTCCGTGACCTGCTCCTGGTGCGCCTCGACACCCTTCCCGAGCAGACTCTCAACCTTCTTCGGGTGGCTGCCGTGGGGGGTGCCCACGTCTCCCACGACCTGCTGACGCGCGTGACGGGCCTGCCGGCGGACGAGCTCGACGACCGGCTCCGTCCTGCGGTTGCGGCTGCCGTCCTGCTCGTCGACGACGACCGGCGCGGCTACCTGTTCCGGCATGCGCTGCTGCGCGAGGTGCTGCACGACGACCTCCTTCCCGGGGAGCACGCACGGATCCACGAGCAGTGGGCGAGCGCCCTGGAGGGCTCGGCGTCGGGAGCCCGCTCGGGCTCTGTCGCCGTGGAGGTCGCCCATCACTGGTACGCGGCACTCGACGTCCCCCGCGCCTTCACCGCCTCCCTGCGCGCCGCCGACGAGACCCGGGCGATGTACGCGCCGCGGGAGGAGATGCAGATGCTCGATCGGGTGCTCGAGCTGTGGTCGCGGGTGCCGCACCCGGAGGAGCAGGTGGGTGCCGACCGGGTGTCTGTCCTCACGCGTGCAGCCGCGGCCGCGGTTCGGGCCGGGGAGCCGGACCGGGTGGCATCGTTCCTGCGGGGCGCCTTCGACGCCGTCTCCCGTGAGCGCGACCCCCGGCGCTACGTCCACCTGCTGGTCAAGCGTGCGTCCTACGTCGACGAGCTCGCCACCGACCAGACACTGGCAGACCTGACCGAGGCGCTCGCCCTCAGCCCTGCCGAGGAGCCGTCGGCGGACCGCGCGGCGGCGCTCGTCATGACGGCCGCGTGGCACGTCATGCGGGACGACTGGACGTCGGCGCGGGAGCTGGCCGAGCAGGGGCTGGCCGTCGCCCGCGCCGTCGGGGACCCCAAGGCGGAGGCGAACGCCCTCAACACCCGGGCCCTGGCAGAGGCGGGGCTCGGAGAGGTGTCGGCGGCCCTGAGCAGCCTCGAGCAATCCCGGCACGTGGCCGAGGACGCCGGGGACGAGACGGGCGTCGTCCGCTACCGCACCAATCTCAGCGACGTGCTGCTGGCCCAGGGCCGGTATCGCGAGGCGGCGGAGACTGCCCGGGCAGGTCGCGCCCACGCCGAGGCGAGGGGCCTCGTGCGGAGCATGGGGACGTTCCTGGCCGGGAACGAGGCCGAGGCCCTCATCGGCCTCGGGCACTGGGACGCCGCGCTGACGCTCGTGGACCGTGCGCTGGGGCAGGACCCTCCCCCCTCGAGCAGCGCCCACCTGCGCACCCAGCGCGCCACCGTGCTGCTCCTGCGAGGGGACCCCGGTGCCGCGGCCGCGGTGGACTCGCTCCGCTCGGTCCCGGCTCGCTTCGCCGGCCAGCCACAGTACGTGCTCCCCGTCGCCCGGCTCAGAGCCGAGCTCGCGCTGGGGCAGGGGAACGCCGACGCCGCGGTGGAGGCGCTCGCGACCGCACTGGAGTCGACAGGCGGGACCCTGCACGCGTCGAGCGCGGGCACGGTCATGCTCACGCTGGCCCGAGCATGTGTCGCAGCTGAGGGTGAGGACGCCCGCGGGGTCGCCGGGCCCGGTCGGCTGCTCGACCGGGCCCGCGCCGGCTTCTCCCGGGCGGCGAACCCCCCGGTGTGGGACACGGTCCTCGACGCCGAGACAGCCCGCCTGGCCGGCCGGGATCCCGAGGTCGCCTGGGGCCGGGCCGCCGCCGTGTTCGACGACCCCGAGGTGCAGGGCCCGGCGCACGTGCGCGTCTATGTGCGCCTGCGTTGGGCGGAGGCGTTGGTGCGGGCAGGTGAGCGCACGTCGGCCGAGGCGGTGCTGGGCGCCGCCGCCGAGGAGGCGCGCGCGCTGGGGGCGGAGCCGCTGCTGCGGTCCGTGCTCGGGCTGGCCCGCAGGGCCCGGCTCGCCGTCGTGGGGGCGGACTCCGTGGCCTCTCCTGCCGACCGGTACGGCCTGACCCCGAGGGAGCGGGAGGTGCTCGACCTCGTCGCGGCCGGCCGATCCAACGCCGACATCGCCGGGTCACTGTTCATCAGCCCCAAGACGGCCAGCGTGCACGTGTCGAACATCCTGGCGAAGGTGGGGGCGGCCAACCGGGCGGAGGCCGCTGCCATCGCCCATGCGGCGGGGCTGGTGGGGTCGGGGCGTCCGGCCTGACTAGATCGCCACCCCGACGAGGGAGCCGACGGCGAAGGTCACCGTCATCGCGAGCAGCCCGATCCCCACATTGCGCCCGACCGCTCGGGGCACCGGTGCCCGACCAAGCCGTGCGCTGACGACGCCCGTGAGGGCCAGTGCCGCCGTCACCGCCGCCACGGTCACCGGAACTCGCCACGCGGTGGGCGGAAGCGTGATCGCCAGCAGGGGCAGCAGGGCGCCGACCGCGAAGGCGGCCATCGAGGACCAGGCGGCGTGCCACGGGTTGGTGCGCTCCTCCGGGTCGACGCCCAGCTCGGCCTCCGCGTGCGCAGCCAGCGCGTCCCGCTCGCTCAGCTGGGCTGCCACCGCCGCCGCCAGCTCCCGGTCGAGCCCCTTGGCCTGGTAGATGAGCGTGAGCTCCTCGAGCTCCTGCTCGGGCATGGTCTCCAGCTCCCACCTCTCGAGGTCGATCGCAGCCTGCTCGGTGTCTGCCTGGGTGCTCACCGAGACGTACTCCCCACCCGCCATCGACAGTGCGCCTGCCACCAGCCCGGCCAGTCCGGCGACGAGCAGGGCCGCTCGGTCGGCCTGGGCCCCGGCGACCCCCACGACGAGCCCGGCCGTCGAGACGATGCCGTCGTTGGCCCCCAGGACCCCGGCCCGCAGCCAGTTCAGCCGGCTGGCGAGGTCGTCCTGGTGCGCCTCTCCCGGATGGGCAGCGGGCGCGTCGGGGACTGGGTCGGCTCGGCGCCGGACGTCGTCCGGTCGAAGCAGCGCGGCGACCGCGAGCAGCACCGCCGAGCCGAGCGACCATCCGGCGATCACGTCGGTGGCCCAGTGCACTCCGAGCACGACCCTGGACACCCCGATGAGCACGCCGAGTACGCCCAGCAGCAACCCAAGCAGCACCACCCCGGATCGACGGTGACGTCGGCCGGCGAGGACGACCAGCACCGCGAGGGCGACGTAGATGTACACGCCGACCGACGCGTGACCCGACGGGAAGGACGAACCGGAGGACGCGTCGACGTAGGCCTCGGCACCGGGTGGCCGAGGACGGTCGACCCACCACTTCACGAGCTCGACCAGGGCGACCCCGACCAGGCCACTCACGGACACGAACAGGGCGAGCACCCACCGGCGGCGCAACGCGAGGGTGGCCACCACCACGACGGCCATGGCGAAGGACACGAGCGTGTCGGTCGCGATCCCGACCAGTGCTGCGGTGTCCACCGCGCCCGGGACCCGGGCCGTCCAGCGCTCGGTGAGCTCGAACACCGCGCTGTCCAGGGCGGTCGGCCTGCCCTCGCCCCCGACGACGATGACGAGCAGCAGGATTCCGAGAGCAGCTGCGCCCGCCGCGCCGACGGCCAGGACGGGCTGGGGCCAGCGGGCCGGCCGCCCGGTGGGCTCCGACGTGCTCATGCGGCCTCTGCTTCCCGCGACCCCGCTTCGGGACCGCCGGGGTCGGGCACGGGTTCCCCTCGCTGGTCCAGCTGACGCAGGCTGGACGAGAGGCTGGTTCCGAGGGCGAGCAGCACCAGCAGGCCCGCGGTGCCGAGGAAGGCAGCCTGAACGCCCCACCGGTCCACCACGGGTCCGGCGAGCAGGAAGCCGACCGGGCCCATGGCGTACGCCGTGGAGGTCATGACCCCGACGACCCGTCCTCGGAGGCGCTCGGGGGTCCGCTCCTGCACGGTGACGTTGCTCACCGGCTCGATCGGGCCGTAGAACAGGCCCGCCGCGAACCCCAGCACGACCATCAGCCCGTAGGCGGGAAGCAGCGCCAGTCCCAGCACGGACAGCGCCATCAACGCGAGCGAGGCGAGGAACACGCGGTGGCGGGACACGTAGGGGGCCACCGCCCCGTAGCCGAGGGAGCCGAGCACCACCCCGCCGGACAGCGCCGCCAGCAGCGCACCGAGGCGGGCAGGCGCGTCCTGCTCGACGAAGTAGGCGGGCAGCACGACGGCCTCGACCGGGTACCAGGCCATGATCGCCACGGCCGGAACCACCGCCAAGGCTCTGACCAGGGGGGTGCGGAACACGAACGACAGTCCCTCACGGGTGGCCGCCCAGAACGACGAGGGCGCCTCGTGGTGGTCCGGACGGCCCGCGGCTGGCACCCTGACGAGGCTCACCACGAGCGCTGCCAGGACGAAGGAGACGGTGGCGGCGTAGAGCGTCGCCGGCGCCCCGACGAGCGCGATGAGCAGTCCGCCCAGTCCGGGAGCGACGAGGAACGAGACGCTGAACAGCGCGGTGTGCACGCTGTTCATGCGGTCCAGCCGCAGCCGGGCGACCCTGGCGCACTGCGGCAGCATCGCCTCGCGCGCTGAGAACCCGGCGGGGTCGAACACGGCGCCGACCGCCGCCAGCACCGCGATCATCGGCAGGTCGAGGCCGAGCAGCGCATCGGTGATCGGCACGGCGGCCGCGCTGAGCGCCGACAGCACGTCGGCGCCGACGGCGGTACGACGCCGTCCGACCAGGTCCACGACGGTCCCGCTGAGCAGGAACGAGACGACAAGCGGCAGAGCCGCCGCCGTGGCCACGAGGGCGGCCGCAGTGGCGCTCCCGGTGCGTTCGAGCACCAGCCACGGGAACGCCACGGCGACCACCCCGTTGCCGATCCCGGAGGCGAACGTGGAGGTCTCCAGCGCCACGATCGGGAACAGACGCCGCGTCGGAGGCCTGGTCACGGCAGCATCATCCGCGACCGCGGCGCGTGGGTGCGCCTGGCGTCAGGTGATCGACGCCTCGTAGATGCTCGAGATGGCCTCGTCCAGCGCCGCGGTGAACTCCTCGTCGCTCTGGTCGGCCCTCAGCTCGCCGATCAGTGCCCGGGAGAAGCTGGCGATGAGCCCCGGGTTACGGGCCAGCCGCTCGTTGGCCTCCTGCCGGGAGTATCCGCCGGAGAGGGCGACCACGCGCATGACGCGGGGGTGGGCGATGAGGTCGCTGTAGAAGCCGTCCACGCTCGGGATGGTCAGCTTCAGCATGATCTGCTGGTCCGCCGGGAGCTGCCCGAGGTGAGCCAGGATCCCGTCGCGCAGCAGCGCCTCGGCCTCCTGCTTCTGCGGGCTGTGGATGTCGACCTCGGGCTCGAGGATCGGGACGAGGCCCGCGGCCAGGATGTCGGCTCCGACGGCGAACTGCTGGTCGACGATGGCAGACACTCCCGTCGGGTCGGCCATCGCGATGACCGAACGCATCTTCGTGCCGAACACCCCGTTGTCACGGGCGCGGGAGAGCAGTCCGCTCAGCTCCGGCATCGGCTTCATCAGCCGGACCCCGTCGGCCTCCGCCTCGAGCCCCTTGTCGACCTTGACGATCGGCACCACGTTCTTGACGTCCCAGAGGTACGCCGCCGACGGCATCCCCTCGATCTGGCGGTCCATCGTCCCCTCGAACAGGATGGCGGCGATGACCCGGTCGCCGCCGAAGGCCGGGTTGGTGATGATGCGGGTACGCATCTGGTGGACGAGGTCGAACATCTGCTCGTCGTTGCCGTAGGCGTCCTGCGGCACCCCGTACTGCGCCAGCGCCTTCGGCGTGCTTCCGCCGCTCTGGTCCAGGGCCGCGATGAAGCCCCGCCCGTCGGCCATCTTCTCGCGCATCTCGGCGTTCACGTGTTCCTCCTTGCCGGGTGTCGGTCCCTCCCCTGTCATCAACCTACGCGCCCGGTGTCTCGTCGCGAC